>BBPF01003822.1_pt3 | contig 19830 bp, 13 predicted proteins | sample 1343921 | NCBI WGS metagenome assembly BBPF01 (sample SAMD00019090, study PRJDB2971) | groundwater metagenome | isolation source: The Cedars highly-alkaline
CGTCATGGCGGGCCGATGTTAACCCGTTACTCCCAATGCCGCTGTTGTAACAGGTTTCATAAGAAGCTTTCCCCGATGATGAAAAGCCGATAATTACATCTCCATCCTGAATGTTGTGATTTGAAATAACTTCATTCCTTTTCATTCTACAACTCACTGTAGAATCTACAATAATTGTACGCACCAAATCACCTACATCGGCAGTTTCGCCTCCGGTGCCATAAATACCAATTCCTAAGTCCCGCAATCCTTGCAGAAATTCTTCTGTTCCATTAATTATTTCTGAAATAACCTCTCCGGGAATAATATTTTTATTTCTGCCAATGGTTGAAGAGCATAAAATATTCTGAACAGCACCAACACACAATAAGTCATCAATATTCATAACTATTGCGTCCTGAGCAATTCCTTTCCAAATTGATTTATCGCCGGTTTCTTTCCAATACACATAGGCAAGCGAAGATTTTGTACCAGCACCATCGGCATGCATAATATTGCAATATTCAGGGTCGCCGCCAAGAATGTCAGGAATTATTTTACAAAAGGCCTTAGGAAAAATTCCTCTGTCAACATTTTTTATAGCCTCATGAACGTCTTCTTTAGAAGCCGAAACACCCCTGCGTAAATACCTGTCGCTTATTGGCATAAAATCATAATTAATTACAGGCTAAATTACCAAAGAAATGTTAAATATTCTGGTATGTTTTGTTTAAGCAGGAACACGCACAAAAATTTTTGTTCAGCATTAAGTGCGGTATAATACTATAATATCATATTGAAGCAACAAAAAGCACCATTCATTTAATGCAGGGAACATTACAAGTTTAAATTTAATGTAATCAGCTAACTGCCAATGATTTCAAATTATTACCAAAAAAGTAATTTTTTTGTTGCAATTAAGAAAAATATTTCATTCAAAGGGTATTTATCCAAACATCATATTGCCACTACACTTTGTTGCTCAAATTTCTGAATTGAAATTATAATATTTAGATAAATAAATTCAAACAAAAAAAAAGATTTATCACCGGACTCATTGAATTTTTGAAAAAAAGCTTCCTTCAAACTACAATTAATCAAGTAGAAAATTGAATTGTACTCGTTTTAAAAAGAATTTTTATTCAATTCACTATACGATTATACCTTGGTTTTGTTGTTTATTGATCAAAGCCGATTGATAATAAATTAATAGCCCTGACGAATTTAAAACCTCTAAACTCCAAGTGGTTGTAAGTTATATACACACTCCTTTTCGCTAACCTGTTAATAGTTTTTACCTGATAAAAACAAACTCTAACTTTGTCAAATCAAAACCTTTATCCTAATGTAACTAACTTACATTGAATATTTTTATATTCTTATATCTTCCCCGACTTAAAACATTTTAAACAATTAAAACAAAATTAAATAAGAATTAAAAGCTATGTAGCTGATTTTTTGTTTTTTATATAATTAGTCAGAATAATTTTTTTCAATTTTGGACAACTCAGTTAAATAATTTTACCCTAATGCAAGTGTTTTACATTGAATTTATTTTGTTGACTTGAATCATTTATATTAACTTTGCAAAAATTATTTACGCAAGGATTTTTATGCAATGAAACTCAAATACATAGACCTGATTGAACAAACTTTTGAATTTCCACAAAAAGAATTTAAAGTTGTTGATAGCGAACTCTACTTTAACGATATTCCTCTAATGGATATAATTAAACAATATGGTACGCCTCTTAAAATAACCTATTTGCCTAAAATAAGCGAACAAATTCACCATGCAAGAAAGTTGTTCAATGTAGCCATAGCCAAGGCCGATTACAACGGGGATTACCATTATAGTTACTGCACCAAAAGCTCTCATTTTGCATTTGTACTTGAAGAAGTTTTAAAAAATGAAGTACATCTTGAAACTTCATCTGCTTTCGATTTGGAAATAATTACCGAACTGAATCGAACCAGCAAACTGAATAAAGAAATATATATTATTTGTAATGGATTTAAAAGAAACCTTTACGTCGAAAATATAACAAAATTAATCAATGAGGGCTTTATAAATACCATCCCGATTATTGACAATAAAGAGGAGTTAGATGCCCTCGATGCATCTATCAATGAGAAATTTAAGGTTGGTATCAGGATTGCCTCAGAAGAAGAACCAAAATTCGAATTTTACACCTCAAGGCTAGGCATCAGGTATAACGATGTAATTCCGTTTTTTCTTGAAAAGATCAAGCCAAATCCGAAGATAGAGTTGAAAATGCTGCATTTTTTTATCAACACCGGTATTTCTGATACGGCATATTATTGGAACGAGCTTGCCAAATGTGTGAATGCTTACTGCGAATTGAAAAAAGTCTGTCCTGAACTGAATTCATTGAACGTAGGTGGTGGCTTCCCGATTAAAAATTCACTTGGCTTTAATTACGATTACGAATACATGGCCGAAGAAATAGTTTCGCAAATAAAAAGTATTTGTGAAAGAAATGAAATTGCCGAACCCGACATTTTTACTGAATTCGGATCATACACGGTAGGAGAAAGTTCAGCGGTTTTGTATTCCATTCTTGGTCAAAAAAAACAAAACGACAGGGAAGCATGGAACATGATTGATAGCTCATTCATGACAACCCTGCCGGATACCTGGGCTTTGAACAAAAGGTTTATTTTACTTGCTGTTAATAATTGGGATTTTGATTATGAACGGGTTTTCCTTGGCGGATTAACCTGCGACAGTATGGATTACTATAACGCCGAAGCCCATTCAAACGCTGTTTTTTTGCCTAAGTACAAAGATGATGTTCCGCAATTTATTGGCTTGTTTCATACAGGTGCCTATCAGGAATCAATAGGTGGTTACGGGGGAATTCAGCATTGCCTGATTCCGGCACCAAAACACATTATAATTGATTTGGACGAGGAAGGAGAATACTTTACTAAATTGTTCGCAAAAGAACAAACACATAAATCGATGCTTAAAATTCTTGGCTACTAAACAAACACAAAATATGAATTACGGAGGCATACCCGAATTATACAGCACAAGTGAAACTTCTGCAATAGTTATTATACCTGTTCCATATGATGAAACAAGCACCTGGTTGAAAGGCGCAGATAAGGGACCGGATGCAATTCTTGAAGCTTCGGCAAATTTGGAACTATATGATATTGAAACAAATTCAGAAGTTTATTTAAAGGGAATTTATACTGCCCCCGCTGTTATAGAGAAAAATAGTCCCGAAAAAATGGTTTCGGCGGTAAAAGGTGTGGTTAAGGAATTTTTATTAAAAAATAAGTTTATTGTAGTATTAGGCGGCGAACATTCTGTTTCAATTGGAAGTATTCAGGCGTTTGCCGAAAGTTTCAAGAATATTTCAATATTGCAGATTGACGCACACTCTGATCTTAGAGAAGAATACCACAACACAGCATATAACCATGCCTGTGTAATGGCCAGGGCAAGGGAATTATGCCCTATTGTTCAGGTTGGAATACGTGCCGCCGATGTTTCTGAAATCAATTCAATTGATGGTACCCGAATGTTTTATGGCCACTCGCTGAGAAATAATCCTGACTGGATGAGCCAAGCCATAAACAAACTTACTGAAAATGTTTACCTTACTATCGATTTGGATGCTCTTGATCCTTCAGTTATGCCTTCAACAGGAACACCTGAACCGGGCGGTATGACTTATTGGGAAATTATTGATTTTATAAAACTCGTAATTGAAAAAAGAAATCTTGTTGGCTTTGACGTTGTTGAGCTTTGCCCTAATGAAAACAATAAAGCACCTGATTTTTTAGCTTCAAAACTAATTTATCAGATTTTAAGTTTTAAATTTTATAAGCAAAAAGCATAAATTTGTAAAAATAAACAAGTACATATTTAAAAATGACCAAAAAAGATTTTTTAAAGGACCCTGTAAAACATATCGATATCAAATCCTTTGATTCAACCTCAATTATTGACTCAATGCGCGATATGTCTTTCACCTCACGTGACACAGCCATTGCAACTGATATTTATACAAAAATGATCAGGGAAAATGACTGTACAATTTTTCTCACTCTTGCTGGAAGTACCAGCGCCGGCGGTTGTATGCAGGTTTATACTGATTTGATTAAGGCAAATATGATTGATGTGGTAGTTGCCACCGGCGCTTCAATTGTTGACATGGATTTTTTTGAAGCACTCGGCTTTAAGCACTACAAGGGAAGCCCCGATGTTGACGATAAACTGTTAAGAAAATTTTATATCGACAGGATTTATGACACTTACATTGATGAGGAAGAACTTCAGATTTGCGATCACACAATTAAACTCATTGCCGACGGATTAGCTCCTAAAGCTTATTCATCAAGAGAATTTATCAGAGAAATGGGCAGGTACCTTACAAAACATGCAGTAAAAAAAGATTCTCTTGTTCAGGTGGCGTTCGAAAATAATGTTCCCATTTTTTGCCCTGCTTTTATTGACAGCAGCGCTGGATTTGGATTGGTTAAACATCAATGGGAAAGGCCTGGTAATCACCTTTATATTGATGCCATAAAAGATTTTCTTGAGCTGACAAAAATTAAAATGGCTGCCCCTTCATCGGGACTGTTTATTATTGGCGGAGGTGTTCCAAAGAATTTTACTCAGGATACAGTTATATGTGCCGAAATTATTGGCAAAGAAGTTCCCATGCATAAGTATGCCATTCAAATTACTGTAGCTGATGCAAGAGACGGCGCATGTTCCAGCTCAACCCTCAAGGAAGCTTCCTCATGGGGCAAGGTCGATACAGTTTATGAACAAATGGTTTATGCCGAAGCTACCAGTGTACTGCCGCTGATTGGCAGTTATCTTTATCACAAAGGTGACTGGAAAAAGCGAACTGCTAAAGAATGGGCGAAAATGTTGGATGCCTGATTAATTAATTCAAATACAATTATTTAACCCCTGAAAAGTGCCTTTATCAATAAGAAGATTTTAATCATCTTGTGCGCGGAACATAATCAGTTCTAAGCACCCTGAACTCTGTACGCCGGTTAATCTGATGTGCCGCTTCTCGTATCTCTTCAGAAGCCAAATTATTTATAAACTGCTCTGTTAATCTATCACCTTCGTTTAAAAAAGTAAATTCTCTGGCAGTTTTCAAATCTGCAGTCTTTGGTTCCGACTCTCCATATCCTTTAGCAAAAAGGCGGTCGGCGGCAATGCCCCTGCTGATAAGATAATTAACAACCGATTGAGCTCTTTTTTGCGACAAATCAATATTGGCCGCAACTGAACCTCGTGCGTCGGTATGTGAGGCAAGTTCAATAGTAACATTAGGGTTGTCATTCAGCGTTTCAACCAATCGGTCTAATGCAACCATCGATTCAGGACGTAGTTCCCATCTTCCAAAATCATAAAATATATTAGGCAAATCAATTGGTGATGCAATTGATGAAAGTTGAATGCCTAAGCTAAACACAGTACTCCTGTCAACTCCTTTTGTAGTTTCCCTTCCCTTGCCGGTAAGAAAACCTTCTTTTGAGGCAATGAATACATAATCAACGCCTGGTCTAAGCATTAGCCTGAATGTTCCCTCACTGCTCGATGTTATTTCCTGTGTTAGACCATCGCTCCCTACCATTTTAATAAGGACTTCCGGAATAGGTTTTTCTGTTTTCTGATCTGTTATTGATCCTGCAACACTGAAAACAAGAGGAGGAAGGTGAAATGAAAAAATATTATCTCCTCCCCTGCGGTTACGGTTAGAACTAAAAAACCCTCTTTCGTTCACTTGTTCGAAAACTATTCCAAAATCATCGGAAGTGGAATTAACAGGGAATCTCATGTTCTCAATTACCCAATTTCCGGTTCTATCCAAGCTTGCTTTAAAAATATCCAAACCACCCATCCCAACATGACCTCTTGAAGAAAAATACAGCGTACCATCGTTGTGTATAAATGGGAAAAGTTCATCCTCCGGTGTATTAATAACGTGACCCAAATTTACAGGCTCACTCCAACTATCATTCTTCGAAGTCCTTGTAATCTGCCATATATCTTTCCCGCCTTGCCCGCCTGGCAAATCAGATGCGAAATATAACTTTAATTCATCCGGCGAAATTGCAGGATGAGCTACGATAATGCTATCTGCGGCAATTTCAATAAGTTTCGGCCGACCCCATCTTTCTCCAGAGCGTTCGCTAAAATAAATCTGGCAGCCGTTTACCTTTCGGCGTATAGCCTTGCAACTGGTAAAATACATGGTTGTATAATTACCCGACATTGAGACTGTTCCTTCATCAAATTCACTGTTTATTTGATCGCCAAGAGGCAAAGGATCAGACCATGTACCACGCCTGTCAAGCCTTGATTCGAATATATCGCTGAATTTTTCACCAGTGGCGCCATGAATTTCTTTACCGGAAACCCCTTCGCGGGAAGAAGTAAAATAAACAACTGAATAATTCTCATTGCCAAAAACCGGACTAAAATCACTTTGACGCGAATTAAAAAAATGCATCTCTGAAACCTGATAAGCTGTAGGATTTGCCATCCATTCACGGGCCAACCTGCTTGATATAATGCCGTTCCTGCCTCTGGGGTCCTCCGGCTTAATTTCATTATACCTCTGGTATTCAAATATTGCTTCATCGAATTTTTCATTCATTTGAAGGGCATTTGCATAATACAAATGAACCAGAGGATTTTCAAAATTCCTGTTAATAGCTTTCCTAAGCCAAACTTCGGCTTGCCTGGAATCATTAATTTTAAAATAGCTTTTGGCTATTTTAAAAATTATTTCAGACCTGGCTTCCCTGTCAGTCACTGCATTATAGGCATCTTTATATAATTCAATGGAATTATAGTATTCACCTATCCGAAAGGCGGCTTCTGCCCTTTCGAGCCTGCCTGTCTGTGCCCACGCGTTTCCGGAAATAAAAAGTACCAACAGCAGCAGAATTGAAAAAAAACGTATATTCATGTTTGGCAATGTATTGATTGCAATACGTAAAAGTAGAAATTTTTAGTTCAAAATAAAAAATAAGATACATTTTCTGATATTACGGAGAATATACACAATTATTATGTGCATTCAATCATGCATCAAAAGGTTTAAAATAAAAAACCTTTCGGGAATTAAACTTCTGAAAGGTTTTAATATTTAAATGCGCTGCGGCTCTTATTTATTTGATAAATAACATCTCCCTGTATTTGGGCAAAGGCCATATTTCATCATCGACAATAAGTTCCAGATGATCAATCTGGTAGCGTATTTCTCCAAGATATGGCTTTACATTATCGGAATATGCTCTGGCTTTTTCTTCAATACTTTCTAATACATTGGCTTTGCGCCGCTCATCAATCATATTATTTACCTTTATCCTGATTAGCGCAGCCCTGCTCGATATTTCCTTAATGGACTGTAACTGAAGGGAAGCTAATTTTTCATAATCCTCGGGTTGAAGTATTGCCTGCAAACCCCTGACGTTATCAATTAACTGATTTTGATACTTGAAGACAGTGGGTAATATATGATTTATTGACAAATCGCCAATTACACGTGCCTCAATCTGAAGTTTATTTGTGTATTTTTCGATTTCGATTTCGTATCTGGCGTCAAGTTCTGCCGACCCCATAACATTCATTTCCGAGAAAAGGTTTTTTGTTTTTGTACTTACATAAGCCTTAAAAGACTCCAGCGCATCAACAATATTTGTTAACCCTCTCCTTTTGGCTTCATTTACCCATTCTTCTGCATAACCATCTCCATCGAATCTAACATTTTTCGATTCAATTATATATTTCCTTAAAACCTGAAAAATTGCCTCGTCTTTTTTTACATCTTTTTCAATAAGGGAATCTACCTCCTCTTTGAATTTTTTTAACTGATGAGCAACAATTGTATTAAGGGCTATAATTGGAGCAGAAACGTTTGCGGACGCACCTACCGCCCTAAATTCAAATCTGTTCCCTGTAAAGGCAATAGGAGATGTTCTGTTCCTATCGGTATTATCAAGAAGTATTTCCGGAATTTTTCCGACATCGATTTTCAATTCTGTTTTCTCATAAGGAGTCATTTTAGAATCGCTAACACGTGCTTCAATTTCATTTAAAATGCCGTTTAACTGTTTGCCAAGATACACCGACATTATTGCAGGAGGGGCTTCGGATGCGCCAAGGCGATGCTCATTACCCAAAGAGGCTATACTTGCCCGCAGCAAATCCTGATTTTCAAAAACTCCTTTAATTACATTTACCAAAAATGTAATAAACCAAAGATTTGTGCGGGGGGTTTTCCCTGGAGCAAGTAAATTAATACCCGAATCGGTGACCATAGACCAATTACAATGTTTTCCGGAACCATTTACGCCCTTATACGGTTTTTCATGAAACAAAACCTGAAAATGATGTTTCTGGGCTACCTCTTTCATAACAGTCATAATCAACTGATTATGATCGACCGCAAGATTAGCCTCCTCAAATACCGGAGCGAATTCATATTGGTTTGGAGCCACTTCGTTATGGCGGGTTTTGAGAGGAATTCCCAGTTTATAGGCTTCTATCTCGAATTCTTGCATAAAGGCAGATACGCGCAAAGGTATTGACCCAAAATAATGATCGGCCAATTGCTGATCTTTTGCTGAAGAATGCCCCATTAGTGTTCGATCGGTAAGCTTTAAATCAGGGCGGGCATTATACAGGGCATCGTCTATTAGAAAATACTCCTGCTCGCAACCCAGAGTTACATTTACTTTGCCTACACTTTTATCAAAATATTGGCAAACATTCACTGCTGCCTCATCTAGTGCATTAATAGATCTCAATAATGGTGTTTTATAATCGAGTGAATCTCCCGTAAAGGAAACGAAAACTGAAGGAATACATAAGGTTTTATCGAGAATAAATGCTGGTGAAGAAGGGTCCCAAGCCGTATAGCCCCTGGCCTCAAAGGTATTTCTCATTCCTCCATTAGGAAAACTTGATGCATCAGGTTCCTGCTGAACCAGCCTGGCTCCATCGAAACCATCCATCATTAAATTTTCAGTGGATGGTTCATAAAATGAATCGTGCTTTTCGGCTGTGGATCCTGTGAGGGGATGAAACCAGTGGGCGTAGTGAGTAGCACCTCTGTCCATAGCCCATGATTTCATTCCGGCTGCGATCTGGTTGGCAAATTTCCGGTTTATCGGTATCCCTATGTTTACAGCATTCATAACATTTTCATAAGCTTCTTTTGACAGGTATTCCTGCATTCTTCGTTTTGTGAAAACATTAATACCAAAATAGTCGGAGGTTTTTGAGGACGGAAATGTAACCTTTACCGGCATCCTTTCAAGCGATGTTGTCAGTGCTTTAAATCTTAAAATTCCCATAATTTTTTGTATTAAATTTCCGCCAAATTTATATTATTTTTTATTACCCCCCTATTTTTTACATTATTTTTATAAGTTTTGCTACTATTTTTATTAACACCCCCATAAATTTGGACTGTGTTTTTGAAATTATAACTAATTTTCCACACATCCTTTATTCCTAAAAACAATAAAACCCGCACCGAAAAACCGGAGCGGGTATAATTATTAACAATTTGATAAAATATTTTTATTTTTTCAATTCAACATAATTTTTATAAAAATGGGGTATTGTTTCAATACCTTTATAAAATTGTTGCAAAGGATAATTTTCGTTTGGAGAATGAATTGCATCTGATTCAAGGCCGAAACCCATTAAAATTGTTTTAACTCCCAGTATTTTTTCAAATAAGGAAATGATGGGAATGCTTCCGCCACTTCTTGACGGAATAGGCTTTTTTCCATAAGTGGCCTCGTAAGCCTTACTGGCTGCCATGTATTCAACTGTATCAACAGGAGAAACATAACCTTCTCCTCCGTGAAGGCTTTGGGCCTTTACTTTAACACCTGCCGGGGCGATTGATTCAAAATACTTTATAAACAATTCGTCAATTTTTTTGGAATTTTGGTTCGGGACCAGCCTCATTGAAATTTTTGCATAAGCTTTTGATGGTAAAATTGTTTTTGCGCCTTCTCCGGTATATCCACCCCAAATACCATTCACATCCAATGATGGGCGAATGCCCACACGTTCAATTGTTGAAAAGCCTTCTTCGCCACCAACTTCGGCAATATCAATTGATTTCTTGTATTCATCGATTTTAAAGGGTGTTCTTGCCATATCTTCCCGTTCTTTTTTATTCACCTCAGGAACATCATTGTAAAATCCGGGAATTGTGATGCGGCCATTTTCGTCGGTTAACCGGGCAATCATTTTACATAAGGTGTTCAAGGGATTTACAACAGCTCCGCCGTATAAACCGGAATGTAAATCGCGGTTTGGCCCTGTAACTTCGACCTGCATATAGCTTAAACCACGCAAACCGGTGGTTATTGAAGGAATATCAGGAGCTATCATACCTGTATCGGAAACCAAAATAACATCACATTTCAGCAATTGTTTGTTTGCTTCACAAAATTTGCCAAGATTTGGCGAACCTACTTCCTCTTCTCCTTCAATCATGAATTTTACATTGCAAGGAAGATTATTTGTTCTTACCATTAGTTCAAAAGCCTTAACATGCATAAAGAACTGTCCTTTATCATCATCTGCGCCTCGTCCCCAAATTTTTCCTTCTCTTATTTCAGGTTCAAAGGGTGGTGATTTCCACAGGTCGAAAGGCTCTGCAGGTTGTACATCATAATGCCCATAAACCATTACGGTTGGCAATTTCGCATCAATAATTTTTTCGGCATAAACAATTGGGTGACCTTCAGTTGAAAACACTTCGGCTCTTTCTGCACCGGCACTTGAAAAAGTTTTTTTCAAATATTCACAGGTTTTATACATATCGTCTTTGTGCTCGGGCTTTGCACTTACAGAAGGAATACGAATTAATCCAAATAATTCGTCTAAAAACCTCTGTTTGTTTTCTTCAATGTACGTATTAATATAATTCATGTTTAAAGTACTTAAGGGTTTAACAAATAAAAACAACTGTAATTATATGTAATTTAATCATTAATTACAATGAAAAACATCAATCCATGAATTTTTTCCGGAAACAGAAATATTATTTAGGCCGTTGATTAATTTGGATATTCGCAATTTCCAATTCATTGTATTCTAATGTACCTTTGAAACGATTCAATGCATCCTTGCAGAAGCGAAAAACAGGAATATCAAGATTTTTCCCTTTAACAACCGCAGATTTACAAATCGCCCAACGGTGATAATTTATCGCTGTAAAATCTTTATAGTTAGTTTTTCGTATTGGATACAAATGACAGGAAATTGGTTTACGAAAATCAATCAGGCCGGCATGAAAGGCCTTTTCAATTCCGCACATCGCAATCTCATTTTCAAAAACTGCATATACACATTCTTTCCCCTGCAAAAGAGGTGTTACAATTTCATTATCAGAATCGGTAACATATTTTCCAACCAATTCGATGTATTTAACTGATTCCGGCCTTAGAAATGATTTAATATGAGGGAAAATTTCGTCAAGTATTTTAACTTCATCAGAATCGATAGGCGCTCCTGAATCTCCTAAAACACAGCAGGCCCCAAAACACTTCTCAAGATCGCAACAGAAGTGCTCCTCAAAAATGTCGAAGCTATATAGGTTTTTTCCAATACAGAGCATTATTATCAGCTTAAAAGTATTTTTCCGGTCATTTCGGGTCCGGCTTTTATGCCCATAATATGCAGAATTGTAGGCGCCACATCGGCCAGAATGCCATTTTCAAGCTTTTTGTACTCTTCACTTACAATAATACAAGGCACAGGGTTAAGTGAATGTGCCGTGTTGGGTGAACCATCAGGATTAACTGCATAGTCGGCATTACCATGATCGGCAATGATAATGGCAGTATAATTATTTTTTATTGCAGTATCCACTACTTCTTTCAGGCATTCATCAACAGCTTCGATAGCTTTTTTAATGGCACTTAAAACGCCGGTATGACCTACCATATCGCCATTTGCAAAATTAAGGCAAACAAAGTCGGCTTCTTTTCTGGCCAATTCTTTTACCATTGCATCCTTTAATTGATAGGCGCTCATTTCGGGCTGTAAATCATATGTGGCAACTTTTGGTGAAGGAATAAGTATTCTTTTTTCCCCTTCAAATTCCATTTCGCGCCCTCCACTGAAAAAGAAAGTTACATGGGCATATTTTTCGGTCTCGGCAATCCTGATTTGCTTTTTTCCCGCCATGCTCACCAATTCCCCCAAGGTATTGTTCAGATTGTCCTTTTCATACACGACATGAACATTTTTAAACGTATCATCATAACTGGTCATAGTAACATAATGCAAAGGCATTGTTTTCATACCGTTCTCAAGAAAATCCTTCTGAGTAAGCACAGTAGTCATTTCCCTTAATCTGTCGGTTCTGAAGTTAAAACACATTACAACATCCCCGGGTTTTATAACTGCAAGGGGTTGGTTATTGTGGCCATACCTGACAACAGGCTTAATAAATTCATCGGTAATTCCAGAGGCGTACGATTCTTTAATTGCCTGGGTAATATTCATTGTTGGTTGGCCAACACCATTTACCAGCAAGTCATAGGCAAGTTTAATTCTTTCCCACCGTTTATCGCGGTCCATTGCGTAATAACGGCCAACTACCGAAGCAATTATGCCGTTTGAAGTCTTAAGGTGCTCTTCAAGATTATTAATAAACCTTAATCCGCTTTCAGGGTCTGTATCACGGCCGTCGGTAAATGCGTGTATAAAAACATTTGGTAAATTAAAATCTTTCGTAATATCACAAAGTTTGTACAAGTGCCTGTCGGAAGAATGCACGCCGCCATCGGAAACCAATCCTAAAAAGTGTACATTTTTGTTATTATCCTTTGCATACTGAAAGGCATTTTTCAAAACCTTATTATCACTTATGCTATTATCTTTTATTGCAAGATTAATCCTTACCAGATCCTGATAAACCTTTCTGCCTGCCCCAATATTCAGGTGGCCAACTTCGGAGTTCCCCATTTGACCATCAGGAAGTCCAACATGCTCGCCACAGGTCAATAATTGCGAATGTGGATACAGTTGTTTTAATCTATCCATAAAAGGAGTATGAGACTGAGCTATCGCATCTGATTGAGAACCGTCACCTATGCCCCACCCGTCAAGTATGACCAGAAGTACTTTTTTATTATTTTGCACAAAATATGTTTTAATATATTATAATGATTTGAACTTTTTAATTTATTAATTTGCGTTGATTTTTAATGGCAAATGCATTTCTAAATAAATATCAGGCAAATTTATTCAATTTTCAGCAATGAGGAAGTAAAAGCCTGAGAACAATTTAATTTAATTGTTGAAATATTGATATCCGGAAAAAAATCAACTCTAAGTCAATTACTCAAGCTGCATTGGCTTTTACTTTTTTCCTATAGCAAACAAAAAAAGCAGCCCCTACAAGGAATTTCCTTGAACAAAATTTTCTATGTAAAAAAAGCTATAAGTAAAAAAAATTTTTGAAACTTAGTGTTTTTATTAAAATTTGACCGGAAGGTAGTTATTGAAACTACAAAAATAAAATAGTGAAAAAAAGCATTGACAATATGAATGCGTCAAACGGATTCCTTTTAAAAATATACACCCACGATCAGTAACTGTCTTTATAAAACAACCATGAATCCAACCGTTGAAGAACTTAAGACCACGAATAATTATTCTCTTATAGAGGAATTCGACTTTGGTGCAACTGTTCCATTTCTACTTAAATTCCTTGGAAAATTTAATTATTTAATGAATTTTTATTACCTGTTTCATTTAATAATGATAGCAGCAATAGGCTATTTTATAGGATATTACATTACAGGTGATTTTACATGGTTTGATGTTCTAAAATTTTCGTTCTTGGGCTTTCTGTTTGCTTTATTTCCTGGCATTTTCCTGCATGAGGCAATACATATTTTAGCAGTTAAAATATTAGGAGCAAAAAAAATTGCATTTGGAGTGGAATGGAAATATATGATGTTTTACGTTGCAGCAGATAAGTTTGTAATGAACAAAAAACAATTTTTATTTGTTGCCTTTGCCCCCTTTGTTCTTACAACCATCGCTTTATTGTGGTTGGCAGCAACTGCTGAAATGTTATATCCGCTACTGTGGTTAACTGCTTGTTTTATTCATGGTACAATGTGTATTGGCGACTTTGGTCTTATAAATTATTATATAGAAAACAGAAACAAGGAAATTTTCACGTATGACAATACGGATGAAAAAAAAACATACTTCTATCAGAAAATAAAGTCAACTTAAACCAATAAAAAAACCTGCAAAAATTGCAGGTTTTAAAATTTTGTGGTACCACCTGGAATTGAACCAGGGACACACGGATTTTCAGTCCGTTGCTCTACCAACTGAGCTATGGTACCATTTGATCAGGGAATGCAAATTTATATAAAAAATATTTATTAAACCACTTTTTTAATGCGAAAACCTTAGAATGGTTATAAATTAAGTCGGAAAAATTAAAAATCTTTTCAATTCAATGTTTTTGTAAATTTGCATGAAATCACCAGTATGTCCTATCAAACTTATATACTCCCGAACGGGATAAAAGTAATCCACAAGAAATTTTCTTCAAGTGTTGCACACTGCGGTTTAATTATAAATGCCGGTTCGAGAGACGAAAAAGCCGATGAGCACGGACTGGCGCATTTCATAGAACATGCATTGTTTAAAGGAACCCATAAACGAAGGGCACACCAAATTATTAACAGACTTGAGAATGTTGGTGGAGAAATCAATGCCTACACCTCTAAGGAGGAAACTTGTGTATATTCTTCGTTCCTAAAAGACGACCTTGAAAGATCAATGGAACTTACCGGCGATTTGATTTTTAATTCCACATTTCCTGAAAAGGAACTCCAAAAAGAAAAGGATATAATTATTGACGAAATTAATTCATATAAGGATTCTCCGGCAGAACTAATATTTGATGAATTTGAGGAGCTAATTTACAAAGACGATCCTCTTGGCAGGAATATTCTTGGAACGCCCAAATTTCTAAGGAAGTTTGAATTTCAAAACATACAAAAATTCTTGCAAAATAATTATCACACCAATCAAATGGTATTCAGTTGTATTGGGGACTATGACTTTAAAAAAGTAAGCCGCCTGGCCGAGAAGTACCTTGGAAACATTCAGCCTAACCTCAGTAGTAAAAAGCGTATTTGGACAAATAATTATAGCCCGATGCTGAGAAAGGTAAAAAAAAACACGCATCAGGCCCACTGCATTATAGGTAATATTGCATACGACATAAAACACAAAAACCGGCTCGGCCTGGTTCTGCTAAACAACCTGATTGGAGGCCCCGGCATGAATTCAAAAATGAATATTGCATTGAGGGAAAAATCAGGATACGCATATAATACAGAGTCGTTTTACAGTTCTTACACCGAAACAGGACTTTTTGGTGTTTATTTTGGTACTGAAAAGGAATATTTGTTCAAATGTATCGATTTGGCGCTTAAAGTATTTGAAAAAACCAGGAAAAACAGACTCGGTCAGTCGCAGTTACATAAGGCGAAAAGGCAACTGCTCGGTCAAATTGCAATTTCTTCTGAAAATAAAGAGAATTACATGCTTTTAATGGGCAAAAGTATGCTGAGATTCGATAGAGTTGATTCATTTAGCGAAATAAGCAGTAAAATTGATTTAATTTCCGAAAGCCTGATTTTAGAAATTGCTAATGAAGTACTTAATCCTGACAGCCTTTCTACTCTGATTTATACATAATAATTATACCATGAATTCCGATTTTTATTCTGTAATCGAAAGTTTTATTGTAATTAATACTACCCCGGAAGATCCGGTTCTGTCAGAACTAAACAGGCTGACTTACCAGAAAGTTTTAAATCCCCGTATGCTTTCAGGACATTTGCAGGGACAATTGCTGACTCTCATTAGCCAGATGATACAACCCAAAGCGATTCTTGAAATTGGCACATATACCGGCTATTCGGCAATTTGTTTGACAAAGGGATTACAAGAGGGCGGAAAACTGCATACAATTGAAAAAAACGACGAACTTAAAGACATTGCTTTAACTTTCTTTAAAAAAGCCGGTATTGAACACAAAATTATACTACACAACGGCGATGCTGTTAATGTAACAGGTAATTTACCGGGCCTGTTTGATTTAATTTACATTGACGGTGAAAAAAGCGAATATCCACAATACCTTGAAAAGATTTTGCCAAAACTTAATAAAGGAGGTTTTATACTGGCCGACAATGTATTCTGGAGTGGGAAGGTACTAAATCCCGATTGCATGACTGATCCGTCAACAAAAGGAATAATAAGTTTCTGTGAGGCTGTTCAAAAAAACCCCGTACTCGACAGCACCATAATTCCAATTCGTGACGGATTGATGCTTATTAGAAAAAAGGCTGATTAATATTGTGTTATGAAAACTTATACAAGCTATCACTACTGTCCTGTTAATTTTTAATAAATTCTTGAAGTTTACAATTAAATCAATGTTAATAGAACGCCTTTTATAATCTGGGGTTATTTCTGCCTCAGGGAATTTCAGCCAATAAAATCAAATAAATTAGCGTTAAAAAATCCCGGTTGTTTGAGCGAAGCGAGTTTCCATCTTTTGGACAGTAATCATGGATTTTAGGAAATTCGCTGCAGCGGCTGCATTGTTTGTTTATTTTTTCTGTTTTAGAAAATAAAGTGAAAGTCCGCGCAGCTTGAGCGCTTGAAACAAGCGTAGATTTTTTGCCGACAATCGTAACAAACCAAATTAAAGACAGGCTTTGAAAAAAACCTGTTGCTAAAAAATCCCTGGTGACTTTTTATTGGGGATCTGCCTTTAATCTACCTCCTCTAACGGTTGCGCCAATCACAAAACCTGCACTGATTATAATCAGATTCTTAATTATATACTGCCCTACCATTGTTGGAGCAAAGGGATAAAAAGTAAATGTTTCTGCCGGAAAAAGGAATAGGGGCATAACTGTTCCAGCCATTTGAAAAAAGAGTAAAAACAAGGTTAATCGCAGATATAATCCGAAAACAAGGCCCAACCCAATCAAAGTTTCCAATAAAGCAAGCAAAGGCATTGAAATTCCAGGTCCAATTAATCCGAAACTTAGCACATATATTGTTTCGCTCGCCAGGTCGGTGGCTGGGCTAAGCCCGGGAAAAAATTTCAATACTCCGAACCATAAAAAAATTATCCCCACACTTACACGTAGGCAGAAGATTCCATTATCAGCCATCCATTTGGTTAGCTTAAGGTCAATTTTGCTTAATTTGTTTAATTTGTTGAACATTTTTTGAATTTTAGGTTTAATTTTCTAATTTCAAGAAATCTGGCTATTCAATAGAAAACATTTAACGAAAGATAGCAATTTATTTGAGTAGTACCCGGGGCGGGACTTGAACCCGCACAACCGCAATGGTCACAGGATTTTAAGTCCTGCGTGTCTACCAGTTCCACCACCCGGGCAACTTCATCTACATTAGAACAAACATACAAAAAATTTCATAAAAAATCCCGATTATTTCTATCGGCGCTTGAGCGGGAAACGGGACTCGAACCCGCGACCCCGACCTTGGCAAGGTCGTGCTCTACCAACTGAGCTATTCCCGCAAAATGTGGTGCAAAGTTAAGCGATTTTTTTTTTCTGCAAAACATTAAGAAAAAAATATCCCCATTAATTTGTTATCTTAATTTACAGCCCGGAAATCTTTTTTATCTCGTTAAGTTTATTCAAAGCTTCAATTGGGGTGAGATTATCAACATCCAAATCCCTTATCTGGTCTCTGATTTGTTTCAATACAGGATCGTCCAACTGAAATATACTAAGCTGCAAGCCCTCCCTGTGTTCTGCCAAATTGGCGACTGGCTTGGTTAAAGTCTGCTTCTGATGTGACTGTTCCAATTCCTTCAGAATTGCTTCGGCCCTTTTCACAACACTCTTAGGCATACCTGCCATTTTTGCCACATGAATACCAAAACTGTGTTCACTTCCACCCGGGATAAATTTTCTTAAAAAAATAACCCTATTATCAAGTTCCTTTACGGCAATATGGTAATTCTTGATCCTCGGGAAAGATTTTTCCATTTCATTTAGCTCATGATAATGAGTTGCAAACAGGGTCTTTACCTTCCCAAGCGGAAATTCATGTAAGTATTCGGCCATAGCCCATGCTATTGATATCCCGTCGTAGGTACTTGTTCCTCTGCCTATTTCATCTAATAATATAAGACTGCGAGGAGAGAGATTATTCAAAATACTTGCAGCCTCATTCATTTCAACCATAAAAGTTGATTCGCCAGAGGAGATATTATCGGAGGCGCCCACCCGGGTGAAAATTTTATCAACCACTCCTAATGTGGCACTTTTTGCCGGCACAAAACAACCTATCTGCGCCAATAATACCACAAGGGCAGTTTGCCTCAAAATTGCCGACTTACCTGACATATTTGGACCGGTAATGATAATAATCTGCTTGTCCTCAGAGTCAAGGTAAACATCATTTGGCACATACTCTTCGCCTGCAGGCAAATGGGTTTCAATAACGGGGTGGCGTCCTTGTTTGATATCTATTACAAAAGAGTCGTTTATTCCGGGACGGCAATATTTCTTTTGTTCACTTATGGTGGCAAACGAATTAAGGCAGTCGAGTCGGGCAATTAAAGATGCATTTAGCTGAATGGCAGGGATAAATTCAATGACTCCAAAAACAAGATCACTGTACAGACTGGTTTCTAAGGCCAGGATTTTTTCTTCTGCCCCCAAAATTTTTTCTTCATATTGTTTTAATTCTTCGGTAATATATCTTTCGGCATTTACCAATGTTTGTTTTCTTATCCAATCTGAAGGAACTTTATCTTTATGTGTATTTCTTACTTCAATATAATAACCAAAAACACTATTATAACTGATTTTTAGAGAATTTATACCTGTCCTTTCAATTTCACTTTGTTGAAGCCTTATAAGATAATCTTTCCCCGAATACAGGGCTTCCCTCAGCTCGTCCAATTCCTTTGATACAGACTGGGAAATTACATTCCCTTTTTGAATTTGAACAGGCGGATCGGAAACAAGCTGCGCCTCAATTCGGCTCCTTATGCTTGTACACGGATTAAGCTGCTCTGCAATGGTTATAAGTTGCGGCTCACCTGCACTTTCGCAAAGGTTCTTAACCTTTTCAACCTCAACAAGCGCTGTTTTTAACTGCAGTAATTCCCGTGGATTAATTCTGCCAACAGAGGCTTTTGAAACAAGGCGTTCTAAATCACCGATTAATTTCAGCGAAGAAAAAATCTTTTCCTTAAATTCAGGATTATTAATTATATAATCAACAACATTTAACCGGTCGTTTATGGGTTTTATTTGCTTCAAAGGCAATGCCAGCCACCTTTTTAACATTCGGCTGCCCATAGGGGAAATAGTTCTGTCAACCACATCAAGCAAAGTCTTTGCTCCTTCGTTTAACGAATTGAATATTTCAAGATTTCTTATTGTAAAACGGTCTAACCATACGTGGCTATCCTGCTCAATCCTCGATACGGATGTAATATGGCTAATCTTGTCATGTCTTGTAATTTCAAGGTATTGCAGTATTGCACCGGCTGCTATAATACCAAATGCGTGCGATTGAATTCCAAACCCCTTTAATGATGAAGTTTCAAATTGGCGGGTTAGTTTTTCCCTTGAAGTTTCTTCTGAAAAAATCCACTCGTCGAGCGGGTAAGCGTAGTATTTTGATCCGAAAATCTCCAGAAATTCATTGAACTTTCTTTTTTCAACCAATACTTCCTTAGGTTCAAAACCGCTTAGAAGCTT
>BBPF01001683.1_pt1 | contig 19727 bp, 16 predicted proteins | sample 1343921 | NCBI WGS metagenome assembly BBPF01 (sample SAMD00019090, study PRJDB2971) | groundwater metagenome | isolation source: The Cedars highly-alkaline
TTTTGAACATTTCCGTTCGCGGTATATAAAAAATTATCTGTTTTTTAAAGCTGGTTTTTAATTCCTTGTTTGGTGATGCATATCACCACCACTTATACATCTGCATCATAACCACTACTATTTACAATTCTTAAAATCAAGCTTAAATTTGCACAATAATTCAGTACATTCTTAATAGCCAATTAATTTGCCAATGTATAATGGAAATTTAAATGATGATAAATCTTGCAAAAGCAATATGAATAATCCGCATAGTTTTCAGATTGAATTCAATTTTGCATGGTTTTTGTGAATGTAAGAAAATTAAAATAACAAATAAGATTTAGAAAAGGAAAGAAATGGAAAAAATAGAAGTTCATTACGTCTCTAATTCAGGGTTTACGAACGAATCAATTACCAAACACCACATCCGTGTAAAGGAAATAGTTATATTCTATTTTTATTTTGAATGGGTATAGATGAAATTTTTTTATTGTTTTGTTTTAGGTTATAGTAATTAGGTAGTTAAAAGCCCCGCAATTTTTGCGGGGCTTTTACATTTATCCTCTAATGGCTTTAATACCTGGTAGTTCTTTCCCTTCAAAATATTCAAGCATGGCTCCTCCTCCGGTAGAAACGTAACTTACTTTTTCGGCCAGACCCATTTGTGAAACTGCCGCTACAGAGTCTCCTCCTCCAACAAGGCTGAAAGCTCCTTTTGAAGTTGCATTTGCTAATGCAATAGCGATACTTTTGGTACCTTTTTCAAAATTAGGCATTTCAAATACCCCCATTGGGCCGTTCCACAAAATAAGTTTCGAATTTTCAATAATCCCTGAAAATAATTTGATTGATTCTTCACCAATATCAAGGCCCATCCATCCATCACCGGTTTCATCAATAGGTATTTGTTTTATTGTAGCATCATTAGCAAATTTATCAGCAACAAGGTGATCAACCGGCAAATATAAATTTACCTTTTTACTTTCGGCTTGTCTTATAATCTCGAGTGCAAGCTCCAATTTATCATTTTCAACCAGTGAAGAGCCGGTTTTTCCACCTTTGGCTTTAATAAAGGTATATGCCATCCCGCCGCCTATTATCAAATTATCAACCCTGTTCAATAAATTTTCAATAATGAGGATTTTATCTGAAACCTTTGCTCCTCCCATAATAGCTGTAACAGGTTTTTGTTTTGCCCCCAACACTGTATCCATACTCTGTAACTCGCCGTCGATAAGGTATCCGAACATTTTATGCGACTCGTTAAAAAATTCTGCGACAATGGTAGTTGAAGCATGGGCACGGTGAGCAGTTCCGAACGCATCATTCACATAAACATCGGCCAATGAAGCAAGTTTCCCGGCAAAATCCCTGTCACCATTTTCCTCTTCTTTGTAAAATCTCAGGTTTTCAAGAAGCAGCATTTCGCCGCTCTTGAGATTGGCAGCCTTGCTTGTGGCAGGTTCTCCAATACAATCTTCTGCAAAAATTACATTGCTGTTTAATAATTTAGAAAGATGAGAAACCAAATGTTTAAGCGAAAATTTTTCCTCATAACCACCTTTAGGCCTACCTAAATGCGACATTAGAATAACACTTCCCCCGTCTTTTAATATCTTACGAATTGTAGGCAGTGAGGCAACAATTCTGTTATCATCAGTAATTTGGAATTTGTCATTCAGGGGAACATTAAAATCTACCCGAATGAGGGCTTTCTTACTTTTAAAATTGTAATCTTCTATTGTTTTCATATTTTTATAAATTAAATTTAACAGAATTGTAAAATTATGCTTTTTAGCGAAATTATTGGTCAGAGTGAATCAAAAAATAAACTGTTAAGCATGGCAACAAGCGGCAGAATTAGCCATGCATTAATGCTCCTTGCGCCTGAAGGTGCGGGCGCTCTTCCTCTTAGCATTGCATTTGCACGATATATTAACTGCACAAATAAATCTGAAAACGATGCCTGTTCCAACTGCCCTTCTTGTAATAAAATAAAAAAATTAGTCCACCCCGATCTGCATTTTGTTTTTCCGGTTGCAACCACAAAGGAAATCGATAAGGACCCGGTCAGCGACAACTTCATATTGCAATTCCGAAAAGTTTTTCTTCAAAATCCCTGGATGAATTTAGCCGAATGGTTTGAAAATATTGGAATTGAAAACAAACAGGGCAATATAAGTATAAATGAAAGCAAGGAAATTCTAAGAAAGTTAAGCCTCAAGGCTTTTGAATCGGAATACAAAATAATGATAATCTGGATGCCGGAAAAATTGAATACCCAGGCAGCCAACAAATTATTAAAATTATTAGAGGAACCGCCAGAAAAAACTATCTTCATTTTAGTTTCGCAGGATACCTCACAAATTCTACCTACAATACTCTCGAGGACACAATTAATCAAAATTCCCAAGATTTTAAATACTGAATTGAAGGAAGCCCTGATAAGCAGGTATGGCATTCTAAATTCAGAGGAAATTGAAAGTATCGCTGAATATGCCAATGGAAATTACCTGAAAGCACTTGAAGTTGTGAACACCGGCGAAAATAAGACTTTCAATTTCAATGCCTTTGTGAATTTAATGAGAATATGTTATGGGATAAAAATTTCTCAATTAAATGATTGGGTTGAGGAAATATATTTAATTGGGAGAGAAAAACAAAAACAATTTCTTGAATACACGCTTAAAATGATACGAGGGAATTACATGACACATATTCAGCAGCGACAGCTAATTCAATTTACAAAAGAGGAAGCCGAATTTTCTGTTAAATTTTCAAAATTTATAAATTCAAAAAATATAGAACTTCTTACTTCGGAATTTAACCAGGCTCATAGTCATATTGAATATAACGGTAATGCCAAAATAATTTTCTTTCATTTGGGTTTGCGACTAGTTAAATTGCTGAAAGCATAAAATTGTTTAATTTCGTTGGTGTTATAAACAAAAAATTATCAATTATTAAAGAAATGATTTGCAGGGGATGTCCCTCCACCATAAATTCTGTAAAGAGTCATTGCGACAAAAAGTGCAACTGTGACAGTCTTAATGTTTTTGACTGGATGAATGAAATTGTTTTTCCGGTACCGGAGAAAGAATTTGTAGAAGTTCAATTCAAAAATACCAGAAAGGGATTTTTTATAAACCAAAATAAACTTCAACTTGAAAAGGGTGATATTGTAACTGTGGAAGCGAGTCCCGGACACGACATTGGTATAGTTTCATTACGCGGCCCCTTGGTATTTGAACAAATGAGAAAATACAATGAGGATCCAAACGGCACAGGATTTAAAATAATTTACAGAAAAACAAAACCGGCCGACATTGAAAAATGGCTCGAAGCTGTTGAGCAAGAAACCCCCATAATGCACAAGGCAAGAAAGATGGCAGAAAATCTTAATTTGGATATGAAAATTGGCGATGTAGAATACCAGAGCGATAAAACACGTGCAGTATTTTACTATACAGCCGAAGAAAGAGTTGATTTCAGGGAGCTTATCAAATTACTGGCTGAAGAATTCAAAGTCAGGGTTGAAATGAGGCAGATAGGTGCCAGACAGGAAGCAGGAAAAATTGGAGGTTTAGGGCCATGTGGAAGAAAATTATGCTGCAACACATGGCTTTCAAAATTTAAATCGGTAACAACCCACGCTGCAAGAATTCAGGAAACTAATCTTAATCCACAAAAACTTGCCGGCCAATGCAGCAAATTAAAATGTTGCCTCAATTATGAAATGGATTGTTACACTGATGCGCGAAGGGATTTCCCAGATTTGACACAAACACTTAGTACTATTGAAGGAAAAGCCTATTATCAAAAAGCCGATATTTTCAGTAAAATTATTTGGTATTCGCTTGAATCGGATGAAAACACAAATATGATCGCCGTTCCGCTTAGCAGGGCAAAAGAAATTATTGAAATGAATTCACAAGGGCAAAAACCCAAACATCTTGTTACATCCGAAAACGCGTCCATACCCGAAATTTCTGAATATAAACCAACTGAAACAGACAGCATTACAAGGTTTGATAAGGCAACTAAAAAGAAAGGGAAAAAAGGAAAAAAAGGAAAAAAGAAATTACGGGAAGATGAGGAAAGTAAAAAATAATTTTTTGTAAGTTTTTAGTTGTTTACAACCCAATTCAACAATAAAATTCAATTAAAACCATAAAATAAAGAAGTGTGAGAATTTTCAAAAAATACAGCTTTTTACTATTCGTAATTTTTACTGCCTTAATTATTTCTTGTGACAAACAGGTTGTTTTTGAAAAAAATAAAAGAATTCCGGGGGCTATTTGGAATAAAAATCATATTTTGGAATTCCCCGTTGAAATCACAGACACCATTACTCCGAAAAATATTCTTATCAACCTTAGAAATTTAAATACTTACCCCCTCACTAATCTGTTTTTATTTATTACAGTTACCTCCCCCGACGGACTATATAACCGCGACACCATTCAGTATTTTTTGGCAGAACCTTCAGGTAAATGGGTTGGCAAGGGTTTTGGGAATTTATGGTCTAACAGGTTCAGATATAAAACTAATGTAAGATTCCCTGTAACCGGAATTTATCAATTCAAGATTGAGCAGGCAATGCGTTTCGATGATCTGGAAGGTATCTCAGATGTTGGTATCAGAATCGAAAACGTAGAAAAATAAATACCCTTCGGTGTGGCAAAAAATAAACTCAGCCGGTACAGGGATCTGAATTCTTTTCCTCAGGTAATCCAGCCATCTTTTCATGAAGTTTACAAACAAAATTTTATTTTAAAAGGTAACTGGAGCTCCAAATTTTTTAACAATACTAACCCTCTTATTCTTGAGCTGGGTTGCGGAAAAGGCGAATATACACTTGGCATGGCAAAATCCTTCCCCGACAAAAATTTTATTGGCATAGATATTAAAGGTGCAAGAATATGGAAAGGGGCAAGGCAAATTATGGATGAGCAAATTAAAAATGCAGTATTTCTTAGAACACAAATCGATCAGTCGGAATTTTTTTTTCAGAAAAATGAGGTAAGCGAAATCTGGATTACTTTTCCGGATCCACAAATCAAAAGAAAGAAAAAACGACTTACCTCACCTTCTTTTTTAAACAAGTACAGAAAATTTCTGATTCCCGAAGGTTGTATTCACTTAAAAACCGACAGCCTTGAGCTATATAACTACACTCTTCAATTATTGGAATTCAATAATTGCGAAATAGTTAGAAAAACTAACGATTTATATGCCAGCAGTTTTGCCGACGATTTTCTTTCAATTAAAACATATTATGAGAGTCAATTTTTAAGTATAGGTAAAGCTATAACCTATATTCAATTCAGATTACCCGAAAAAAACATTGAAAATGTACAGGAATAGTTCCGACAATTTTTTTCAGAAGGTTTACGATGTAGTAAAAATGATTCCTCCCGGAAGGGTTAGCACTTATGGGGCTATTGGCAGATATCTCGGAACTGCTTTGTCGGCAAGAGTCGTTGGTTGGGCGTTGAATAATTCTCATGCATCCGAAGAATTCATTCCCGCTCACAGGGTTGTATCCCGTATGGGTTTACTCACAGGAAAACACCACTTCCCTACTCCCTCACTCATGCAACAGTTACTTGAGAATGAAGGGATAATAGTTAAGGATAACTGCATTTTGAATTTTGATACAGTTTTCTGGGATCCTACAAAAGAATTGAATAAATAGGCAAAATCAAAAATTAATTATCTTTGCAATCTGGAATTATTTTAAATAAGCAATATGTCTGTTTCAAGAGAAGATATTTTCCAATCACTAAGGCAAATAACACATCCCATAACCGGAAAGGATATTGTAACTCTTGGAATAGTTCATGATATTCAGATTCAGGGAAACAGAGTTGTTATTCAATTGCTTTTTGCAAGGCAGAAAGATCCCTTTGCAAACTCAGTAAGTAAAGCTTGTATTCAGGCAGTAAAGGCAACCGCAGGCAGTGAGGTGCAGGTTGAAATATTGACAGAATCTAGTGCGCCCGAAGGTAAAAAGGAAATAAAAATACTGCCAGGCGTTAAAAACATTGTTGCGGTCGCTTCGGGTAAAGGTGGCGTAGGGAAATCAACCATAACTGTTAATCTTGCAGTTGCCCTTGCTCAAAAAAACTTAAAAATAGGCTTAATTGATGCTGATATTTTTGGACCTTCGATTCCTAAAATGCTGAAAGCCGAAAATGAAAAACCGGAAATAAAAGTACATAATGGCAAAACCTGGATAAAACCTGTAGAAAGGTATGGCTTAAAGTTTTTATCGGTAGGGCTTTTTGTAAATCCAGAAGATGCGCTCGTATGGAGAGGGCCTATGGCCACCAATGCACTCAAACAGCTTATACACGATGGTGACTGGGGTGAACTGGATTTTCTCCTATTTGATCTTCCTCCGGGAACAAGTGATATTCATCTCACCCTTGTACAGGAAGTTGCTGTAACAGGCGTTATCATAGTAAGCACCCCTCAAAATATTGCTCTTATTGACACTGTCAAAGGAATAAATATGTTTCAGGGAAAAGCTATTAATGTTCCAGTTCTTGGCCTGGTTGAAAATATGGCCTGGTTTTCTCCTGCCGAACTTCCTCAAAACAGATATTACCTGTTTGGTAAAGATGGCTGTAAAAACCTTGCCATTAAAACCGGAATCCCGCTTCTGGGTGAAATACCAATTGTGCAAAGTATATGCGAAAGCGGAGACAATGGTCACCCCGCAGCACTAAAAGGCTATCCGCTTGAAAATGACTTTGCTATACTGGCCGATAATTTTTTGAAACAAAGCAACCATCGGAATCAAACAATGGAGCCCTCAAAAAAAGTTGAAATTAAAAAATAACAAGTTAACATTCCGCTTTATGAAAAAAGAAGAAATACTAAACCGAGTAAATGAAACTCTGAATATGGTAAGACCATACCTGCAGGCAGATGGTGGTGATATTACAGTTGTTGACCTTACTGATGATTTTATTCTAAAGGTTAAACTTCTTGGTGCCTGCGGAAGTTGCCCCTTTAGTATTCAAACCCTCAAAGCAGGGGTTGAACAGGCAATTAAAAGAGATATACCTGAAATTGTTGAAGTTGTTGCTGTGTAAGCTATAAAAACTTACAAAAAGCAAATCGAAGTAATTGGGTTGAATAACATATTGCCGGAAAAAAGCAGTTTTATTATCTAAGCTAATACTTTGTGCGATATTAACCAGCTACAGTGTAAAAATGAATTCACAAACCATCCTTGAAATTAATTCATGGTGATTGTCTGAGAATGTTTTTTGCAGGTAAATTTAAACTGAACTTTTCATTGAAATAAAAATTACTTTTGGAATAATAGATGGGAAAATTACCGAGGCACAAAACGAATAAAATGACTCTATGCAACTTTAAGTTTTTGCATTGATTGTGTTTACAACGGTTTTTAATTATTACAGAATGTTTTTATTAAATTGTAATTGAAATTCTTTTAATTGAATTGCAAAAGTCTATTTACTATCCGGTAAAATATGTTGCCAAATAAACTGTTAATATAAAAAATCAGAAGTGTTGAGAAGATTTTCCTGCTTTTCAGTATTTATACTAATAATGTTTGTTGTTTTTGGTTGCTCAACCAAAAACAACACCCTTTTAACACGATCTTATCATAAGCTAACCTCGAGGTACAATATTTTTTTTAACGGTCATGAAAGTTTTAAAAGAGGAGTTGACCGTATTAACAAGCAATTTGAATACGACTTTACCAGAATATTACCGGTATTTACATATACAAACCCTGAATTGGCCAGGGCTGCATCGGTCGATATGGATAGGGCAATAGCCAAAGCTTCTAAAATTATAACCACCAAGTCTATTACAGCAAAACCTCAAATGCCTGATAGACAACTTTCACCACGAGAAACAAATTTCTTACGGCAAAATGAGTTTAATAAATGGGTAATTGAAAGCTACCTTTTAATGGGCAAGGCTCATTTTTATAAACACGATTTTTCAGCGGCAATAAAAACTTTTCAGTTTATGCAAAATCAATTTCCGGAAAGTAATGCTATTTGGAATTCACAAATATGGCTTTCAAGGGCTTACTTAGAAACCGGAAGAAACAAGGAGGCAAAAATAATTCTTGACAAACTTGATCTCGACTCAATGTTTCCCGAAAGGCTCAATGCAGAATTGTATGCAAGCCTTGCCGACTACTATCTTAAAGCTAATGATTTGCCAAATGCGATTGTGCACTTACATAAATCTCTTGAAAACACCCAAGAAAAAAAATCCAGATTAAGATATACGTATATTCTTGCTCAACTTTACAGCCAGACAAACAATCAGGAACAATCATATAAATATTTCAGAAGGGTATTAAACATGAACCCTCCATATGAAATGGCCTTCAATGCCAATATCAATATGGCCCTTACTTCAGTGGCCGGAACCTCGAGCGACGAAAAAATTTTTTCTGATTTAAAAAAAATGCTCAGAGATGAAAAAAACAAATATTTTGAGGATAAAATTTATTTCGCTTTAGGAAATATTGCTCTGCGTAAGGGAAATAAAGCCGAAGCCATGGAGTATTTGCTTAAAGCATCGGAAGCAGGCCTACCAGATGCACCTCAAAAGATTATAATCAACCTTGCCCTTGGAGAAATTGCCTTGCAAATGCCTGATTATGTAAAAGCCTCGGAGCATTTTGATAAAGTTGCGGCTATAATAACGCCTGATTATCCTGGTTTTGATTCCATTCAAAACAAATCAACCAACCTTAACAAGCTGGCCGGTAATATCAAAAGCTTCCATTTGGAAGACAGCGTTCAGGCGCTGGCCCGTTTGCCTGAATTTGAGCGCAACCGGATAATTGACAATATTATAGCAGCTGAGAGACAGGCAATGGCGAACTTGAAAATGGCTGAGGCTGACTTACTAAGAGAACAGCATGAAAGAATTATGAGAACCGCTCCGGTGAGTCAAATGCAGGCAAACGGGACAGGCGACAATGTCTGGTATTTTTACAACCAGTCGGCAGTAAATTTTGGTAAAGCCGAGTTTGAATCCATTTGGGGTAGAAGAACTCTTGAAGATAATTGGAGGAGAAGCAGTAAACAATTTATTTCATCTCATCAGCTTGCAGAACATGGAATCCAGGATTCGCTGGAAGAATCAGAATTATATGAAGAAACTACTGATATCACAAGCAGAGAATTTTATTTGAAAAATATCCCTTTTAGCCCCGAACAGTTCGCAAAATCTCATGCCCGAATAGAGGAAGCCCTTTTTAATATGGGGAAAATATTCAAAAACGATTTCAAAGATTTTGCCCAGGCTATCTGGTCGTTTGAAGAATTAAACCGTAGGTATCCTTTACATTCACAGATGGACGAGGTGATTTATAACCTGCATGAATTAAATATTGCAACAGGCAATTTTTCAGGAGCTGAATTCTATAAAAACCAGTTAGTGCAAAGATTTCCGCAAAGCATGTATGCCAACATTCTCATAAATCCAAATTATTTAAACGACCTATTAGAAAAAGAAAATAAAATTGAGAATTTATACCAGGAAACTTTCCGGCTTTTCGGAGAAAATCTTCATGCCCGTGTTATTCATAATGCAAATTTTGCCATAAATACATATCCCGAATCAAATTTGATTTCCAAATTTATGTTTCTTAGAGCTATTTCAACCAACAAACTTGGTAATGCAGAGCTTTTCAGATTACAACTTGCTGAGATTATTGAAAAATTTCCGGGAACCGAAATACAAGCGAGTTCAAGCGAATTAATAAAGCTACTGGATATAGAACGTCCTGAAATAGCAGAAAAAATAATGATAGAAGAGGCACAAGACCTTTATTCATCCGACACTTCGGGGCCTCACTTTATAATTTTTGCCGTTGAAAACAATCAGGTTATTATCAATCAACTGGTATTTAACCTTATTAATTTTAATTTTGATTTCTTTTATCACCGCAACCTTCAATTGGTTACTGAAAATTTTTCATCAGAAAAAAGCTTGATTAAAGCCGAAAAATTTGAATCCATTCATGAGGCTTCAGAGTATTACTCAAAAGCACTTGTAAATTCCGAAATACTGGTCGACATCCCCGAAGGCTCCTTCAAACTTTTTTATATTTCACAAAATAATCTTCATACGCTGCAGAGTGACAAGTCGCTCGAAAAATATCTGAAAGTATTTAACCTTCTGTTGCAGCAAAAAAAATAATTTTTGATTAAGAAATTGTCCGGCAAAGACTGGAATTGATTTATTGTTTATCTATTATTCCGTTTTAGTTGCAAAGGTTCCACTAACCATGCGAAAGGATAATGTAAATTACTTCGTTTGGCGGAACTGAAGCTGTAATAATTTCAAACCGTAACTTATCTTTGTGTTTATTAATTCAAAAATTATTGAGGTGAAAAAATTCACATTACTTTGGGTTGACGACGAAATTGAATTACTAAAACCTCATATTATATTTCTTGAGAGTAAAGGGTATATTGTAGAAACTTCAACTAATGGAATAGATGCCCTGCATTTAATAAAAACAAGGTTTTACGATCTTGTGCTGTTAGATCAAAATATGTCTGGTTTAAGCGGGATAGAAACATTAAACCGTTTAAAAAAGCATTTTCCTGCTCTTGCAATTATTATGGTTACCAAAAGTGAAGAGGAAGAAATTATGGAAGAAGCTATTGCATCAAAAATTTCCGACTTCCTCATTAAGCCTTTAAACCCAAATCAAATCCTACTGGCAATAAAAAAAATTACGGAACAAGACCATTTAATTTCAAAAAAACTTGCCTCAGATTATCAATCGGAATTTGGGAAAATAAGAATTGAAATTGACCATGCCAAACAATTCTCTCAATGGACCGAGATTTACAAAAAACTTACCTACTGGGATTTGGAAATTGAAAACCTGGAAGACGAAGGTTTAAAGGAAGTCCTCCAATTTCAAAAAACAGAGGCAAACAATGAGTTTGCCAAATTTATAAAAGCAAATTACCTTGACTGGTTAAATATCCCGAAGACCGAAAAGCCCTTAATGTCCCACATACTTTTTAAAGATAAGGTTAAGCCCTTACTCGTCTCAGGCCGACAGGTAGTTTTTATTATGATAGACAATTTACGGTTTGACCAATGGCAAATTATTATGCCAGAGCTTCTTCCGTATTTTAATATTGAATTGGAAGAACTTTATTGCAGTATTTTACCCACATGCACCCAGTTTGCAAGGAATGCAGTTTTTTCAGGAATGATGCCCAAGGAAATTGAAAAACTATACCCACATCTATGGGTAAATGAAGAAGAGGAAGGCGGTAAAAACATGCATGAACAGGAATTGCTCAAATTTCAGCTTCAAAGATTGGGTATATCTCAACCCTTCTTTTTTGAAAAAATATCTACTCAGAAAAGCGGGAGGAAGCTTGCTGAAAACATTTCACCGCTTTTGAATACTCAGCTTTCTGTAATTATTTACAATTTTGTCGACCTCCTTTCGCATGCACGTACCGAAATTGAATTTGTGAAGGAGCTTGCTGTCGACGAAGCAGCATACCGCTCACTAACCCGTTCGTGGTTTAAACACTCCTATATTCTTGATTTAGTAAGGCAACTTTCAAAGAGAAAAGTTACTGTTGTTATAACTGCAGATCATGGTTCAATTAAGGTTCTGAATCCAATAAAAGTTAAAGGCGATAAACATACAACCACAAATCTTCGTTACAAACAGGGTAAAAACCTTGATTATAACCCAAAAGAAGTTTTTGAGATAAAAGAACCCGATAGGGCATATTTACCAAAACCTAATGTTAGTTCTACATATATTTTTGCCACTCACGATTCGTTTTTTGCATATCCAACAAACTATAATTATTACGTAAAATATTACACCAACACCTTGCAACATGGTGGAATTTCAATGGAAGAAATGATTGTTCCCCTCATTTTTTTAGCCCCAAAGCTTTTGTAATAGCCAAAACAATGAATAAAACAATAGTATATTCGCTCGACCAGTTACCAATGGCTGCAGGTGAAATTATTCAATTTATAAAAAATTTTAAACTTATAGCCGTGTATGGAACGTTGGGTGCGGGAAAAACAACACTTATAAAAGAAATTTGCCGCCAGCTAGGCGTACCCGATATAGTTAACAGTCCCACATTCGCCCTCGTTAATGAATATTTAACTTCGGAGAAAAAAATTATATACCACTTTGATTTTTACAGAATTAACTCGGTAAAAGAGGCATTTGGCCTTGGCTATGAAGACTATTTTTATTCAGGAAATATTTGTTTTATTGAATGGCCTGAAAAAATTGAAGAACTACTCACAGGCAATAATTTGCGCATTTTTATTGAAGAAATAGAGTTTGGAGCACGTAAAGTTAATATTGACCCACTAATCACTTAGTTCCAAAAAGGGTTTTTTTAAGCTTTTCCCTTCATTTAGCTTTTCACTACTGTCCGGGTAAATTTTAATAAAATCTTAAAGTTTTCAAATAAATCAATTTTAGTAGAAGGTTTTTTATTAGCTGGGATTATTTCCGCCTCAGGGAATTTCAGTTAATAATACAGATAAATTTGCGTTAAAAATTCCGGGCAGTTTGAGCGAAGCGAGTTTCCGGATTTTTGACTATGAATCTGATTTTCAGGAAATTCGCTGCAGCGGCGGCATTTTTTGCTTACTTTTTTTTGCTGCAGAAAAAAAGCAAAAGCCCGTGCGACTTAAGCACATTAACAAACAGAGAATTTTTTGTCGGACACTATTGATAACTTATATTCATTTGTCTACAAAATTTCATATAAATTCAAAGGATTGCTAATCTGGGCTTTAGTCCTTATTGTTCCTAAATTGAAAAATAGATTGTACTCTTCACTTAAAATTTGAAGTTTAACTGAATTTGTTTAACTTGTCTTCTCTTGAAAAACAAAAACGGTTAAAAAATGACTTCGGAAAAAAATAAGCCATCTTCATTCCCTTTTGGAAAAGGTAGTCTAATGCCTCAGGAAGAAATGCTTGAAAGAAAAAAACAATCAAAACAATTGGTTATTGGGATACCGAGGGAACTTTCAGAAAATGAATCCCGGGTTGGATTAACTCCTGAAGCAGTTGAAATACTTGTCAATAATGGGCATCAGGTATTAATAGAGACTTCTGCTGGCACAGGAGCCAACTATAAAGATTCAGTTTACAGTGAAAGCGGAGGTTTCATTATTGACGCACACGTTGATGTTTTAAGCAACAGCGATATTATTTTAAAAATTTCTCCTCCTACGCTTAGTGAAATTGAGCATTTGAAGCAAAATCAAATTATCATTTCGGCGCTTCATTTTCCATCCCAATCAGCCGACTACTTCAGAAACCTGATGAATAAAAAAACCACAGCTCTGGCATTTGAATACATAAAAAACAAAGAAAATTATTATCCCGTAGTGCGTTCTATGAGCGAAATAGCAGGAAGTACGTCAATACTGATTGCTGCAGAGTATCTTTCAAATCAGAATAAAGGCAAAGGTGTAATGCTTGGCGGTATTTCGGGTATAACTCCTACCGAGGTCGTGATTCTTGGGGCAGGCACAGTTGCAGAATCTGCTGCACGGGCTGCAATTGGGCTGGGTGCATTTGTAAAGGTTTTTGACAATTCGGTTGACAGGCTCAGACGGATTCAAAATAATTTAGGACAGCAATTATTTACATCTATATTTCATCCCCGTGTGATTTTGAAAGCCCTTAAATCGGCTGATGTTGTTATAGGGGCTATTCATCCGGGGCATAAATCATCAGAGTTTTACGTACCTGAAAAAATGGTGATGCAAATGAAACCGGGATCCGTAATAGTAGATGTAAGTATCGACCAGGGGAGCTGCATTGAAACATCTGAAGTGCGTAATCAAAAGAATCCTGTTTTTATAAAGCATGGTGTTATTCACTATTGTGTTCCAAACATTCCCTCAAGAGTTTCACGCACAGCATCAATTGCACTTAGCAATGTTTTTTCCCCCCTGCTTCTGAAAATTAGCGAATCTGGGAGTTTACGCAATCTGCTTATTGAAGACATTGGAATTAGAAAAGGTGTGTACATGTATAACGGGTTGTTAACAAACCCTGTTGTAGGCAGGCACTTTGAATTACCATCAAAAGACATAGATTTGCTTATGGCAGCATTCTGAAAATAATCTGCAATATTTCGTTTAAAAAAAAGCCCTGGCCTGAATACCCCCGGTATGAATTACGCTTGCGCCTTTTGATACCCTTCCATTATAATTAATTGTTAATTCAAGATTGTTCGGAAGTGATTTCCTGACAAATAAGGTCCAATTTATATTTTTACCACGATTTAAACCTTCAAGCATTTCATAGGCAATTGAATTATTCAATGGGGCATTGTACGATGTATAAGAATAGCGCAACTGACCATTTAGCTGTATCTGAGCCGGCAAAGTGTATAAGTTTTCCAGAACAATTTCGTGCAAATTGCTCTCCTCAACAGATAAAAGATTTTCCTTCATGGAATACCGGTAACTCATTTTCAGTTGAATTTTTAAGTCAATATTATACTGAATGGTAGTTTCGAAGGTTGTTTGACTAATTTTGTAATTACGTGATGTGAAGAATTCAGAATAATTGTTTTTCATTCCCATTTCAAACATTGGAAAGACAACAATTGAGTTCATGGGACTCCACCTGAGCCTTAAACCATGCTGGGCTATTTGCCTGCGATCTGCCCCGTTTACAAGTAAAATTTTCGACCAGTTTTTTTGAAATGTATAATCTGCTCCAAATTCAGGATTTGCACGATTAAAAGCCAAAGTATTTCTAAAATTTGCGTTCAGGTTTACTATAAATGGATTATCCATCTGTAAATTCAGAATTTTCAATAAATCCAGAATATTACCATCTTCTGTTTTCTGATTCGCCCGGAACGCAGTCTGATTCGAAAACTTTGAAATAAACTTTCTAAGCCCTTGGGCATTTCGCCAGTACAGAGATGGTTGTAAATTCAGTGTTTGTCCTATCTGGTTAATCTGTGTTTGAATCCAATAATTGGTTGGCATTAATAACCTTATATGATCGGCCTCGTCCGGGAAACCGGCAATTTCAAATTCATCAAGTTCCTTTAATCCATTTCCGTTATAGTCAATCCATTTAAAAATTCCCTGTCCGGCATTCACTTTAACATAAAAAAACTCCTTTTTATGTTCCCTGCCCGAAATAGATTCCATAAAGGTTCCCAAGGTAAATGCGCCATTTAAAAAACTTCCATTGTATTCCAATCTACCCGAAATAGCATCTTCATTTTTAAATGCAGGGGACCCCTGCTTATAATCAACAATTCTGTAATTCAGACGGATTCTGAAAGTTTGTTCCGAAATGCATAAAAGATTAAAGGACCCCGACAAATCTTTTGATACGGAATAGGGCGCAAAAGAACCATTAAGGGGTATATAATCATTTCTTCGGGAGGCTTCAAGTCTCCATGCATTCAACTTGCTGTCGGCATTTTTAAGATAAAACAGTACCTGGTTGTTTTTAAAACTGTCCCTCAACAATGAATCATTGCCAGATATTTCCCATGAATTATTTTCAACCTCAGAAACAAAACCTATAACCATTGGCCCAAGTTGTCTTGAAACATCAAGCTTATGCCTCATAAAATTTGTATTACCGCTCAACTGGCCGGTTGTAGAAAGATAACTGGCAGTTAAATTTGATTTAAAACCCGCAAATTGATTTACTGAACGTACAGTATTCTTAAAGCCTTCAAAATTCAAACTATTAAAATAATCTACCTGAATTGAACTTTCTCCGGCACTTCCATGCTTGAACAGAATTTCACCATGAAGCAGGTTTTCATTTCCCGAAATTCCGGCCAGATTAATATTCCAATCTCTTTCAAATTCAACTGGTCGAAATCTTTCCAGTGCCGAAAAATTCTTACCTGTTAATTCATAAGCAAATTTAGTTCTAATTTGAAACCGGCTAGTGTCTGCTGTGGGGATAATCTGATCGGCAGCAATTCTCAGGGCCAATCCGGTATTATCATTATTGCCCAGAGTCGAAAACATATTTAAATCGGTATTACTTAAAGCCAGGTCAACATGGGCCCTTGAATTTTTGCTTATATTGGTTTTGGCACCAAAGTTTAAAACCTGTTGTTTTTTAGGCGTTACAAGCTGTATTACCGGTTCATGAGTTCCTTGCTTATTCCCGTTTACAGGCGGCACCCACTTAAAAACTCTTCCGTTTGCCGAACTTACGGATGGAACATAATTTCCGCGATTTTCGCCGAGGTAAGTAAAATTAAGTCGGAAATGAGCCACAGCAGGATTAGCCGAATGCACAAAAACATCGTTAAACTCAATTGAATTTACAAGAGTATCAGTTTTTTTATACATTATAAAATCATGCGAAAACTCCACGCTATCGATTTTCGGCACTAATGCCTTTGAAAGGCTGTCACCAATTGAGGCAAGCAGGTCTTTTTGTTCATAATTTAAAAAATGTTGTATAGGCTGATTTTTTGCATCGTGTTCACTAAAAAACCCAAAATAAAAAGATGAGTTTCCCGAACTTATACTGTTTTTAGTATGAAGCATAAAACGAGGGTAATTACGATCGGAATATTCGAACTCCACCACTATTCTTTTATTCCTATTAACGGGCTGGTTAGCGGTAAATACAATTTCGGCAAGGTTGTAATCTATAATGTAATCATTTTCGAGCCCTCTTTGTAGTCGCCTTCCGTCAATATACACGCGTTCTGTTCCGGCAATAATCATAATGTATAATTCATTATTTTCTCCGGCAAGCCTGTAAGGGCCCTGATTGCTATCAATTGCATCAATTTTATTTCGGGCAAACCTGCCTTTTGCAACCGAACCGCTCACCACAGATTCAATAAGCCTGGTTGAATCAGCATTAGTAAAATGTTTTGCCGCAAAAAGAGCCCCTTGAGCTCTTCTGGTTACTCTAAGAAAATACTCATTCTGGTCTGTTATGTCAAAATCACCTACGGTCAATCTTACATTTTCATTAAAATGTTTATATAAACCCTGTCGAATTCCTGAATAGTTTGTGAATAGCCTTCGGGCTGCAGCGGAATATTGTTATCGCTAATAACTGCCTCAATATTTAATTGCTCAGTTAACTTTCCTGTTAACTGCAAATTCAACTGTGAGTTTAACAAAAGGTCCTGCTGATTACCTATCATTATTCCCCGTGAAATACTTCCCCTTGTCTGAATATTGTTTTCTCCCGGCATTAAATGAGAAATAATGAACTGCTCCGTGTTTGGCATTGCCCTCCGAATTCCGCCCGAAAAAATTTCGATAGTATTGCGCAAATAATATTCCCTGTTAAAATCAAAAGAAAAAACTCGATAAGTAATTACCAATGTATCATAAAGAGCAATTGCATTTTCGGAAAAACTAATTCGGGCGCCTGAATAATTTATGGTATAAAGCGAGTCCGGCAAAATGCCGAAATTATCATTCAAAACGCTAAGTGAGCCCGGCACTATACTTAAGGTGTCAATTTTAAGTTCCCCTTCCCTGGGATTTACTGTTTTTTTTCGAAAATTTGATAATACCTGCGAATGTAAATTCCATCCAAGTAAACTAAATGCGATTAAAATAAAAATCGAATTTTTCAATCCCGTTTCCCTCTGTCAAGTTTGCAGCCTATACAATAATAGCTAAATAAAAACGATAAAATTAATAAATTGCAAGGCTGTAAGAATTTGAGTTTTGAATATTCGGTTCATAAAGGTACTTTTGAAAACATAAACTACCGCTCAATGATATTTATTTATAATCTACTCATCAACTTTTATGTTTTACTTATAAAGTTTGCCTCTCCTTTTAACCAGAAAGCAAAATTATGGCTTAGTGGCAGAAAAAACATTTTTAAAAAGCTGGAATCAGTTATTCCCGCAAATTCCGAAATTGTTTGGTTTCATTGTGCATCACTCGGAGAATTTGAACAAGGCAGGCCGGTAATTGAAGAAATTAAAAAAAGGAACCCCTCATTAAAAATACTTCTTACTTTTTTTTCTCCTTCGGGTTATGAGGTACGCAAAAACTATCCAGTGGCCGATTTTGTATTTTATCTTCCGGTGGATACAAAATCGAATGCAAAAAAATGGATAAAAATTGTGCGGCCGAAAATAGTTGTTTTTGTTAAATATGAATTTTGGTTCCACTACACTAATGAATTGGCTAAGGCTGAAATTCCACTATACCTTATCTCCTCCAAATTCCGGTCAGAGCAAGTTTTTTTTAAATGGTACGGATTATGGTATGTCAAGGTCTTGAAGTCATTCCGGCATCTCTTCGTTCAGGATAAATTATCGGCAGAATTACTTGAAAAATCGGGCATTAAAAATGTAAGTGTTACGGGCGACACACGCTTTGACAGAGTACATGCTATTTCAAAAAATATTGGAAAAATTACCATTGCAGAAAAATTCTGTGCCGGACAATTTATAATTGCAGCAGGTAGCACCTGGCCAAAAGATGAAATAATTCTTGCAAATTATATTAATCAAGCTCCTGAGAATGTTAAAATGATTATTGCCCCACATGAAATTGGCGAAAAAAAGATTGAAAATTTAACAAAACTGCTCAGAGTAAAGTATATGAAATTTTCTGAGGCCGGAAACACAAATGTGTCAAACGTAAAAGTACTCATTATTGACAACATAGGGTTGTTATCTTCTTTGTACCAGTATGCACAAATTTCGTACATAGGCGGAGGCTTTGGAGCAGGAATTCACAATGTGCTTGAAGCAGCTGCCTTTGGAGTTCCGGTTGTTTTCGGGCCAAATTATTATAAATTTTTAGAAGCCGTAGACCTTATTAATCTTGGAGGAGCATATTCGGTTAATAATTCCCTGCAGTTTAAGAACCTGACGGAAAAATTAATTATTAACAAAGAGCTGTTGAAAACTTCGGGCAATGTGTGTCAAAGGTATGTAGAATCAAAACTTGGCGCAACGCAAACAATTGTTAATAAAGTATTTCATTTTTAATTTGCGTTTTAATAATACAGATTCCCCTATTCTTGGTTACTTTGTGCAAACAAAATTCAGTTAATTTTCCTTTAAATAATTAATTGTTTAGTTACACCATGTTGTTGGGTAAAAGATAACTCGCTTTATAAATTAATAACCACAACAATTTACAAATATGAAGCAAACTTATCATTCCAACGCAACGACAAATGTGCATATTCATTGTGAACTTCAAAAAAGCAATTTGCCGATGAATCAACCAGCAGCACAATACAATTTTTCTGAAAACACCGTTCATAAATGGAGGGACAGGGAACAAACTGCATGACCGAAGTTTCTGACCACTCACTATATTATTACTCCATTTCCGCTCTGAAAAAGGAAGGTATTAAATCCATTCATAGAAGCAGTTGGTTGCCCTTGGATGAAATGGAAGATGTGGCACAGCAAATCAATCAATCGGCATCGTGCAGTGCAGTGTACAGAACCTTACACTGGGCAGGACTGAACACCCTGCAGGAAAAGGAAAAAGAAAAAGCAAAAAAGTTTAAAGCTTACGACCCCGGTTATCGACATGTTAATTTAACTTATCTTCCAAAATCAGAAGGTGTAATACAGGATTTGTTTATTGTTATTGATCGTGATACACAACTTATTTTATAATGGATATATGACAATAAACCAGCCGAAAATACCGAGAACTTTTTGAATCGGTGTAAAGAATTTCTCCCTTTCAAATTAC
>BBPF01000408.1_pt2 | contig 19664 bp, 10 predicted proteins | sample 1343921 | NCBI WGS metagenome assembly BBPF01 (sample SAMD00019090, study PRJDB2971) | groundwater metagenome | isolation source: The Cedars highly-alkaline
GACGAAAAGGGACTTGCGGAAACGTGAGTTACGGGAATAGGCCCGAGGCCTCGTGGAAAACAGATATCAGTGTTATTCAGGCAAGCGTGGCACAGAGGTGATCTATGTCAAAAGTAGAGAGGGACGAGGCACGCGAGTATCGCATTGATATGGAGGTAGTCGTTGACGCATATGATGAACTAGAGCGCGCTCTGGGATGGTACTATTACCTCGATGAAAAGTTAATCTTTCCTTTCCTAGCCAGGTGTATTGCCAAGAGAGCGATATCCCCTTTGCGGGTGGGAGATGAAGTTGAAGTGGTGGGTATGCCCTCTGAAGAAGAATGTGAGCACGAAATGTTCGTCACAATTCGCTGGGAAAAGGAAGGTCTGGCAGTTCCTTTATCCCAATTGGAAGTCATTGGCGCAGATGAACACACCCGAGAGGCTGTCGACGACTGGCATTATTGGGTCAATATGGGATACGAGTTCTGATCAGCACCGCGTCGTCTTGCAGTCCTATGGTTGAGGCACCGGCCTGCTGCAAAAGGAACAATTAGGATGGGTGTGCAGTCTCAGCCACCTTAGCTGATCCTTTGCCCATTCCCGTTGATGACAACTTCACAACGTCTATCTCCGGCGCGGGGATGATGACATTGGCTGCGCATTGTTTGCGATAGGCATCAGGTTTTTGATAGGAAAGACTAGGCAGCGCCGAATTGGTCCGGGCAACAAAATGGCTAATTGTTGGTTAGATTCCGATGTTTTGTATACTTTACCCAGATAACACCACTGAATATATGCTACAACCGCTTTCTATGGAGAGCCGGCTAGAACTATTGGCTAAAAGATTGTAGAATAACCATGAGGATTTTAGCACAGATGTCAGAAGTAACGATAATCATGTAGAGGTAGATACTTCCAGTAGTATCTAGACATGGTCTGGATACTACTGGACTACAGAAAAACATTAGTTGTCATAGCAGAGGAGAAAATCCGTGGGAGAGCGATTCGCAGCCGAATTGCAAAGGCTAGGGGCAATATATCAGTGGGCGCGTGCTGCACCAGTTGAAAACTTGACTGCCGCAATCATAGAGCGGAAAGATCGTTCTCTCTTGGCCGTCGGCTCTGGTGGTTCTCTTACAGTCGCTCATTTCATGACAAGACTCCACGAGGAATTCACTGGCCAAATTTCAAAGCACCTCACCCCGATGGAGCTAATTTCTTCCAGTATCCGCCACGATTCTGACGTGGTTCTTATCACTGCCCGCGGTGATAACAAAGATATTCTGGACACCTATCGTCGGCTGGTTGAGCAGGAACCTCACTCACTTTTGATATTCTGTGCAGCGCAAGGGAGTCCACTCTCGCAAATTGCACGACGGTTCAGGTGGACTCAAGTGTTTGATTATGCTTTACCAAATGGTAAGGACGGCTTCTTAGCTACGAATTCACTCATGACATTTGTAGTTCTACTGGTGCGTGCCTATAGCAGTGCGTTCCAAGCAGACTTAGAGCTACCGAGAAGGTTACCCAGAGAGTGGGGCTCCCCGGATTCATCCCCTGTTGTGGGAGAGCCCGAAGAAGAGCAAATACTAAGAGTCTTACGGAGGCCGACTCTGTCCGTTCTCTATGAAGGATGGGGGCATTCGGCCGCTCTAGATATGGAATCAAAATTCACCGAAGCAGCTTTGGCCAACGTGCAAATAGCTGATTATCGCAACTTTGCACATGGACGCCATCATTGGTTAGCAAAGCGTGCAGAACATACTGGCATTATTGCCTTAGTGACACCGGAAGGAGAGGAGCTCGCAGACAAGACACTCGCTCTAGTCCCCCATAACATACCCGCAGTGCGTATCTCGACAAGATATTCAGGTCCACTTGGAACCATCAGTCTGCTGACAAGCGTACTTGGGATAATTAAAGTTGCTGGAGATGTAGTCAACATAGACCCTGGTCGTCCTGGTGTTCCACAATTTGGAAGGAAGATTTATCATATCGGATTGAGGAATTATCGGCTTGACAGGACAAAGTCCTCTTCTCATTCATCCCAATACAGAATCTGGCTTGAGCGCAAGTTCGGTGTGCTGCAACGCTTGCCTGCATCTAGAATACTGAGAAGTACCTTAGAAAATGCACTTATCAGCTATTTGCGCAGGATCTCCAAAGCACGTTTCGCAGCTATCGTTTGTGACTACGACGGAACTCTTTGCAGCTCTGCTGAACGATTCGGTGTTCCATCAAAGGATGTCGTCGACGAATGTATCCGTTTATTGCGCTCTGGCATAATATTAGGTATCGCAACTGGTCGGGGTAAGTCAGTTCGAGAAAGCCTTCGAGAGTGTTTTCCACAGGATCTTTGGTCCTTGGTTATCGTTGGCTACTACAATGGAGGAGATATCGCTCATTTGGACGAGGAAGCTCCTGACTCTGACAGAGCGATTGACATGGGAATTCAAGCTTTACATCGGCTTGCTACCGAGGACATGCTTCTGTCTCATATCGCAAAAATTGAGCCGCGTGCTTCACAAATTACATTCGAACCTCTGCCACAGTTACCATTGGGCTTAGTGCATTCAGCCGTATTAGAGCTGGTTCAAAGATTTAATCAGGAACAGCTTAAGGTCTTCTGTTCCGAGCACTCGGTGGATGTTCTAGCTACTGGGGTTTCGAAAAAGAACGTGGTTGAATCCGTACGAAATCAGATTCGGGTGATTAATAGTCGTGGGCATGTACTTTGCATTGGTGATAAAGGTACATGGTGTGGAAATGATTTTGATCTGCTATATGAGGAATACGCTTTAAGTGTAGATGAATGTTCTTTTAACCTGAGCACAGGCTGGAACTTAGCCCCCACAGGGCATCGAGGAGTTCAGGCAACTCTTGATTATCTTAGGGCGCTGGTTGTTAAAGACAATCAGGCACGATTGGACCTACGTCGACTGAGGAGCAATGTATCATGAGAGACGCATTAGCTGAGCGGCTTTTAGCTCAAGTAATGGTTTGGTCTCCCGAAGACGTCGCACGCGAACGTCCTGACCTACAAACTATGGCGGCCCACAAATATGACGAATATCAACAATTCTCACCAGGCATGCGGTTTGTAGAAAGTCTAGCTGTCTGGCTGTATAACTTTGAGACTGTGGAAGAACGGAGCGTTGCTTATGATTTCATAAAGAGGCGCCTAGTATTCATCTCTGAGGCGGAGATGCGCCACTTAGTGTCGATTGCATATCCTGACGTAATTCATCCAATTCTGTTGAGGGAAGCTGCATCACTTCTTTCAGTACCAGACTTTCAGGTTAGCAAGATAGCGAGTTCTACGGAGTTTAAATTACTCTGTAGGAAATCTCTGTTCCTTGGTCTTAGTGACGGCGCGCACATTGACGAGTTCCGTAGAGCCAGTGACCTTAGGAACGAGCAAGTTCATGTTGATTATCGAATAGAAGGCAAGACGGCCGAAGATCTAGGTATAAAACTGCGGCAAGATATTCAAGCTCTGACTGGCAGCTCCGAAGATGCTGGCGAAGCGTCCTTTGAAATGGTTTTCCTTCTCAACGACTTCTCTGCCAGCGGCGACACTTTGCTGAGGAAAGAGGATGGCAAGCCAATGGGCAAACTGGTTCGAGCTATGGATTCAATAGTGGGACTTCAACGTCAGGAGCCACCCCTCATTTTAAGAGGAGGGGCAAAGGTCTTTATTGTTCTTTACATCGCGATTGAGACAGCTATACAGAATCTATCACAGCGTCTGCCTGAGTTACGCTCAGCTTCGTGGCCTAATTGTGAAGTTAAGCCAGTGTATGTACTAACAAATGACATCAGGGTAAGTCCTAGGGTGGACTCTAAATTTCATGGAATACTTGAGAAGTATTATGATCCTGAAATTATGGACTCCCATCTCAAAAAGGGTGGCGCTGACGTGATTTACGGCTATGCTGGGTGCGCACTGCCTGTGGTGCTTTCTCATAATACGCCTAACAATTCTGTCTATCTACTATGGGCAAATAAATCTGGACTACGAACAAAGGCCTTATTTCCCCGAGTGAGCCGACACAGGGAGGACATATGAGGGAGCCACGCAATCCATTTCGTATGCGTGCATCGGAACACATAGCCTCGGACGCAATCTTCCTTAGATTGTTTAGTCCAAGAGTGCTTGATATCTTGCCCAAAGAGGGCCTGTTTGGTAAACTCCAAGTTCTACAAAGCGCACCGGGTGGCGGAAAGACGTCACTAATGCGTCTATTTACGCCTTCTTGTCTTCTTACTTTGTATGCTTACCGTAGCGATGACGACTATAAAGACTTGTTTCAGCACCTGAAACGAATGGAGGTGCTGGATGGGTCTAGACCCCGACTTTTAGGAGTCATGGTATCATGCGGCAAGAACTATGCAGCCCTCGAGGACTTAAACCTAGATGATGTACGGAAAGAACGGTTACTCTTTTCTCTCCTTAATTGCCGAATCATACTAGCAGCTCTGCGGGGAGCGCTGGTACTTAAAAGGCTGCGTTATCCAAATGATCTATTAAGACTACAAGTTAATGTCCCTCACGATTTGGCAGACCAATTGGGTATGTCAACTACTATGACTGGTGAGCAAGCCTACGAATGGGCCCGCAATATCGAAACTGGCATTTGCGAAATCTTGGATAGCCTAGAACCATCACTGGCATTGCAAGTGGTTGGACACGACAGCCTACATGCGTTGGATCTGCTCAGACCAGAACACATAATCATTGATAAAGCGCAAGTTACAGAACGTGTATTGATAATGCTGGACGATGTTCATAAGCTTGCTAGGCGGCAACGCGATGGCCTTATTCGCACATTGGTTGGTCTCCGGAATACGACGTCAGTTTGGATCGCTGAACGATTAGAAGCTTTGGGCACCAGTGAGCTTCTAGATGTAGGAGCTATAGAAAACCGTGATTATGGCAAAATAATTAACCTCGAGTTATTATGGAGGCCGCCCTCAAGACGTTTTGAAACGATGGCTATGGACATAGCAGACCGAAGGGCACGAGCAGCAATTGATGTTGGAATCGGCTCGTTTACTGGGTGTTTGCAGAATACTTTAGATGGAACAGAGTGGACCGAAAGGCTTCAAAATGCTCTTAATATTGTCGTCGACCGTCTGAAGGAAATTGCTAAGAGAGAAATTCGCTTTAGAGAGTGGATTGATGCCAGGGAATCTCTGGAAGGAACTTTAAGAGAGAAGCTGGTCGCTTGGCGTACCACAGAAGTACTGATTGAGCGAGAGAAACGGAGGCAGCAACTTGCTTTTGATTTCTTCCTTAGTAGAGCAGATTTGGGGGAAAAAGATGACCCGGCTGCTAGAGCCGCCGCCGAAGTCTTTTTAATGCGAGAGTTTCGTCTACCACACTACTTTGGCTTTCCAAGGCTAGCCTCGATCGCGTCATCAAATATTGAACAGTTCTTGGCAATTGCTGGTGAGCTATTCGAAGAAGCAGCATCTGCAGCCCTGATTAAGAGGCCTTATGACCTACCACCGGACCGGCAGGAAACAATAATTCGAAAGGTTGCTGTGCACTGGTGGCAAGAGGAATTGCCCAGACGTATTCCGTACTCACGAGAAACCAGAGCATTAGTTGATGCAATTGCAAGGTATGCCCGATGGGAGACATACAAGCCTAATGCACCTTACTCACCTGGTGTTACAGGTATCGCAATCACTATGGCTGAAAGGGATAAGCTGCGAGATCCATCGTACTTGAAAGACCGCCCTGACGCAGAGCGTCTAGCTAATGTCATAGCAACCTGTTTAGCCCACAACATATTGGAGGCTATCCCTAATTATGCTCAAGGTTATCAACTTTGGATGATACTATACCTAAACCGTCTGCTATGTGTCCATTTTGGATTGCCTTTGCAGTATGGTGGGTGGCGGCCTAAAAAGATTGACGAGCTTTGCAGGTGGCAAGAGGGCGGATTTAGACTCCCAAAGAATGGAGAACGGTTGCTATGACAATTGGGCAAGAACCATCGGTAAGGAGATGGACGGACTACTTTCTTAGAAGCGGTAGTGCGTTCGCACCTTTCTGGGAGCCCTTTCTTCAATTGCGAGAACGTCACTTATTATTTGTAGTAGGACTTGGCTTTGATCCGCGAATGTGCTCAGTCATTAAGGAGATTATGAGCCATGGAGGCGTTGGTAAGAGAGACTGTCTGCTCATAGCCTTTGATGAAGGTCCAGATTCACCATCCCAACTTCATCATGATAGGGTGCAATTAAACCAAGACGAACTTCAGCAGTTGATGGCTGATAAGGGTGAAGTTACCAAATATCCATTAGGAATGTGGTCAGCAGATGGTCACCGAATTGGATCGAGAAATGCTGCCTCGATATTTCACCAAATGGACAGCATTTCTCAATACACAGATATTATTGTAGATGTAAGCGCACTTCCACAAAGCATCTATTTTCCGCTCATAGGGAAATTACTACTCCTTTTAGACAGTAAAAAGGAGAGCACATCTTTACCAAATTTGCATGTTGTGGTATCGGAAAGTCCCGACCTTGACCGTATTATCCACCCTGTCGGAATTGATGATGATGCTACTTACCTCCATGGCTTTAGTGGCGGAATCGATTTGGAAGCAACTGCGGAGATTCCCCGGCGCTGGATACCCATTTTGGGAGAAGATCGAGACGGTGAACTCGTACGAATATATAATCTTGTGCAGCCAGATGAGATCTGTCCGGTTCTGCCTTTTCCGTCTGGAAACCCACGGCGGGGCGACGACTTGATCCTAGAATATCGGGAGTTGCTTTTTGATGGTTTCCTCGTTGAACCCACCAATATTATTTTTGCATCAGAAAAGAACCCTTTTGAAGTATATCGAGAGCTTGCCAAAACAGTTGACCAGTGGAGCAGTGCACTTCAGCCTCTAGGTGGTTGCAAGGTTGTGATTTCAGCCCTTTCAAGTAAGATACTCTCATTGGGAGCTCTACTTGCCGCCTATGAACTAAGAAGAATGGGACAATCAGTAGGCATTGGACATGTTGAATCTCGGGGGTATACTATTTCTGATACTGACCCAAATACATTAAAGGATGTACCCCAGGAGCTTTTCGAGATATGGCTAACGGGAGAGTGCTATGCAATATGAGAATCTTTTCACGCTAAAGTATCCAGCACCGATTGCTGTTGGCACAGGCTTAGTGGCCTTAGATATCGTGATTGACGGATGGGAAAGTGAGTCACCACTATTGTCAGCTGGTGGTTCATGTGGGAATGTAATGAGCATCTTAGCTTATCTTGGATGGCAGACCTTTCCCATAGCAAGACTTGGAAATGATATCGCAGCGGATTCCCTTGCGAAGGATCTCACTAGATTCGGTGTCTGTCTTGACCTCCTGTATCGTGAAAGGAAAGGACATACTCCGATCGTTATTGAAATGATTCCTGTTGGAACATCAGCTACCCGTACTCACTTCTTTTCGTTTACCTGCCCTCATTGTGGAGCCTCACTGCCAAGACACAAGGCTATTCTGAAAAACAGCGTGCAACATATAATTGACCAAGTGCCACAGCCTTCAGTATTCTATTTTGATCGGATCTCGCGTGCGGCTGTTGAAATAGCTAGAAGATACTCAGCTAAAGGAACGCTGGTGGTATTTGAGCCGCCTAGTATAAGGAATGGGAAATTATTCGAGGAATGTGTTCAAGTTGCCCACGTAATGAAGTATTCTCATGAGCATATAGGTCATATGCCAGATTCCCCAAGAGATGCAACTCCTTTCTTAGAGATTGAGACCCTAGGAGCCTATGGATTGCGCTTTCGCATGACTGCAGACGATAATCAGCTTTCAGATTGGAAATATTTGGAGACCTACAAGGTAGATAACTTGAAAGATGAAGCCGGCAGTGGTGACTGGTGTACCGTGGGAATTATTCATCTACTTGGCCAAGAAGGAGTTAGAAGCTTAAAGAAGGCTAGAAATGAGCACATATTGAAAGCCCTTAGCTTCGGCCAAGCCCTGGCAGCACTCAATTGTAGGTTTGAAGGTGCACGAGGAGGCATGTACTCCTTACATCCTACACAGCTAAAAGCAGCTGTAAAAGATATAATCGCAGGTAGGGAACTCAAAACAACAGCGCAAAGAAAGGTCCCTGAAATAGTTGAAAAACTGTTACATTCGATCTGTGCCAATTGTCAGAATTCTTATAAAACAGTTGACCTTCGTAAAGTTATGACATCAACTGGGAGACGGCGTCGACATGGGTAATGGAAGACCTTAGATCCCCCTAGATGACTGTAATGCTGAACATAGTCTTCTGCTAGCTTTGGGCTCTACAGATGGGGCCGAGAGTTGCACAATCTGACGTTTTGTTTGATTATCTCGATGCTGTCTGCCCGAGTTCCGCGGCTTTGTTCCCACTTTGTCGTTCCTCTTGACTTTCGCAAGTATCCCCTCTATATTTAGATCAACCACGACATGTTCCAGGAAATCGGAAGCCCTGAAAGACAACAGCACGGAAACATGCAAGGACCAGAATGGCTCACATCCGCCTTCCGGGGGAACTCCATAAGAAAGTACGAGTTCGTGCGGCAGAAAGCGAGAAGACAATACCAGATTGGGTAGTGGAAGCGATTGAAAGTGAACTGAAGAGACAAGGAGAAAGAAAGCACCTTCAACTCTAAAGGGCAATAGGTATGATCGAGAAATTGAAAGCCGGCAGCATTATCAGAGGTTCTTTCTGGCCGGAGCCTGTTGAAGTAAAGCTGATCGAGGAAGCCGGTGAATACATACACATTGTCGGCGCAACAACTATTTCCCGAGACCACATTGACCAGATTATTCCACGTGATGAATTCCACCGACTCTCAATCCAGGGTGAAGAAACGCTTTTCTCAGTAGAACCCTGGAAAATCTTCCTAACACTGGAGACGATCCGCTACCGGTTTGCATCCCTGTACGATCCCCTGCTTGCGGTGAATACCTCAAAAGTGGATCCGTTGCCGCACCAGATAGAAGCAGTTTATGGACATATTCTGAAGCTCCCAAGGATTCGTTTCCTCATTGCTGATGACCCCGGCGCAGGCAAAACTATCATGGCAGGGCTTATCATTAAGGAGCTGAAGCTGCGCCATCTGGTGAGGAGAATTCTTATCGTGTCGCCCGGACATCTCAAGGACCAGTGGCGCCGCGAGATGGCAGAGAGATTTGAAGAGAGGTTTGTGGTAATCGATAGAGGAGTTTTGGATGCTCTCTATGGGGAAAACGTGTGGCTCAGAGAGAACCAGGTAATTACCTCTATTGACTTCGCCAAGCGAGATGAAATCCTTCCGTCTATTGCGGCCGCACGCTTCGACCTTATCGTTGTGGATGAGGCCCATAAGATGAGTGCCCAGCGGTGGGGGGATAAACTGGACAAGACTGGCCGCTACCGGCTGGGCGAAGTCCTCTCACGCAATACTGAACACCTGTTGGCCCTAACTGCAACTCCCCATAAGGGCGACCCGGAAAACTTCAGACTGTTCCTAGACCTGCTGGAACCCGGCTTTTTCGCTACGAATGAAATGCTCCAGGAGTCTATACGGAGCAAGGACAATCCGCTGTTCATCCGCCGTATCAAGGAAGACATGAAAGATTTTGAGGGTAAACCGCTCTTTCTTCCCCGATATGTCAGCACTATTGCCTTCAACCTGGGTGCGCGTTCTCCCAAGGAAAAGGAGCTTTACAACGAACTGTCAAAATATGTCAACACCCAGTACAACAAAGCGCTCACCAGGGATAAGCGCAAAAATGTAGCCTTTGCTCTGGTCATATTGCAGCGTCGGCTGGCATCCAGCACGTATGCTTTACTCAGGTCTGTCGAGCGAAGGAAAAAGCGACTGGAAGATTTGCTCAAAGGTCCGCCAGGAAAGGAAGAAGCTGCCGAAAGCGCCTTCGATTTCACTGTTGTTGAAGACCTGAGCGAGGAAGAAAGATGGAAGCAGGAAGAAATCTGGGAGACCCTGAGCGTTGCCGAAAACAGGGAGGAGCTTGAGAAAGAGATCTTCACCATAGACAAGTTTATCCAGCAAGCCAAAGGCATCATTCAAGGCGAAGCAGAAGTCAAGTTGCAGGAGCTAAAAAGAGCCCTGCAGAGCTTACGGCAGAGATATCCAGAGGCAAAAGACAAGAAGATCCTCATCTTCACGGAGTCAAGAGATACCCTGGAGTATATCGAGAAGAAGCTGAGAGCCTGGGGGTACCGCGTGAACACCATCCACGGTGGTATGAGACTGGAAGATCGGATAAAGGCAGAGAGCGTCTTCAAGAATGAAACCGAGGTAATGGTAGCTACAGAAGCTGCCGGTGAAGGCATCAATCTGCAGTTCTGCCATCTGATGATCAACTACGACATTCCCTGGAACCCGAATCGCCTGGAGCAACGTATGGGGCGAATCCATCGCTACGGTCAGCAGAAAGAGGTCTATGTATGTAACCTTGTTGCTGAGGATACCCGAGAAGGGCGGGTGCTGACCAAACTATTCCAGAAGCTGGACGAAATCAAAGACGCGCTGGGCAGCGATAAGGTCTTTGATGTGATTAGCGAGGTTCTTTACAACAAGAGTCTGGCACAGTTCCTCGTTGAGGCTGCGGCTAACGCTAGAAATATCGAGGAAATATTAAAAGAGCTCGATATCACGGTAGATGAGGACTACATCGCGGAGGTAAAGGAGAACCTGGGCGAAAGTCTGGCCACTCGTTATATTGATTACACTCGCATGAAAGAAATGGCACAGCAGGCTCGCGAGTACCGCCTTATCCCAGAATACACGAGTGAATACTTCAAACGGGCATTCGCCAAAGCCGGCGGCAGGTTTAAAGAACGCGACGGCGGTCTCCTTGAGATAGTGTCGGTGCCGTTCAGTATACGTAAAATCGCAGAGGGCGATGCTTTCAGAAGGAGCTATGGAGAACTTCTCAAGCGGTACCCAAAGGTAACCTTTGATAAGGATATCGCATTCAAGAGCCAGGATGCCGAGTTTGTCTCCTTTGGTCACTCCCTGTTTGAAGCCACTATGCTCTGGATTGAGATGAACCTTCTGGAATCGCTGACGCAAGGGGCTGTCTTTATTGACCCTGACGGCCGGATGGATGGCTGCATCCTTTATTACGAGGGGGAGATCAAGGATGGCACCGGTGCTGTCGCCGGGAAGCGGCTTTTCGCCTTTTATACAGACGGCGAAAAAGAGGTAAGACCTGTCTCTTCGGCGATCATCTGGGACCTCGCCGAGGGCAGCAATAGTACGGGGATAGAAACCTGTGATGTAGAGGCAATAAAGGTCCCCGTTGCGGGCAGTGTTATTGCCGCTCTGGAAGGATATAAGAGAGGAATAGGCAGTGAACGGGAGAGGCAGACTGAAATCAAAGAGAAATATGGCGTCAGGTCGTTGGAACATCTGATTGTGAAACTCGATGGTGAGCTTATCTCCCTCTATGATCGTAAGGAACAGGGAGAGAATGTTGATCTTGTTATCAGGAATAAAGAGGAAACGAAGGAAGGATATGAGAAAGCCCTTGTCAGTCTCAGGGCGCAGTTGAAAAAAGAAAAGAGCCTTACCATGAGCATGCCACGCTTTCGAGGGATCATCAGGATAAAGCCGGATCATGCACTGAGCGATGCAATGGAGAATGACCCGGAGGTGGAGCGCCTCGGCATGGAGTTTGCGATGGGATTTGAGACCAGAAACGACAGGGCACCTGAAGATGTCTCCGCCCAGAACCTGGGTTTTGATATCCGGTCTAAAGACAAGACAGAGGTAGTGCGCTACATTGAGGTGAAAGGAAGGGCCGGTAATGGCGCGGTAGCTCTAACACAGAATGAGTGGTTCAAGGCGAAGAGGTTTGGGGATGACTATTACCTTTATGCGGTGATGAACACGAGGTCCAGGCCACGGCTTTACATCATCCGAAATCCGGCGGTGAACCTGGAGCCGAAAGAAAGGATTGAAGTGGTTAGATACGTGATACCATTTAAGGAGATAGATGCCAAGGGAGGCAAAAGTGGAGAATAGCCAGCGCTTTATTGAGGGAAGCTTCCCAGTCCAAGAGGTGAGCATAGAATCGGCCAGGGAAAAGAACATCCGGCACGGACATATCTCCACTCTCCATATCTGGTGGGCACGGCGCCCCCTGGCTTCGTCTCGGGCGACGAGCTATGCCGCGCTGATCCCCCTTCCCGACGATATCGACGAGTGGAACAAGAGGCGGCAGTTCATCATTGAGTTTTCCAGGTGGGAGAATTCCCTGAACCAGAGCATGATCGAGAAAGCCAGAGAGGATATCTTGAAAGCTAATGGCGGTAAACCGCCCATGGTGCTTGATCCCTTTGCCGGCGGCGGTGCCATCCCGCTGGAGGCCCTGCGCCTGGGGTGCGAGACCTACGCCGGCGACTATAATCCCGTGGCGGTGCTGATACTCAAATGTACTCTGGAATATCCGCAGAAATACGGTAGGCCGAAGAAAGTGAAGGCTGATGACTGGACAGGAGCTGAAAAAATAGTTAATCCCCTGCTTGAGGATGTGAAGAAGTGGGGCAAGCGGGTGCTGGAAGAGACGAAGAAGGAGATAGGGAAGTTCTATCCTCCGGATGAGGACGGCAGCATTCCCGTGGGCTATATCTGGGCAAGAACAATCCCCTGCCAGAACCCGGCCTGCAGTGCCGAGATTCCCCTGATGCGCCAGTACTGGCTGGCTAAGAAGGATAACAAGAAGGTTTCTCTTTTTCCGTACGTGGATGGCAGAGAAGCGAGGTTCAAGATTGTGGGCACCGGATACGAGCCGATGCCGCCGGACTTTGACCCGACCAACGGCACGGTTTCAAAGGCGGTGGCGACTTGCCCGGTCTGCGGCTCTGTCGTTGATGCTAATACTACGAGAAGTCTCTTTCGGGAAGGGAAGTCCGGGCAGAGGATGGCGGCAGTGGTGCTGCACAGACCCGGCACCAATGGTAAGAGATACCGGATCGCCACTGATAAGGATGTAAAGACTTTCCAAAAGGCTGAGGAATACTTGGAAGAAAAGCGGGGAAGGCTGATGGCAGAATGGGGGATGGATCCGGTGCCGGATGAGCCCCTGCCACCAGTCGGAACACTAGGGTTCAGGATTCAGCGATATGATATGAACGCCTGGGGTGACCTGTTCAATGCCCGCCAGAAGCTGGCACTGATTACCTTTGTGGAGAAGGTGCGCAAGACACATGGGAAGATGCTGTGGGAAGGGTATGAGGGTGAGTATGCCAAGGCAGTGGTGAGTTATTTGGCTTTAACAATAAGCAGAATGTCTGATTTTGAATCCGTTTTAGGGGCATGGCACCCTCAATGGGAATTTTCTACACATGTGTTTGCTAGACAAGCATTGCCTATGTCTTGGGATTACTCTGAGCTAAATCTTTTTTCCCTGATTCTTACAGGAACTTGGAATAGTATGCACAGACAAATTTTAAGGGTGATTGAAGATGTTTCAAAAATGAATTCCACTCCAGTCACTATTTCCCAATCATCCGCCACCTCTCTTCCCTATCCCGACAACTACTTTGATGCGGTCTTCACCGACCCCCCTTACTATGACAATGTTCCTTATTCCTATCTTTCTGATTTCTTCTACGTCTGGCTAAAGAGAACGGTGGGCGATATATATCCGGAAATGTTCTCCACACCGTTGACACCCAAAAGGGATGAGATAGTCGCTTATTCAAATGGGCCTGGCGGATTTGAAGAAGGCAAGCAGTTCTTTGAAAACATGCTCAAGAAGTCTTTCCAGGAGATTCACCGTGTCCTGAAGCCAAATGGCATTGCTACAATTGTCTATGCCCATAAGTCAACTTCAGGATGGGAGACGCTGATTAATTCGCTTCTTGATTCAGGGTTGGTGATGACAGGTGCCTGGCCAATAAATACGGAGATGACAGCAAGGCTGAGAGCAAATCAGTCCGCCGCCCTTGCCTCTTCGATCTACATCATTGCCCGCAAGATGGCACGCCAGCCCACTGGTTTCTACAACAACGTGCAGGAAGAGTTAAACCAACACCTGAACAGGAAACTGGAGCGACTCTGGGAGGAGCGCATCAGTGGCGCAGATTTTTTCATCGCCGCTATTGGCTCGGCGATTGAGGTCTTCGGCAAGTATGAGAAGGTCATGGACTACGAGGGTAATATCGTTCGTGCCGACCGGCTTCTGGAGGAAGTCAGCAGGATTGCCACTGACTACGCGGTGCGCCAGATACTGCATAATGGTTTCTCCGGAGAGATTTCTGACCTTTGCCGCTTTTATGTGCTCTACCGCTGGAACTACGGTGAGGCAAGGGTGAAGTTCGACGAGGCAAGGAAGCTGGCCCAAAGCTGTAGTATTGACCTTCCCAAAGAGTGGACCCGAGGCGGGTTTATTCGTAAAGACAAGGAATATATTCGAGTCATAGGTCCCCAGGAGCGTCGTCTTGAAGACCTCAGCAACTCAGGTTTGATTGATGTCTTACATGGCGTTCTCCTGCTCTGGGAGAAGAGCAGACGGGAGGAAATGGTCAAGCTCCTGCAAATGTCCGGCTACGGTGCCGGGGAAGCATTTTACCGTGTTGCTCAGGCAATATCGGAGACCCTGCCCATTGAAAGTAAGGAGAAAAAACTTCTGGACGGCTTTCTCGCCGGCAGAGAACGCCTGAGGGAAGAGATCCGGAGAGAGACTATCCAGGGGAGGCTTTGGTGATGAAAGCATTTCATACTATTGCGGTTCCGCACCGGGATATCCTTGAGAGTCGGCTGACCATGGATGTCTTTGCTGCCGACCTGTGGGAAGTGACCCAGCAACGGGGCGCGGATGAATACCGGGATGCCGATACTTTCTTTAGTAAGACCTACCTCACTGAAGGACTAAAGAATCTGCTTACTGTCGTGGAAAAGCGCCTGCGAGGAGATGGTGGCGACCCGGTCATTCAGATACAGACACCCTTTGGTGGGGGCAAGACTCATGCCTTGATTACCATGTACCATAAGGCCGCCGAGTGGGAAGCCAGGAAGGTAGCAATCGTGGGCACGGCACTGAGCACCAAAGAAACCCTCTGGGGACTATTAGAAGAGCGGCTGACTGGTAAGATTGCCAGATTCACCGGTCAGGTTGCTCCAGGAAAGGATGCCTTAAGGCAATTGCTCTCCCAGAACCAGCCGGTGCTTATTCTCATGGACGAGGCCCTGCAGTATGTCACCAGGGCGGCTGGCGTGAAGGTGGCAGAGAGTACCCTCGCCGCTCAGACTATTGCTTTCATGCAAGAGCTGACTGAGACAGTCAGCACCCTGGATAGAACATGCCTGGTGTTAACCCTGCCGTCGAGCATTATTGAGCACTATGATGAAGGCGCTGAGAGACTCTACCAGCAATTGCAAAAGGTAGCAGGCAGAACTGAGAAGATTTACACCCCGGTGCAGGAAAACGAGATAACCAGAATAATCAGGCACCGGTTGTTTGCCAGTGTTGATGAGAAAGGCAGCCGGAAGGCAGTGACTGAATTCATGAAATACGCCGTTAGGGAGGAGGTATTGCCAGCAGGTTCGCAGCCGAGCGAATATCGGGACAGATTCTTGAGCTCCTATCCCTTCATGCCCGAGGTGGTAGATATCCTGTATCATCGCTGGGGCAGCTATCCCACTTTCCAGCGGACGAGAGGGGTACTTCGGCTCCTCTCGCTGGTAATCCATTCACTAATGACATTTAGCAAGCCGTATATCAGCTTGTCAGACTTTGATCTGGCTAACCAGGACATCAGGCAAGAATTATTGAAACACATTGGTCCAGAATTCAACAGTGTTATCGCTGCCGATATCACCGATGTCACTGCCGGTGCTTCGAAGGTGGATTTGTCCCTGGGTAAGGCCTATCAGGGGCTGAGATTGGGGACCCGTGTTGCGACCACAATATTTCTTCACTCGTTTTCCGGCGGGCATGAACGCGGGACAACCATTGGAGAAATCAAGCGAAGTGCCACCACAGTTGAGAATCCAGCCAGTGTCGTTGCCGAAGCCGTCGAGCTGTTGAAGGGCAAACTCTTCTATCTCCAGAGCCTCGGAGAAAAGTACTTCTTTGGCAATCAACCCAACCTCAATCGCATCTTACTTACCAGCATGGAAAACATTCCAGATGGGAGTGTCGTCCAAATGGAGCGTGAGCTCCTCAAGAGGAGTCTCTCAGATGCAACCCTGAAGGTGTTTGTCTGGGAAGAGAATCCGGCCAATATCCCTGATTCTGAAGAACTCAAACTCGTCATTTTGAGGAAGGAAAATGGAGAGATTATCAACAATATCCTCAAGAACAAAGGGCAGACGCCGCGCGTGTACCGAAACACGCTGTTCTTCCTCTGTCCGATGGGGTTGGAGAGACCTGGTTTTGTGAATACCATGAAGCGCAAAATTGCGTACGAATATATTGAGCGAGACCAGACACTCAAGCTTACCGAGGAGCAACGAAAAGACGTAAGAAAAGACCTGAAGAAGGTCGAAGGCGATCTCAAAGAGGCTATTCGAAGGCTATATCGCACACTATCTGTGTCTACCAAAGATGGGATAAAGGAGATTGACCTCGGTATCCCGACGTACGGTGAGGAAAAGGCTCTCGACCAGGAGGCCTTTGATAAGCTTCGCTCTGGTGGCGAAATTCTGGCAAAAATTGCTCCGCTGGTGATCAAGGAGAAGTACCTGTTGAGCAACAAGTATGCCTCCACCGAGCAAATCTATCAGTCTGCTCTCAGGACTCCTGGGGAAACAAGACTAACAGAGAAGCGGGTACTGGAACAGGGTATTATTGAGGGTGTGCGCTCCGGGCTATTCGGTTTAGGTGAATTGCAGAATGACAAGCCAGTGTGCCGCTACTTCCGGGAGTTCCCGACTGTGGCTTTCTCAGGAAACGAGATATTGATTAGCGAGGCTTTGTGTCTAGATCAAAAACGAGAAGAGGAAGCGCTTTCGCTTGCGCCCATCACCCTGTCGGAACCCACCCCACCGCCCGAACTTGCAGAGAAGCCAACAAAATGGGATAGGGCCCCCTCAGTCATCCAGGCAAGAAACAAGGTGCAATTAAGATTCCAGGTGCCGAAGGGCAAAGTGTCGCAAATCATGGGGGTCATGAACCTGCTACAGAGCAAGTTCGACTCGCTAGAGATAGAGCTTTTTGCTGATGATGGTGAAATATCGGAGCAAGACTATGAGGATAAAATCAAAGAATCATTCCGTCAGCTGCAAATAGACGTTGATGAAAGCCAGCGACCTTGTGGAGTTCCTGACTAGCGGCAGAGGCTTGCCGGCTTAACAAAATAGCGGATTGTTTGTCTGCAGCGAACTGGGGCTTATGTTGCTTTGCCTCATCTCATCTCCGGAAAAGTATTGACAGCCCCAGGGCGAGGGGTATAATCTTTATACAAGTCGAGGCAGTCAAGAACAGTAGCAGTCATTTGATAGTATTACCTAGCTCCCAATGCAGTCCGTTTGATCCGAGGTTCTTGACTCTGGCAGGTGACAAACTGTCGCCTCTGTTCTTCTATCTTAATTGGTTGTATAATTGGGCAAGCGGAGAGCATCAATGGCTCGGAGATGGATTTACTACCAGGAAGGGTCTCAAGGAACAGGCATCGTCCGGATCATCATAGACGAAGCCAAAGTCTCAACACAAGTGACAACGCTCGGCACTCTCCTTAGCTTCCCGATCGAGTGGGAGTGGAACCCTGAGACGTGGCGTGAAAGGGGTATCTCTTGGGACATGATTTACGGGGCTGGTGAGTTGTTGTGGCATGACGGGCAATGTCTCGCGATGTCGTTGCCGTTGCACCCTGTAAATGGAAACCTGCCGCGAGATATAAAATATGTTCTCGGATTGACTCAGCTCGAAGAAATCGAGGCTTTGAGGGACGGATGTGACGCGAGGTTTGACCTTAGAATCACCCTCATCATGTCTGCGGACGCCAACGTAAATCTGCCGAAGCGGGGGGTCGATTCTGCTATATCCCGTTGTATCATAAAAATTCAGTCGTTCCAAATTGACCTGTTCGTCAACATCCCTAAGTCCCGATATGAGGAAAACCTGCTACCTCACATGGGCCTGAACGGCCTCGCATTTTTGACGATCACTTTTCCGCCAGGCACAAGACGCATGTTTTCTGCCGCTCTATACGAGTTGCAGCGGGCCGAGGCCACGCTAAGAACCGCGGTGACGGAAGAGCAATTTGAAAGTGTAGTGCTGCAATGCAGAAATGCGGTGGATGCCCTCCTGAACCAATTCCACCTCGAGTTGCCCAAGAGAGGAGATGGTAAACCGGATGCATCGTTTGGAGCTCGCGTCGACGCCTGGGCTGAGCAATGCCTTCGCAGCGTCTTGAGTGATAGCCAGGTCCAGAGTGTTCGGGAGATACTCAAGGCGGTTTGGCAGCCCTATTCTGGCGCTACAAAACCTGGACCCGCTCACCACAGTCGTGCCTTTGCTACGTTCGCATTGCAGCAGGCAGCATCTGTTGTCAAACTAGCATCGGAAATCCTTTGGTCGAAAGAACGGGAGTAACCGATGTGTTGTTCCGCGTGGCTTGACCCTTTCTAGCCAGTGAATGTCAGCCAACTTGAAGCAAGTAAGTAGGGTTAGCTAGAAGTTTGGCTTTCGCCAGTGCGGTGGTATAATGAGGACAAGGCGGCGGAAATAGACGTGGTAACCAGAGAGCTGACACTGAGAGGTTTTAAGCTCATGGATGAATTCCGCAGATGGGACGAATCCGAATTGCGCAGGCTGTGTGAACAGCATGCCTTGGAAAGTGCCTTTCTCGAATTCAAGAGCAGTCCAACGATTGATCACCAAGATACGAACAAGATTGCTGCGGTTGTCTGCGCCTTTGCTAATGCGGGAGGCGGACAAGTTCTATTTGGTGTTCAAGAAAGCAGTGACGGTAGGGCTGAGGCACTAGACGAAGGTTGGATGCCAAGCCAACGCAAGAATGCTTGGTTGGGAGATGTGATTCTAGCTCATGTTACCCCAAAGGTAGATTTCGAGATTGTCACTATTCCTCTGGCGTCATCCCGAGAACTCTACGTTGTCAATGTTCACCAAGGATACACTGCTAATCAAGCGAGCGATCGCAAGTTCTACAGGCGCCGTGAAGCTAAATGCATCCCCATGGACTGGTTCGAGATTGAGGACGTCAGGAACAGGAAAGCTAGGCCAGTGTTGGAGGTGCAGATTGAAGTGATCCCGAACAACGTTGACATCATGCCCCATGTCTCGGCCAGCAGCACCTTACCCGTTGCAGTCTATTTCGCTGTTACTAACAAGAGTCCCGCGTTGGTGGAATATCTCCAACTGCATGTATGGTTCCATGAAAGGGTTCACTGGGACCCAGAGGAGAGGATTATAGAACCTTGGCAGTCACAAGGTCCTGAGCCCTTACCTGGCGAATGGAAGTTGTATGACTCCTTTGGTCATTTTTCACGAATGCTCCTGCAGCGCACGCCTGCCGATAGCTTCTTTCTGATGCAAAGCGAGCACCCTATGACGTTGAATCCTCTTCTTATCGTCTTCAATCCCTTTGTGCCGATGCTCCCCATGCCTTGGAAGCTAGAGGTGCCGGGCATGAAAGCCCTAACAGGAGCGCTGTTGTTCTGGATGGAACGCAGTGGCAGACTTAAGGCTGAAACGGTTGGT
>BBPF01003515.1_pt1 | contig 19508 bp, 14 predicted proteins | sample 1343921 | NCBI WGS metagenome assembly BBPF01 (sample SAMD00019090, study PRJDB2971) | groundwater metagenome | isolation source: The Cedars highly-alkaline
CCTTCTATGCAATCCATATTATAGATTTTATTAAATTCCATCTTTTTCATTTTTTTGCCCAATTTCTATATCAGGTGTTCTTCTTGTTTTTTCCTGCAAGATTGCTTCCTGGAGCTCTTTTTCAGTTTTGAAACTTATTTTTTGATTGCTCATTATATCCTCTTTTCAATAAACCCGCCGTTTCGCTTAACTTATTTCTATGCGAATTGAATGCATAATATTGACCTTTTGCTGTGTATTATGCGAATTGACGGAGGGCGAGGGACTCGAACCCCCATGGGCTTTCACCCGCCTGATTTCAAGTCAGGTGCCTTACCATTAGACTAGCCCTCCAATATCTTATCCGCTCCTCCCATATAAGTCCTCAGGGGTTCCGGGATAGTAACGCTTCCGTCTGCCTGCTGGTAAGTTTCAAGGAAAGCGACAACCATTCGTGCCAGGGCAACTCCTGAGCCGTTAAGAGTGTGAACATATTTTAATTTTCCGCCGCCTTCAGGTCGGTAGCGGATGCCTGCCCGCATGGCTTGAAAATCGGAAAAACTACTACAGGAAGAGACTTCCAGATACCGCCCTTCTCCGGCAGCCCAGACCTCAATATCATAACATCTGCTCGCCGCAAAGCTCAATTCTGCGGTGCAGAGCCTGACAACCCGATAATGTAGTCCTAATAATTGTAACACTTCTTCAGCATCCTTAAGCAGCAATTCCAACTCATCTTCCGAGGTCTCCGGTTTAACAAATTTGACGAGCTCTATCTTATCAAATTGATGTATTCGTATTAGCCCCTTTGTTTCCTTGCCATAAGAACCGGCTTCCCTGCGAAAGCACGGCGTATAAGCACAGTAATAAAGGGGGAGTTCTGAGTCGCTTAAAACCTCGCCGACGTGTATGTTGGTGAGCGGAACCTCAGCGGTTGGGATGAGAAAAAGGTCATCTTTTTCACAGATATACATATCATCTTCAAGAAGGGGGAGTTGCCCGGTTCCCGTCAGGCAGCCTCTTTTAACAATGAAAGGTGGAGAGACTTCAATATAATTATGCTTTGTCGTATGTAAGTCCAGCATAAAGTTAATCAGCGCTCTTTCCAGCTTTGCCCCCAGGCCGTAGTAAAGAGCAAAGCCACTTCCAGAGATTTTTGCCACACGCTCAAAATCAATAATTTTAAGGGACTTTGCAATTTCATAATGGGAGCGGGGCGCAAAATCAAACCTTGGCGGCTCTCCCCAGGAGCGCACCTCAACATTATCTTCGGAGCCATCACCTACGGGGACGGATTGGTGAGGTATGTTTGGGATAAGAATTGCAAGCTCTTCCTGCTCTCTTACTATTTCCTTTATGTTATTTTCCAATTCCTTGAACTCTTGAGAGGCTACTCTTATCTCAGCTATTTTTTTGTCTGCATCGGGAGCAGATGCTTGTTTGAGCTTCCCAACCTCTTCAGAGATAAGGTTACGCTGACGCCTTTGTTCTTCCACCTGCAGGAGCAGTTTTTTCTTTTCCTCATCCAGAACAAGAAGCTTATCTATATCAACTTTCATTCCCCGATCACGCAGAGATTTCTTGACCACCTCCACATTCTCTCTGATGAATTTAATATCCAGCATGGTTACATTTTCCTCTCCAGGACTAACAGCCTACAGCCTTTATCCTTTAATTACTCCAAGGGGTTTCATTTTAGCTACTCTGCGGGAAATGCCTGCCTGGTGAACAACATCAATAACATCATTTATATCTTTATAAGCTTCAGGGAGCTCCTCGGCCAGGGTATTTCTCCCTTCTGTTCTTACTACAACTCCTTTTTTCTCCATCTCCTGATGAATCGCTCTTCCCTTTGCAGCTTTAATTGCTCTTGTGCGACTCATCACCCGACCGGCGCCATGACAGGTGCTGCCAAAGGTTTCAGTCATCGCCACCTCTGTTCCCACAAGAAGGTATGACGCTCTTCCCATATCCCCGGGAATAATCACCGGCTGACCACAGGCTTTATATCTTACCGGAAGCTCGGGGTGCCCTGGTGGGAATGCTCGGGTTGCTCCCTTGCGATGGATAAAGAGTTTCTTTTTGGTTCCACCAACGGTATGTTCTTCAAATTTCCCGATGTTATGCGCTACATCATAAATTAAGCCCATCCCCAACTCACCCGGGGTGGCATCAAATACATTTGCAAAAATTTCCCTTGTCAGATGGAGCAGATATTGCCGATTAGCCCAGGCATAGTTTGCCGCCGCCGCCATTGCGGCAAAATAATCTTTTCCTTCGGGAGAATTAATGGGAACACAGGCGAGTTGTCTGTCCGGAAGTTCAATCCCATACTTATGAACTGCTCCTCCGATTATCCGCAAATAGTCATCGCAGACCTGATAGCCAAGCCCCCGTGAGCCTGAATGAATCATTACTGTTATTGCCCCTTTTTCAATGCCAAAAACGCGGGCAATCTCAGGTTCATAAATTTCTTCCACAATTTGCACTTCAAGAAAATGATTACCCGAGCCAAGAGTCCCTTGCTGCTTGGCGCCTCTTTCCATTGCTCGCTGACTCACTTTTGTTGAATCCGCCCCGGCAAGCCGTCCTTTCTCCTCGGTGAACTCAATGTCCTCAGCAGTTCCATAGCCTCTTTCTACCATCCATTGCGCTCCCTTATGCAGCACTTCTGCTCCTTCCCGGCGGTTTAATTTTAACTTTCCGCGTGAGCCAACGCCAGAGGGAATGCGGGAAAAGAGAGTCTCTATTAGCAATCTCATCTTATCTTTTATATCTTTTTCCCGCAAATTAGTCCGCAGCATCCGAACCCCACAATTTATGTCGTACCCGATTCCCCCGGGAGAGATGACTCCATCTTCAATATCAACCGCTGCCACCCCACCAATAGCAAAACCATAGCCCCAGTGAATGTCGGGCATAGCCAGAGAGTAGTTGACGATGCCGGGGAGGTGAGCTACATTGACAACCTGTTTCAGCGGCTCTTCCTCCATTGCTTGCAATAGTTTCTCATTGGCATAGACCAGTCCCGGCACGCGCATACCAGGAGCAAGGCTTTCCGGAATCCGCCAGCGATAATCATCAATTTTTTCTAAAGATTTTTTTTCTGCCATTTTACTTATCGCCTCAGGAACAGCTTAAACATCAAATATCACTTCAGTTTGATAGCCTGCTGTATTTTTTTCTATCCTCAGATTATGATAAGTAGCTGCTTTAATTTCGGTTTTTAATTTGTGGCGCTTCGGGTTGAACTTCTCACCCGATACCTCAACTGAAAGGCATTTGCTATTCACTTTTATAATCTTGAATTTGGCAGGAAGAAACTCTTTGCTCACAAAGAGGTAAATAAGTTCATTCAAGAAGCAAACAAGCAGTTCTTCTATGTCGGCTGCCTTGACGAACAGTGAATGTTTCAGCTTAGAATCAATTGCGCAAGACTCAACCATTATGTCAAGCATAGCATAGGCAGCATTGATGAAAATGTCTTCTTTCCTCTTGCCAGAGATTCGAATACCTATGTCTGCGGTATGTTCAATGAGCTCATAATTTTTCACTTCTTGCTTTTCTTTTTTATTATTATTTTGTTACTCTTTTTCTGGCCATTATTCTTATTCTCTTCTTCTTCTTTGATTACTCTCACTACGCCTACCACCCGATCATTGGGCTGCATTTTAATCAGTCTTACCCCGCGAGTATTGCGGCTCAGGATGCGGCGAGGGGTAGGTATCCTGATAGCTTTTCCTTGAGAACTAATAAGAATAACTTCATCGTCAATGCTTACTCCCTCAGTGCCAACAACGCGTCCATTGCGCTCTGAGGTATTGATATTAATTAAGCCTTTCCCCCCGCGATGCTGCAATCTGTATTCTGAGAACAAACTACGTTTTCCATATCCATTTTCAGTTACAGAAAGAATAGTGCCTTCTTCAGAGGCAATTTCCATGCTGACGACCTTATCGTCAGAGGCAAGCCGAATCCCCCTCACTCCCCGCGCTGTTCGACCAACCACCCGCACCTCCTCTTCGGGAAATCTGATAGCTTTTCCTGAGGCTGTAGCGATGAAGAGCTTTTCGTTTCCAGAGGTCAGTTTAACATTCACCAGGTAATCGCCATCATCAAGATTAATGGCAATTATTCCGCCTTTCCTGATATGTCCATAGAGGGCAAGATTGACTCTTTTAATTACTGCCTGCTCTGTAACCATTACAATAAAACGCCCCTCATCAAAATTTCTTATTGGTAGGAGCGCAGTTACTTTTTCATCTGGATTAAGTTTGAGAAGATTAACAACTGCCATCCCCTTAGAAACTCTTCCTGCCTGAGGCAGCTCATACACCTTAAGACGATGTACCCTTCCCTTATCGGTAAAAAACAGAAGGTTGTCATGAGTTGAGGCAATGAAAAGACCTGTGATAAAATCCTCATCCTTTGTAACAACTCCGATTACTCCCGTCCCGCCACGTTGCTGCTGTCGATAGGTGGATACAGGAAGACGCTTGACATACCCGGCATGACTGATTGTAATTACCATATTTTCTTCGGCAATAAGGTCTTCAATTGAAAAATCCGCTCTTTCTTCCTGAATATCAGTCCTTCTCTTATCACCATATTTCTTTTTTACTTCTAAAAGCTCGTCTTTGATAATGTCAAGGATTTGACGCGGGCTGGCAAGAATTCCCTGCAACCTCGCCATCTTTTTAATTAGCTCAATGTACTCATCGTTTATCTTCTGACGCTCCAGGCCGGTGAGACGCTGGAGTTTCATATCAAGTATTGCCTGCGCCTGCTCGCTGGTCAGTCTAAACTTGAGAATGAGCTTTTCGCGAGCCTCATCAACAGCAGCAGACTCTTTAATTGCCTTAACTACAGCGTCAAGATTGTCCAGCGCAATTCTCAGTCCTTCCAGGAGATGCGCTCTCTTTTCAGCCCTGGAGAGTTCATATTGAGTGCGCCGCCGCACGACTTCCTGTCGGTGTTTAAGATACAGTTCAAGGCATTCTTTAAGATTCAGCAGGCGAGGACGACCATCACAGATAGCCAGCATATTAACACCGATAAACGACTGCATCTGCGTATGTTTATACAGCTTATTGAGCACAATCTCACCATTCTCACCGCGACGAAGCTCTATCACAATGCGCATGCCATCCTTGTCCGATTCATCTCGCAGTGCTGAAATTCCCTCAATTTTCTTTTCTTTCATCAGGGAAGCAATGTCCATCAGAAGATTTGCTTTATTTACCTGATATGGAATTTCGGTAACGATGATTCTTTCTTTTCCGCCTTCTATCTCATCTATTGAAGCACGTCCCCAGAGCTTAATCTGCCCTTTTCCAGTTGCATAGGCATCTTTTATTCCACTTTTTCCAAAGATGATACCGCCGGCAGGAAAGTCAGGCCCGGTAACTACTTCCCCTAACTCATCAATGCTCACTTCAGGCTCATCAATTAATCTCACCACTCCATCTACAACCTCGGATAGGTTATGAGGAGGGATGTTGGTAGCCACGCCCACGGCAATTCCAGAGGTGCCGTTCACCAGCAAATTTGGAATACGCGCAGGAAGAAATTTTGGCTCCTGAAGTGTGCCATCAAAGTTAGGGGTAAAATCAACCGTCTCCATCTCTATGTCAGCAAGGAGTGCCTCGCTCAACGGAGACATTCTCACCTCTGTATAACGCATTGCTGCGGCAGCATCTCCATCTACAGAGCCAAAGTTCCCTTGACCATCAATCATCGGATAACGACAGGAAAAATTCTGTGCCATTCTTACCATAGAGTCATAGACGGCAGTATCCCCATGTGGATGATACTTTCCAAGAACCTCCCCAACCACACGCGCCGATTTCTTATAGGCACGATTACTCGCCATCCCTAAATCCTGCATTGCATACAGTATTCGCCGATGCACTGGCTTAAGCCCGTCTCGGACATCAGGAAGCGCTCTTCCCACGATGACACTCATTGCATAATCAAGATAAGACGCTTTCATCTCATCTTCAATGTAAACCGGCACTACTTTAGATTTTTCTTGTATAGCCATTTTTCTCCATTTTTTTAAAAATCAAGGTTTTTTACCTCGGGAGCATGTTTCTGAATAAACTGGCGGCGCGGCTCTACCTGTTCTCCCATCAGGGTGGTGAAAATGTTTTCTGCCTCTGCTGCATCCTCAAGTCTCACTTGAGAAATGGTGCGGTGTTCTGGATTCATTGTTGTTTCCCACAACTGCGTCGGATTCATCTCCCCTAATCCTTTATACCGCTGAATTGCCATCCCTGACCGACCGATTTCCCGTATCCTGGCAATAATATCGGCAAAAGTGCACAGAAAATACTCTTTCCCATTTACTGTCATCTTATAAAGTGGAATCTGCTCCTTCTTAGAATGGATAAGTGGAGCAATGTCAATACCCTTTTTCTCCACTCTTTTCAATGCTTCCTCAATCTCCCTGTGCTCAGCAAACTCAATTATTGAAAGGTCATCTTTGTTCTCCTCAATTGCCGCCAGCTCCTTCTCGCTATAAAGATATGTTCCACCTACTTCAGTCTTAATCCAGTAGAGAGGAAGCTTCTTTGTCTGCTCATCTCTCATACGAAGATAATCATTAAATTCAAAACCTTTCCTTCTAACAACGGTGGAAAGTCTTTCCAATGCTACCAGATCGGCGATAATTTCCCGCAACTCAGCCTTTGAAAAAACATGATTGCCTGATAACTGCACAAGCGTCGCTCCATTCAGCCCAGTATCAAGGATAAATCTGTCAAAATCATCATCATTTTCTATGTATCTTTCGCTCTTACCTTTTTTTACCTTATACAATGGTGGACGCGCAATGTAGATGCAGCCCTCTTTTAATAAGATAGACATTTGACGATAAAAGAAGGTTAAGAGCAAGGTTCTGATATGCGCTCCATCCACATCTGCATCAGTCATTATAATTATCTTACGATATCTTACCTTCTCAAAATCAAATTCATCGGCAATTCCTGCTCCTATAGCGGTAATTAATACCCCAATCTCTTTATTGCTGAGAACCTTGTCAAGCCTCGCCTTCTCTACATTTATTATTTTTCCTTTAAGCGGCAAAATTGCCTGAAAACGTCGGTCGCGCCCCTGTTTTGCCGAATTATGAACAAACACACCGGATGCAAGTGCAAAATTATGAGTTCCTTCAACTTCTAAATCATAAACATCTATTTTTTGTTTAAGTTTTACTATTTCTTTAATTTTATGATTGTAGTTTTCAACCGCTTCAAACATTAAACTTTCATCGTTATTAAAAAACCTTTCAATAAATGTTTCCTTCTTGAGTAAATTTTTATTTCGGGATTTAACTCTCTTTTTATTATATTCTTCTAAATCTCCATTATTTTCCAATATTTGCTTCATAAAATTTATTGTACATTTAAAGTAGGTTTCATTATATGCTTTCTTTCTCTTTTTTCTAAATTCCTTAGTCCATTGTTTTTCGGTTTTATTGCTTCTCCATTTCCTTAGTTCGGTATCTTTCCACTGTTCTTCTGCTGTCTTACTTAGTACCTCTCTGGCTTCAGGATATTCCTCAAAAAATTTTCTAACTCTTTCTGATTGTAATTGTCTATTTTTTTCTTCTGCCCAACACTTTTTTTGCGCTTCGTCTAATCGTTTAAGAGATTCTTTTCTATAATTATCATTACTTTCATAAAATTCCTTATATTTTTTCGCCATGTAATTTTTATACTTCTCATCCTGCCATTGCCTCTTTGCTCTATTAGACAGCATTTTTTTCATTTCGGGAGTTGACATAATTTTACTCATTCTCTTTTTAAATTTAGAATCTTGATGAATCTCTTTACATTTTTGCTTAATATCTTCTCTGTGGATTGTCTTCTCAAGAATTTCTTCATGTAATTTTAAATGTTCGCCATTAGACATTCTTTGAATATTTTCAGGATTGTTGTTCAGTTTATTAAAATCAATATGGTGTTTGTGTTCCCCAGCACTTTCTTTATAATTTCTGTTCTTAATATTGTAATCATCTGCAAGTATATGAGTAAATATCCATTTATTTCCTTTAGGATTGTAAATCATTTCATATCCTTTTATAGTTATTCTACCTTCTATTTTAGAAATTTTTCTTCTTAATGGCATGATACTATCGCTGCTTTTTAAATTATCTGCCCTAACATAACTTCCATCTCTTAGCATAAATTTATGGTCGGGAGTACAGATAATATTTTCTTTATTATCAAGGATTACCTTTATAACCTCAGAACTTTTCTTGGTCATTTCGGGGCTTTTTATTAAACCTGTCTCTATATTTCCATCTTTATTGATGGTATAGCAATAATTTCTTTTTCCTTCCCTATCTTCTTTTACCAGTTCTTTAAAACTAAGATTTCTTCCATCTAACAATGCTACTTTTGTATCTCCCACAAAACAGCCTCCGGCGCTGTCACCTTCAACCAGATAAATCTCGCATAGTCTGGCATCTTTCTCGGAGCAGTCAGCAAGTTTTCCCGGAAGAGAAGATGAGTCAAGAATTCCTTTATACCTGGTAAGCTCTCTTGCTTTTCTAGCAGCATCGCGCGCTCGAGATGCCAGGACGCATTTGTCAATAATCTTGCGTGCTTCCCCGGGATTTTCCTCAAAAAATTCACCCAATCCCTCGTTAATTATTGGCTCAACAATGGTTCTTACCTCGCTGTTACCTAATTTGGTCTTGGTTTGCCCTTCAAACTGTGGATCCGGGATTTTGACACTAATTACCGCTGCCAATCCCTCACGGATGTCCTCGCCGGATAAGGAAGCCTTGATGTCCTTCAGTAAGCCGCGGCGGCGGCCATAATCATTTATCGCCTTCGTGAAGCCAGAACGAAAGGCACTTAAGTGTGTTCCTCCATCTATTGTATTCACATTATTGGCAAACGAAAACACATTTTCAACATAGCTATCGTTAAACTGAGCCGCAACCTCAACGTGAATTCCTTCTTTTTCTTTTTCAAGATAAATTTCTTTCTCGTGTAACACCGTTTTTGCTGCATTCAGGTAGGCAACAAATTCTTTTATTCCTCCGTGATATTGAAAGCAGTTTTTTTTCCCGCTTCTTTCATCGTTAATTGTAATTGTTATCCCTTTGTTCAGAAATGCTAATTCCCGCATGCGAGTGGACAAAATATCAAAGTCAAATTCAACGCTGTTGAAGATTTGACTATCCGGCTTGAAAACTATCTTTGTTCCTGTCTTTTCAGTTCTTCCAATTTTTTCCAGGCGGGCAATGGGGTCTCCGCGCTTATACTCCTGCAAAAATACTCCTCCGTCTCTCTTTACTTCAGCCTCAAGCCGTTCAGAGAGAGCATTGACAACCGAAATCCCTACTCCATGCAATCCTCCGGAAACTTTATAGGCGTTGTGATCAAATTTTCCTCCTGCATGTAGAGTAGTCATCACCACCTCAAGCGCTGGCTTTTTTTCGCTCTCATGAAGGTCAACCGGTATCCCGCGACCATTGTCAATTACTGTAATACTGTTATCAACATGAATAGATAAATCTATCTTGTCACAGTTACCTGCCATGACTTCATCAATACTGTTGTCCACAATCTCATATACCAGGCGATGCAGCCCTTTTATCCCTGTATCACCAATATACATACTTGGCCGCTTGCGCACAGCCTCTAAACCCCCTAGAACCTTTATAGTAGTAGCATCATAACGTTCCACAAAAATTCTCCTTTAAAATTATGACTAATAAAACTTTTGACAATTATCTCATATTATTACTGTATTCGTCAACAAAATCTGTTGCGTCCCTGAAAAAAGACAATTGGCATATAATCTGCTAAAATACTTAATTACAGAATATAAAAGATAAGGACAGAAGTTGGATTTTCCTCGCATTCTAACAGTGGCGGCATCGGCAGGCTCCGGCAAGACCTATGCTCTATCCGAGAGGTATACGACGCTTCTTCTTGAGCCCACCATAGGAGCTCTCCCGCGCAACATCCTGGCGATTACTTTTACGAAGGCGGCAACAGAAGAGATGAAAGGCAGGATAATCTCTTCCCTTAAAGAAACAGCGTTGAGTAACTCTCCCATTAGGCGCTCCGCCAACGAAAAGGTAGAAGAACTTCTTATTAAATACTCAGACTTTAAAGTGCAAACCATTGATTCTTTTTTAGCGGCAATAGTTAAGTCTTCTGCGCTGGAATTGGGTCTCTCCCCACAGCTTGAAGTAATTCCCGAATCTATCTCTCACCTCAATCTTGTTCTTGATGAGCTTTTCTCGCATATCCGACCGGGCTCACAGGGAAAGGATAAAGAAATAACAGGTCGTTTTCTCTCACTTCTCAATGAATTGCTTCAAACAGACCCGGAAATTGGCTGGGACATAAGGCAAGTAATATTGAAAAATATCAGTGAGTTGAAACAGAGAACCTCAAGAGGACAAAGATTAAAAGAAATGTTCTCTTATGAGGATGCGGCAAGAAAACGGAAGGAGATAAAAAAATCCATCAAGGCTTTTCTCAACGATTACGGAGATGTACTTATTTTCAAAGAGCACTTTACTCGTGCCGCTCACAGATTGCTTAAGGAAAAAGAATTTCAGCCCTGGGAGAGCAAGATGCTCTTGAAAGAAAGTATAACGGAGCTTTGCAAGAAAAACTCTCTCACCTCAGGCATCCCTCAGGAAGAGTGGGAAGGAATCCAGAGAAATATCTCTTCTCTTGCCGAAATAACGGCGCATTGTCATTTTGCCCCGTTTGTCAGCTTTTTTACCCTGTTTGAAGAAACAATGAGAGCGCTTAAAAACCGCCAGCGCATTGTTTTTGTTGAAGAGCTAAGTGCTCAGCTTAAAGCATTTCTTACTGCAGGCGGAGCAGTGCCGGAGATTTATTTTCATCTTGGCGACAGGATTTCTCATTTCCTCATAGATGAATTTCAGGATACAAGCCGCCTCCAGTGGGAAAGCCTCTTTCCCCTTATTGAAGAAGCACTATCCAGAGGCGGCTCGCTCTTTTATGTCGGAGATAAAAAGCAGTCTATCTATGGCTTCAGAGGAGGAGAAAGCGCTCTCTTTAATGAGGCGAAAGGTGCCTTTCCAAGCGTAGAGAAGGAAAATATTGAGGAAAGATTCCCGGAGATAAATTACCGTAGTCGCAAAAACATCATTTCTTTCATCAATAAAACCTTCTCTATTGAAAACCTTACCCTGTGGACGGAGCACTCCGGGATAAGTGAGCAGCTCCCCGAATTCTCTGTCGTAACCTATGCCCACTCCAGGCAAAAAGCTTTCCGGGGAAAGGAAGGGGGATTGGTCAGGGTAGAAAAAATCTCTCCCGGAGAACCTTTAGGAAGAGAGGAGCTGGATACAAAGCTCGGAGAGCGCCTCATTGAGTTGATTCGGGACGATATAACTCACCGTTTTTCTCCACGAGACATTGCCATACTGGTCAGAAAAAATACCGAGGTGTCCTGGATAACCAGAACCCTGAGTAGCGTCGGCATACCAATAGCTTCCGAGAAAACACTTAATATCTCTTCAAACTGTCTGGTGCAGGAAATAATTAGCCTGCTGACATTTCTGAACTCTCCTCCCGATAATCTTTCGTTTGCCTGCTTCATATCGGGAGATGTTTTTCTTAAGGCAACCGCCCTTACTCGTGAAGATATTTTCTCCTTTCTGCTCCACAATCGCAAAAGCAGGAGCCCTCTCTATGTCACCTTCCGAGACACATTCCCTGAGGTATGGGAAAAATTCTTAGCGGAATGCTTTCAGGCAGTCGGGTTTCTGCCTCCGTACGACCTCCTCTGTCGTATCTTTAGAGGATACGATGTATTTCAAAATTTCCCTGACGATGAGGGGTTTTTTTATCAGCTTCTTGAGGCAATTAAGATAAGTGAAGGAGAAGGAAATTGCACTCTTGAGGCATTTCTTAACCTCTGGCACTCCGGCGAAGAAAAAAAAGAAGGCTTCCAGGTTATTTTGCCTGAATATACCGATGCCATCAAAGTAATGACAATTCACAAGGCAAAGGGGCTGGGTTTCCCGGTAGTGATTATTCCATTTGCCTATCTGGATAATAAATCAATTCAGGAGGTTTATGGTGAAGAAAGAGACAGCTTCATTCCCTATCGCCTGCGACGAAATTATATGAGCGCCTCTCCGATGCTTAAAAAACTTTACCGGGAAGAGCTTACCATGCAACTGCTAAATGAAATAAATGCTTTTTATGTCGCTGTGAGCCGTGCCGAGAGCGAGCTTTACATCTTTCTGCCTGAATATAGGAGCATGGCAGGGAAGCTTCTCCCGCCGATTATTACCACAGAATCAGTGCTGGAATCAGGCTGTCCGCTTTCTCTCACCGCACCGACTCCTAAAAAAAAGAAAGTGCCTCCTTCCCCTGCTCACATCAGCGAGTGGCAGGAGAAACTTCACCGCACCCATATCAAGGAGCATGAACTAACTCCTTTTAGGGGAAAAGGAGCTCGGGAAAGAGGGATTTTTACTCACAAATTTTTAGCCAGAATAATAAAGCTATCTAAAAACTGGGAAGAGGAAATAGAAGAACTCCTCCCTCAGTTAGCCGAAGGAGAGAAAGAAATAGTTCCACTCACAAAGCGCCTTCTCGGCAAAAAGGAATTTAAAAGGTGGTTTTTTCTCCCGGACGATGTTCAGGTCTTTTGCGAAAAAGAGATAGTGGACACCTACGGCGCAGCTCATCGAGTAGACCGCCTGTTAGTATCTGTGAGGAGCGCCGTGGTTATTGAATTTAAGTACGGGGAACCGCGCTCTGATGAACACAAAGAGCAGGTAATTACTTATCTGAAACTTTTGGATGAGGTCTTCCCGGATAAAAATATTGAAGGCTGGCTGGTCTATGTAGATGAGATGAAACAGGAAAAAATTTTATGGGCAGGATAATTGAGATTCCTTTTTCACAGGATATTATTGAATTTGTTGCCGAGAAACTGCTTAAAGAGGAAAAGAGCGATTTTTCTTCGGTAACCGTTGTGTTCCCTCACCAACGTCCCGCTTTCTATCTCCGCCGAATACTATCCTCACGAATCGGGCGTTCGTTCTTCCCGCCACAAATATTATCAATGGATGAATTCATGTCCACTCTTGCCGAAAAGACGGCTCCCGGTCTTACCAGAATAGATAATCTGGATAGTGCTTATCTGCTGTTCCAGATAGTGTCAAAAATCCCGGGAAGTCCCTGGCAAAAAAACTCTTCCTCCTTCAGTGAGTTCTTATTCTGGGGACTGAAGATTGAGCAGGTAATCGGAGAACTTGACATTGAACTCATAAAGGATGCAAAACTTAAAGAGATTGGCATAGTTGGGGACTGGGGACAGGATGTCTCCAAAAATACGCAACATCTTCTTGGGTGCCTGAAAGAGATCAGGCAGACGTTTCATGCTATGTGTGAGGAGCAAAAATTAACTACCAGGAGCCGGGATTATGCCCGCGCCGCTCGTAACATCGCCGAAAACAACACAAAGCAATTTCCAACTATCTACTTTGTCGGTATTTTTGCCATGACAGGGGCGGAAAAAGCAGTTATCCGCTCTTTTCTCTCACACCGGCAGACATACTTCCTGCGCCAGAACGATGGAAGCAGCTGGAAACCATTTGAAGAAATGGATGGCTGGGCAGAAAAAGAAATCATCGCAGAGACATTTTCCTCAGAAATATTTCTCCACAGCGCTTTTAACATTCATTCCGAGATAGTAGGATTAGGAGACATTTTAATGAAAAAAGAAGTCAATTATAAAGAGACAGCTATCGTTTTGCCCGAGCCGGCAACGCTTATCCCGCTTCTCTCTGGAGTAATGACTTCACTTAATACAGATTATAACATTACGATGGGCTACCCGATAAGCAGGACGCCATTATACACCTTATTAGACCTATCCATGAAACTTGAGGAAACCAGATATGAAGATACGCACTCCTCACGAGACTATCTTTCCCTGCTGATGCATCCTCTCGTCAAGAATTTTGGATATGTGATTGAGCCGACTCATATGCGGATTCTTGCTCATTCAGTAGAAGAATCGCTTCTCCAGGGCAAAACACTAATAAAATTGAGCGAGATTGAGCAAAACGATGAAATTTTTATCCGTGCTGCCCAAATGACAGAGAAAGAAGTTCCACTCCAGAACTTCATGGATGCTTTAAGAAACATTCACGAGATTTTTATCAGAAAAATGAGCGGGGTTAAAACCCTTAATCATTTAGGAAGGGTTTTAGAAGAAATTCTCACTCTTCTGCTCCGCCACAGCCCGGCGGCTCATTATCCATTCTCAGGAGAATTCTTCCATGGTTTTTTTCTTCTTTCCGACAAGCTCAGAAACTTCTTACTAAAGGACGAAGAATTCAGGGAATCAGGAGAATTATTTGAGCTTTTTCGCCACCTGACAGGAACGGAACGCATCTCTTTTCAGGGTATTCCGCTGAAAGGCTTGCAAGTCCTGGGATTGCTTGAAGCAAGATGCTTAAATTTCAAACAGGTCTTTCTCCTTGATTCTAATGAAGGTGTTCTCTCATCCGCCGCGTCCGAAGACTCGCTTCTGCCTCTTTCTCTAAGAGCGGCGCTGGGACTGCCGCTTCATTATCAGAGAGAAGAAATTTACCGTTATCATTTTCACTCTCTTATTTCTTCAGCCCGGGAAGCGCACATCTTCTATTGTGACACGCAAAAGCAGCCTCGCAGCCATTTCATAGAAAAATTGGTCTGGGAAAGAGAAAAAAATGCCGGCAAAATCGGTTTCATAAAAGCCAGAGCGGTAGCGCTAAATGCCCTGCCGCGCCCTTTTTCCCCTTTTGAGATTTCCAAAACCCGGGAAATACTGAATATTCTTCAGGGAATGAACTTTTCATCGGCTAAGCTAAATTCTTATCTCCTGTGCCCCGCCTCCTTCTATTTTGCCAGCGTTTTAGGTCTTAAAGAAAAAGACAAAACATCATCTAAATTGGATGCTACTCTTATCGGCACTATTCTTCATAAAGTCCTGGAACAGCTCTACCGACCTCTCATTATGGAGAAGATAGTTTTGGGAGAGGCGGAATACTCACACCTTGAAAAAAGTCTGCCTGAAGTCCTCGGCAGCGTTTTTTCCGAAGCTTTCGGGGAACTGCGGGGGGAGCATTATCTCCTGAAAGAAATGGCTCTCAGCCGTCTGAAGAGATACATTTTGCTGGAGAAGCAAAGGTCCGCTGTCGGCATCAACATAATCTCTGTTGAAGAGCACCTATCCTGCTCCCTGAAACTAAAAAACAGTGTTACCGTTCAATTAATCGGCCGCGCCGATCGTATTGACCATCACGGGCAAGAGCGTATGATAGTGGATTACAAATCAGGAAAAAATTTAGAGCGGCATTCCTTCAAAGCATTTAATTTTTACAATAGCAGGAGCGAGATGAAAAGAAAAATAAAATCCATCCAGCTTCCTCTTTATGTTTTTCTATATCATCAGGTTTATCTCGTTCCGTATGAGGATATAAATTCAAAGCTAATCTCCCTTCGCACTGGAGGAGAGCAGATATTTTTTAATCAAGAAGTGAATAGGCAGAAATTTATGAAAGGAGTTTTCCTGCCGGTACTGGACAGCCTTATCCAGGAAATCTTTAACCCGGAAATTCCTTTTGTCCGCGACGACACCGATGAAAAAATCTGTGAGTACTGCCCCTTTCCCACCCTCTGCCGCAAAGTAAGAAGCTAACTATTCAGGAGTCAGGAGCCAGAAGCCAGAAGCCAGAATTCAGAAGCCAGGAGCCAGAATCCAGGAGTCAGAGAGGAAATGGGGTCAGGAGCCTTTTTTTCAAGCTAAACCCATTATTGTGTCCTCTCCTGTGTACTCTCCCAAATTTCGTACCATATGTCACGAGTAATTTCTTCCACTTCTTTATTAAGAATGTCTCTTGCTGCGTCTTTAGCTATCACTTCCATAGACACAACATAACTTTGTCCATGACCAGCATCAATTCTTTTTACATGATAGGTTCTTTTTCCGTCGTGACTCTTAACTGTTTTTTCCAGTACTTCTGGCTCAGCCTCGCTTCTCTTTGCTTGTCTTGGCCTAGGAATATTATCCATAAAGATTCACCCCCTCTTGCACTTTTGTTCTTTTCTTAGGTTTTTAACAAGTGTGGAGACCTGACCCCGTTATTTTCTTTGGCGCGAAACTTGAAAAGAGCGACAAACCTTTATCCAAAAACCACCAAACCTCAAAAAACCAACAAGAGTAAGCGGTCAGGTTGACCGAATGGTTATATGCGATTTTATTTTTTTTCTGCTACAATAATATCTTGATAACTAACAAAACTATTTCTACCACACCAAGAGCCATAATGAATAGGTTGAATTAAATTTAATCCATTTTTGTTTAATAGTTCTTTTATATAATCTTCATTAAATCCTATCGCACTTTCTGGAATATTTTTATCTTTTGCAAATGAATTATTATCTATTTTATAAATAAGATTCTGAGTTGACTCCTTATTTTTTATTAGTGCAATTGATTCTGCATTCATTAAAAAAAAAGTAATTAAACACCTACACCTAGTTTTCATAACTCTTGATATTTCTTCTAAATATCTATTAATATCTTGGGTGTGCATGTGTGTGAAAACTGAAGTTAAAAACACAAAATCAAAAAAGTTATCGTTATAGTTAAATTTATAATCTGATGATTTTTCAACTCCCTTTGGATTATACATTTTATTATATATATCAGAATGTTCATAATTAAAATTTGGATATATGTTGGTAATATTCTTTTTACACCAGTTTATTCCCATTTCTACAATATCAAAACCATAATATTCTCCCTCATTCGACAAATATTCGGTTAAAGGTACAGACATTCTTCCAATCCCACATCCGACGTCAAGAACTTTATGATTCGACTTTAACTCTCCAAACTCCTTAAAGTATCCCAAAAATTCATCGCCAATTTTTTGATAATCACCGTCACCTATAAAAATCATACGTCTCGGCGGTATTAACGGATTTTTATTACCTTTCAATACATCATAATAGTCCAATACTATATATATAATCGATTTAGTAATTCTATATATAGGTTTTAATATTAATTTAAAGGATTTAGAAATTTTGTTCACGATATCTCCATTTAATTTATTTAGCATATAACGCTAGAACTCACCCGCCATCCGCCTCAGGCGGATTGATCGGGTGCAGTGATTTGTTATCTTCCTGATTATCGACCGTGACACACGCCTAGCTTTGAAGAGATCACCCGAAGTTTCCTGTCAAGAGTCCAGATCGGAACCCAAAACAGAACAGCCGAGGCAAGTAGATGTACATCAATATAGCCAAGCCCCCTCCCCATCAAATCATTGCTCTCCAGGAATTGCAGCACTTCCTGAGTGCTCAGCTTGATCCGCTACGGGCAGTGAGTGCAACAACGACAGTATCTCAGACCTATTCCTGAGATTCCCGCACGCGAGCTCTCCAATGATGAAAGGGTGAGATACTACATCACCGTCATTCAATAGGGACACCAGCCGTGGATTGCCTTCTCGCAGGTGAGACACCCACACAGAAGTATCAACGAGAACCATGAAATCTGCCCCCTGGTCTTCTGCGACGTATTGCTCTCAGTCCCTTCTCAGTCGCTCCAAGCTTCGCCAGCCTCCTGCTGCTTTCCCAGCCGATCAGGGCCTCCAAGCCAAGTCTGACCAGAGAAGTCTTTTCTTTGACGCCCGTCAACTTAGAGGCTTTCTCAATCAGCCTGTCTTCAATGTTCAACGTCGTTCTCATCGCCACCACCTCCAGTCATATGTAATACTATGTGTATTATTATGCATCATTCATGCATATTTGTCAATAATAACAGCAGGGTCAGGTCTCCACACTTGACATATTACGACCGTAAAAATAATTATTCCCTTTTCTTCTTTTGTTCTCTTTTTCTGCACCAGAGCACCAGTTAAACTGTAAAAATCAAATTGCAAATTTTTTCCTCTAATCCGTTCTCCATTTTTCATTTTTCATTTTGTATTTTCTTTGTGCCTCTGTGCCTCTCTAATAGCCTTCAGCCTTCAGCATTCAGTCTACAGGTAGTAACCGCTGCAACAGCGGCGGCCATTTTCCTTTTATTTCCAAAAACCGATTCTATCTTTCCAGTTAATGAATCGTTTTCCTCAATTATTCTTTCCATTTCTTGATAGAGACCATCCTGTTCTTCAATAAAGTGGGTGCTCAATTCTCCCTTTTGAAAGACTTCGTTGCTCATTACCGCCTTGTGGAACGGAATGTTTGTCTTCACCCCAACAATAACATATTCATAAAGCGCTCTCTTCATGCGCTCTATTGCCTCAGAGCGGTTTCTTCCCCAGGCAATCAGTTTGGAAATCATTGAATCATAGAAAGAAGGGATAGTATAGAAGGTGTGCACTCCGCTATCTACCCTGATGCCTACTCCACCCGGGGAGCGATATCCACTAAGCTTACCCGGACAGGGAACAAAATTGTTTAGCGGGTCCTCAGCATTAATTCGGCATTCCACTGCCCAACCGTTGATTTTGATGTCTTCCTGCTTAATTTTTAGCGGCAAGTCAGAGGCAATGCGCAGTTGCTCTTTGACCAGATCAACATTGGTTACCATCTCGGTTGTTGGGTGTTCTACCTGTATGCGGGTGTTCATCTCCAGAAAGTAGAAACTTCCATCAGCATAGATAAATTCCACTGTGCCGGCATTGGTATAATCTATTGTCCTGGCTACCTGAATAGCAATCTTGCCAATCTCTTCACGCAGTTTTTCCGTCATTATTGGAGACGGAGCCTCTTCCACCAACTTCTGATGCCTTCTTTGTATAGAACACTCTCTTTCTCCAAGATGAATGATATTACCAAATTTGTCAGCGAGAACCTGGAATTCAATATGCCGCGGCCGCACCAGATATTTTTCTAAAAATAGCCCATCATCTCCAAAAGCCGAATATGCAATTGACCGGATAGCAATAATTGCTGATTCAAGCTCTCCTGAGTCATGAACAATTTTCATTCCAATTCCACCGCCACCAGCCGCTGCCTTTACAATAATCGGATAGCCAACCTTTGCAGCTACCTGCCTCGCTTCTTCAATTTTTTCTATCCTCCCTGAGCCAGGAGTAACAGGAATGCCTGCTTCCGACATTGTTTTTCGGGCAACAATCTTATTGCCCATCAGTTCAATTGCCCGACTGGATGGTCCAATGAACTTAATTCCTTCCCTCTCACAGGAATAGGCAAAATTAGGATTTTCAGACAGGAAGCCATAGCCGGGATGAATACCATCTACCTGAGCTTCCCTGGCAATGGCTATTATTTTCTTAATATTCAGGTAGCTTTCCAGCGGATGCGAGGAGCCCAGGCAGAATCCCTCATCAGCATATTTGGCATGCAGAGCGTTCCTGTCTGCCTCTGAATAGACGGAAACTGTCTTAATGCTCAGTTCACGGCAGGCGCGCATCACCCGAATAGCAATTTCACCACGATTAGCTATCAGAACTTTCTTTAACATTTACCCCGCTTCTT
>BBPF01005033.1_pt1 | contig 19444 bp, 21 predicted proteins | sample 1343921 | NCBI WGS metagenome assembly BBPF01 (sample SAMD00019090, study PRJDB2971) | groundwater metagenome | isolation source: The Cedars highly-alkaline
ATGATAGAATTTACTGGAATGTTCGGAACAATTGGAGTCCTTGATGGCGAACCTAATTCTGCTGCTGGTGTTCCTGCTACTGCACTAATTGTCCCCGCGGTGTTGACCACTATGATATCCTTTCTCGGATTCGTGGGGTTTGATGCAGTAATAACTACATTAGTTGTTGAAGGTCTAACAACAGGTGTTGTATCAACCTGTGCTTCTCCTAACGCAACATCCACGGACATGTTCGCGCCCGCGCCCCGCTGGGTTGTGGTAAGACCTGAATAAACTCCTGAATTATTTGCTCCCTGCTCAATAGCCCTGAGATGAGGCTGATACATTATAGTGTTATCATTAAGATTCAACGACGCCATTAAAATCACCCCTGTTTTTAAATTTCTTGTTCTTTGGTTTATTTAAATCCATTGAACCACCTATATTCTTATTACATGCATGCCTGTGGAGGTTGCAGTCACATTATTGCTAACCTCAGTAAATTCAATAACATATCGACATAGATTGGGAACACCTCCTTCAATCGGAAAACTAATATTAGTTATTAATACTGCAATCGCAAGACTACTATACACAGTATCCATATTCTCTATTCCACCATCGTCATAATTTATCTTAAGAAATAGAAATTCAAGATTGGGATCGCTTGCTCCTGTTATTGGGTTTATCCCTGCCGCTACCGCTCCCAATCGCGTCTTAAAATCAACAATCATGCCCGCATAGGTAATAGGATTCCAAGCTATGTTTGAAGTGGATCTAAAGGTTCCCTCAACACTGATTTTTCTCTCTTGGTTGGAGGTATCAAATGCCATGTTCCATATATTTCCTGGGATTTCCATACGCTCAACAGAAGTTTTGGATTGAGACCATGTAATTTTTGAAGGATAGAGAATAAACACCCTATTGGCTGTGCTTGCGGTTCCATTTCTATTGTAGATTTCCAAACCTGGCATTATTTCACCCTATGCTCTCATAACCCCTGACATCCTTTCCCTGAGCTTGCGGTCTATTGTATCCACTATGAAGCGGGCTGTTCTATCATCTAAATTGCCTTCCACATTAAAATTGAATGTATTCCCACCACGCTCATACTCACCAGCTTTCCATTCTGGAACAACACGCTCTCGTGCATGGAGACGGTAGAGACCTGGTTCATCTATTAAACCACCCATTTGCCTTCCAGCGAAACGTCGGTCAAGTGGAGAAGTAATCCGAGGAATATCTACATTTCCTCTTATTATCCCACCAGGAGAAGGGCTTAAAATCCGTCTTTCACTCCAGGGCTGTCCTATATCCATATGCCGCTGTCCTGCTGGAACTGTAGTAAAACCTCCTCCGAATGTTGGAACAACAGTATCTCCTCTTCCAGGTGTTGGAGCTGTTGTTTTGCTTAATACTTCTGTTCTTTGGGTTAAAGTATTAAAAAAATCTCTTAAGCTATTAGTAGCTACAATTGTGCTATTATTCCACCTTAACATTCCATCTGCGAGCCCACTTACTGAAACATTTGTGCCACTGGCAGTATGACCTAAACCAGAAGTTGAATAAGTTAATTCATTAGTAGATGTAGTTGTATTCCCAAAAATTACACCGAGACCGCCTTGCACATCACTTAATATTCGATTTGTATTTATCAACTCATCTGCAGTTTTTATATTGAAGTCAGTTGTTCTAACCACACTTCTCCCTACTCCAAGAAGATTTAGAAGAGCAGATGTATATGCCGCTACTCCTCCAGTCATTAGTCCAGTTATATGCCCATATTTCTTACCCGCCTCATAACCAGATTTCATTCCAACTCTTAGGGTGTTCATCAAATTTGTAAACCTATCCTGAGGAGCTTCCAAAGCCTCCACTTCTTTTCTTACTTCTTCCATTCCCTTGTCTATTTCAGTCCAGTCAATCTCAGCACCCCTTCTTCTAACATGTCCTGGTGGAGTATATTCTGGTCTCCCCACTGCAGCACCATAAACAGGTCCTATAACACGCGTAATTTCTCTATCTTTTGGCGGTAATGCAGCATCCGCTATTGCAGCCATCCCTTCTTTCATTTCAGCTTCCGCTTCTTTCAGGGCTTCTTTTATTATAATAGATAAATCAAATTTTTCTCCACTTCGTAAAGCTAAGTCAAGTTCCATTCCAACTTTCGTTAATGCTTTTACTAATCCTCCCAATCCTTCTGCTCCAGTCATATTTTCTATTGATTTTCTAATGTCTACCGAAGCCTGTTGCACGTTTTTCACCATTTTCCCAAAGTCAGCACTTATAACCCCTGCAAGACCTTCCAATAAACCAAAACCTGATAACAAATTTCCCAAGTTGCCCATTAATCCAGCAGTTACCCCCCCAGATTTTAGCATCTCAGCACTTAATGCTCCAAAGGTTCCAGATAAAACTGTAACACTCAAATCAGCACGGGTTAAAAGGTTCGCAATTTGCTGATATATAGCTAATTCTATCTCTTTATTTAGAACCCCAACAGTTTTACCTAATAATCCACCAAGCAAAACAATCATAACTTTCAATGGAAACAATAAAACCGACATCAATATAGAAGCAATAACTCCAACGATTTTAAGAACAATAGCTCCAATAACAGCTACAAACCCCCCAACAGCAGCTAACATCATACCCGCTGGTGTTGCTGCTGCTCTTGTTTTCATCATATATTCCCTCATAGCAATTATGGCAGGTTGGAAGAACATGCGCATCATTCTCATTACTGGAAGAAGAAGATATAAGATTGGAAGCAAAGCCAGCCCTAATATATCCCCAATAGGTCTAACTATCATCATAATAACCTTTAGGATAATACCCAACATGCCACCCAAAACCTTTGAACTTGCAACTAAAAACGCAAATGCGCCTGCCATACCTACTGCAATAAGAAGCAATGCCCCCAATATGACAGCCATAGGTGCAACTGCAGCCTTAATGGGAGCTGCAATCCCAACCGCAGCCGCAGGAGCGGCAACCTTTGCAGTCCCAACCGCGGCAGCTCCCGCTGCAGGGGCGGCAGCCCCAGTAAAATCTCCTATAAATCCTGGTCCTCCAACAGCCCTTAATTTATCCTTGTCCTTTACTACTGCACCTACAGCAGCCCTCAAAAGTCCACTTGCATGTTTTATCCCTATTGGCATCCTGAGATAAACCTGCCCGATTCTTTCAAGAATACCTAACAGTCCACGCTGTTCTACTTTTTGTTTTTTTAATTCTCTGTTAGCTTCTGCTTCTAACATTTTTTTTAATTTGAGTTGCGCTGTTTCTAATTTTACGCCAGCTATTGTTGTTTTGATTTTTTCTCTTTCAGTCATCATTGCTTGTTTGGTGGATTTTACCTGTTCTTTCAACTGTCTCTCCAATTCTCTGTTAGATTCTGCTTCTAACATTTTTTTCAATTTGAGCTGTGCTGTTTCAGCTATCATTGCTTGTTTGGTGGCTTCATGGTGTTCTAATTTTTGTTTTTTTAATTCTCTGTTAACATCTGCTTCTAATGTTTTTTTCAATTTGAGTTGTGCTGTTTCTAATTTTACTCCAGCTATTATTGTATTGATTTTTTCTTTTTCAGCTATCATTGCTTGTTTGGTGGTTTTTACCTGGTCTTCCAAGTGTCTCTCCATTTGAACAAAATTAGTAGGCACTACTCCTTTTCCAAGAGATAAAAGTTGTTCATTCAGGTTTTTTAAATGACCTTTTACCACATCAAAATTATCGAGAACCAAGCGAATTGAGACTGACCCTGCATCTACCATCAACGATTCCCCTTTCTTGTTATATTATCCATCATCCTTTTTTCCTCTTTCTTAATCTCACCTGTTATCAGCAGAAACAACTGGATTGTTTCTGCATCTTCCCTTTCTAACTGGCTCGGGAGCCAACCGAATTCCTTGCAGAGGACATACCGCTCAAATATGGGAGAAAGTTCTATTATTGGTCTCTCATAAGCTATTGCGGAGTGGATTTTTTTTCAACATCCTCCTTGATTATACCCATGCTATCAAGTTCCTTTGTGAGCTTATCGCCATCGTCTGGGTCAAGCGCAAATATCCATTCTTTTCTCTGCTGTGCATTCAACGTTTCCCATCCCGCAGGACCCGATTTAATAGCTCTCCATATTCTTTCCTCTGCGAAAGTATAGAGGTCTATATCAGTATCGGTTTGCCCCGTGGTGATGTTTGTTTTCATCTTGGTTGCCACTCTTAGGCACGCATTCCTTTCCCCATAGGTAAGTTTCTTGATAACTACCTTTAGGGGGCTTCCATTTTCTTTTATTTCCACTTCCTTCTCCAATCTCTCACCTCTTTGCCTGCTTGGCATTTTTTGTTATAAATCCCTGCTTAGGATTTATTACTGCACTTCTTTTGTGATATAATAGACATCAGCGCGTTTGCAATGGGCGGTTATATCCTGTGTGACAATATCTTTTGGATTCACAGGCACGCTTAATTCATCAAAATACATTTCACGTAAAACCACCCTAAGTTGTGTGTAGTCATTATCTGATAGGGCTTTTCTATAATCCAATATCATATTGAAAGTGTTATAATCAGTATTTGTCAATGGTTGTGTTGCAGTTGTAGTTCCATTATAGAACCTTGAAATCATGTCTGAACTCGTAAAGTTCATATTGAATCTTATTGAGTATTCCCTGAACTTCTCAATCAGGAACTGTGTCCCTCGAGCTGTAGTGCTGCTTATGGCAAAGTAAGGCTCTACATTGTTTGTTGAGGTTATTTCTGCGTTATTTACCACAGAGATTACTGTTCCTCCAAGTAATGAACCAGTAGTTTCCGCAACCGACGCCCCAATATTAACCGTTCCCCTGTAGAACATAAATACTGGGTCATTGTAGCTCAGGAGCGAACCAGCAATCGCATCCAAACTTGCATTTTTCACAATGCTTCCCGTCTGTCCAATCCAGTCAAAAGTTGCATGGAGAGGATTCTCAGTATCAGCTTTCAACACAAGCTGGTTCACCTTGCATCCATAATACTTTATCAACTGGTCAACATCAAGCACAGAAATTTCATATTGGTCTATCGAAAACGAAGGGATTACATTAGTCTGCATTACTCGGTATCGTCTTAACCCTGTAGTGGTGCCTGTTATCGCAACTCCATCCAAACTTGTGGTTGTTAACGACCCTGCATCAACCGAACCAAAGAAATACTGCAAAGGAAAGCCATTCTGAACCTCAAACTCAAGTGTTCCAGAACATTCAAACCTTCCAGGAACAGATTGAAAGTAATCTCTTCCGCCTCCGAGCGCATATATTTTAAGGAAGTTGTTTTTCGTTGGATTAGAGGAATTTGTTGCAAGCGTCATTTTATCCGCCACAGTGCCTCCATCTCCATATACGGTTTCTCTTCTTATTACCGCAAACGATTTTCCTCCGACGTATGTTGGACTCATTTTCTCACCCCGTTTTTTCTACTGAAATCCTGTTGAGCTTGTCAGCTCAATCCATCTTCCTGTTATATTTATCGTCCTCTGGTATAACTGAAGAGCAGAATTAAGCGATGTCCCGCTTCCTCCTGACACCTCCAAATTAACAAAATATCCAAAAGTTGAAACAGAAGGAGTATACCCCCTGTTCTTCCACACAACATTACATATCTGGTCTGCCACTAATTCACAACGAGTAGGGTCTTTATCAAAAACATCTACTTTAAACGTGCAAATTCTCCACAAACCCATCCCCTTACCAAATCTCTCCCCAAGACCAACTCTCTGTTCTGTGGGTGTTAATGCAGACACACATATTCTTGGCATCTGTGCATCCTGCCTTATTCCTGGTGGATAAACCCTTTTAGAAACTAAAGAAACATTATTCCTGAGCAATTCCCGCATAGCTAATTGCATATTCCTTATTGGCGAACTATCAGAAATAGCAATCTGTTCTACTGTCGGTGTTACCATTTTTTCGCCTGCTTGGCATTATATGGAGCTACTTGCTCCAATTCCCCACATACGGGGTTATATAAAAAGGTATCTATTTCTTGGCGTGGAGGAGTATCTTGCCCAACACAAGCTCGGGAAGCATTTCTGCAGTTCTTTCGGCTGCTGGAAGCATAAAAGGATGTGGAGTAACTCTCTCACCCCTGTATATTGTCTCTCCAACTTGTTCAGAGCGCACCCGTTCCCATTCCTTATATTTTGCAGAGTCTTTATCAATTGAAGCCCCGCTTACACCTTCTAACCCTGCTGCATAGGGAGCATCAGAATAGACAATAACTTCATTATCCCCGCCAAACACGTAATTTAAAGACCAATACAGTTCTCTGGTAAAAACAGGCATTTTCCCGCTTTCATAGTAAGAGACATCTTCTATATCAGTTGGAACTGGGTCGCTTGCGCTATGGGCATTATGGCGCATATCATCTATCAAGGTTTTTGCACAATCTTCCAATCCTTCCCCAACCCCCTTTGCCAACCTTTCTGGGTCTTGTAGAAATGGGATAGCTATCTTGACTTCGGTTCTCATATTATATCAACTTCCATCCTTCTCCCCAACGCCTCATAGAGAGATTGGATATCTTCCTTTATTACTCCAATATTCGCAGCACTGATATTAAGAGGAACTGGAGTGCCAAGAAGCCTATTTTCTATTGTATATATCCCTGCAATTTTGGTTGTTAATTCCTCAACTATTGCTGGAATTGAGGTATACCCATAAGTATATCGAATTTCCACGTTCTTAAGTCCTTTCTTCGCTGTAACTCCCGAATCTTTTGTCAGAATTATAAGCCCTGGCTCATTGTATATCTTATAATGACTTGCACTTATCCCAACATCATTTATAATCAAAGAACCAACTGAGATTATTGGGAAACGCTTGGTTCGAATATAAGTATTCTGGTAATACGACTGGTCGTCTGTTATATAAGCATCAATCTCCTGCATGAAGGTTCTGCTCTGGTAGGTGAAGATATTGCTGCTATCCGACCCTATCCCATCAAAGTATTCTGTTATTGAACCAGTATTATAGATTCTGTTAGTCCTTCGTTCTATCTCGTTTTCTGCACGCTCTATATTCCTTTGGATTACGCTATCGGGAATATCCGAATACCAATAGCTTGCGAGTATTGTAGAGCCTGCAGGAGGGGGAGAAACAAACCTAAGCGAGCCGCTATCCCAGTCTATGGAATACTGCGATCCATCGCCTACATATTGGCTTCCACCAAACCATACTGTGTCAGTTCCGCGTATTACTTTAGGATTGGCAAGCGACCATCCTGCCCGAACCCCGTTAGTGCTTCCAGTAACTGTTTCTGGGGCATATTTTGGTATCTCAGTATAGAGATTTAGGAATTCCATAATCCGTTTTGTTGTTGTGTATTTCGCCATCCATAACACCACGCCTATTGTTCATAATATACATGGCACTTACAAAGCGGACTATGAACACCTCCTGCCCAACTAACTACACCAATCACATTCCCGTTCAACGGTATTTCAGTCCAAACATTATCCCCTCTTACGGAGTTAAATACACTTCCTCTTGGATGGAACACAATATCCGTAGAACCTGTATACGACCCAATTGTTTCCAAAGTAGCCCCATCTCCAGGACCATAAGGAGTTAGGAAATTTACAATCGTTGAACCACTCCCAATACTTCCACTAACCACAAAATTAACAGATATTTTTTTGAGAAGCCCATTGCATATATTCGGAGTTTGAGCGCTACCTGTCGCAACATTTGTCGCTCCTGCCACAGATATATCAAATGTTTGAACGAATATCACCATCTTATCACCAAAAAATAAAGAATGGGACCTAATCAACCACGGTCCCGATTGCTATCCACCTCACTCGTCTTACTGCAGTTATTACTGCTCCTGCAGAATCATACATTCCTACAGTTAGTGAACCTGCAGTCCCAACAGAACCTGTGAGAATGATCGAGCCATACGAAACTGCTGCAGCCCCAGTAAAATCAGACTGGAGTGTATAGGCTTCAATAACTCTCATTCCTGTTGAGATTATGCTTCCATTAGCGCAGGCAGTATCCAAACCAAATCTTATGGTTTGTGGTGCAGGTGGGTTGGCTCTCTTTCTTACTGCTGTTCCACTTGTTGCAGACATTCATATCACCCTTTACTGCGTTCCTTCCACAGCAATAACCCAGTTCAAGCCCCCGCCGTGGGTGCACATAATTACACTGCCGCTTGTTGATATTGAACCCAACAGAGAACCATTGTAATTAGTTACTGTAGTAGGATAGGCACTCATAATTCTTGCATCTCTCAAGTCAGTTTCCTGAAGTGTAATTGTCGCATTATTCGCTACGGCGGTAGCCCGTATGACAATTATTTTTCTTCCTATCGCAGGAAGAGCCTGTGTTTTCGTAAATACAGCCACTTCTGTCATATTTTCACCTCTATCCTCCAGAGGTTAGCAATTTATGCTAACCCCGTTATTTTTCCGTTAAACTGCTCTGCGGTGCATATTAGAGCTTCATAGCATTTTAGCAAGAACTTGTATGAATCATTTGTCTTTGCAAGTTCTTCGTAGGTCACATCTTGGAGCACCCTCATTTGAATAGTGTCTGTGCTTAGACATAATACTTCTTTTGCAGCTACACCCGTTGGCATGAATTTGGTAGCCAAGAGCGGCAACCCTTCAAATGTTATTGTCGTAATGCCCCATGCTATTTCTTTCTCAGTTATATATCTCTGATAGTCCTGCAGAAGACCTTTTATATCGTCTATTGTTTTGTAATCAGTTACAAGCAGATTTGGGTCGCTTTCACCAAGAATTCCTGAATCGTTGGCTGTTCTTGATCTCCTGATTATATTCCTGAGTGCGGCTATTGAAATTGAAGCCCCAGCTTGTGCATCTGCATTTGTGCTAATAAGCCCTCTTAGTCCTACAAATTCAGTTCCTGCTGTTGTAGTTAAATTTCCATATGCGGTTCTTGAAGTTGCAGAACCATTGACTATTGTATCCTCTTCAAAGTATCTCAATGAAATCGTTTTGTTTCTGACTTCTTTATTAAGCGCATCAATATATTGGTTTGATAGATACTGCCTTGAAGCTGCAAGCATCGGACCAGTTACACGCCCAACAGAATACAGATATCTGATTGGTGTGCTCCTCCTTCCAAAGGAGTCATCTACCTCAGGAAGCGCAGCATCTTCATTCATAAACCCACTTGTTCCTCGCGCTGTTATTTGGTTGTAATCCGCAGTCCTGCCGTAATTGGTTACTCTTGGTATCAATTCAACAAGCGGAGTTCGCCTTCTTGTCAAATCAACCAGAGTCGGATCAACATATACAGGTATCAAGCTTAGGTCAGTTGTTCCTGGAGCAAGACCAGCTACTGACTGCGCTTTTCTTAAATTCATAATGGCTTTATCGACATCATCACCAATCGTCGGTCTCAAATCTACTTTCTTCATGGTATCTAAATACACAGTTCCATCTGATAAATCCAGAAAAGACTTGAGATAATCCGCCTGGCTCACATCTTTACTAAATCCTCCTTCAAATTTAAACACTCTCTCACCTCTCTAAATCCCCTTCGCCTTTCTTACCATGTTGGCGAATGTTAGGGGTTCTTTTGTTTCAGACTTTGGATGTTCTCCCTTAAAGTCTTCATCCTTTATGTCCAGACCTTTCGGTCCGTATTTTACTTCTTGCAGGTTCTCAATCCTTTTGAGCATAGCTGCCATCCTCTCCCTGTATTCATTATCGAGTTCTTTCTTTATCTTGTCTGTTCTTTCCTCATGTTCTTTTCTCAGGTTCTCTGCTATCCCCGCAACCGCAATAGTTATCTGTTTCTCTATATCTGTTTCTGTTGACTTGCGTGGACATGGATTACCTGCTTCTGGAGGTTTCTCCACCGCATGTGGGGAACCTCTTGGGTTTACCTCCATGTTTGCTGCCACCTCAGAAATAACCACACCACAAGTTGGGCATTTTGCTGGAAGTTCAGCAAAGGCTTTCGGTTCATTCGGAGTAGGAGCCTGCACTTCCTTTTCAACCTTTTCTTCTTTTTTCACCTCACTCATAGATTCACCTTTTTTGAGTTCTGTTTTCGTAGTTTGTGATGCTTCCCCAACATCCCATTTCAGAGCTTTGGATATTGTATTTATTATGGTCGCATCTGGATTAGCAGGAATGCCAACTACAGAAACCTCATAACATTCAACATCTTTTATCACACGCACTTCCTTCTGTGTATTCTCGTCCCATGTCTTCTCCGCTTTCTTGACTTTTCCGCCTATGGAAAAAGACCTGAGAATACCTTCATTAATCTGGGTAATAACATCTTTCATGCCTTCAGCTTTGGTTGGCTTAACATTAATCTTAAGGAATCCATCCTCAATATAAGCATTAGTCAACTTGCCAACCCCGATTTTATCATGCTGGTGATTAAAAAATACTGAGGAATTTCTTTTCAAATCTTCAGACATCTTATGCAACGCTTCTGGGGAAATCTTATCGTTATCCCTATCTATGCTTGAACTTGAAGCTATCCCACTAAAATAGCCATTTGCTGTTATATCTTCTGATTTTTGAATCGGAAGATAAAGATTGAACTTCAGGTCTTCTTCGTGAAGTTTTTGCAAGTCAATCTCCTCCACATGTATTGGCATTATTCTTCCTCGTTATCTATCCCTAATTCTTTTAACTGAGTTGTGCCCTTGTAGAACACAAACTCCTTTCTCTTATCCCCCACTGTTGCATTAGTATTTAAATCTTTCGTTAACTCTACTTTTGTTGATAGGTGCTTGTCAGGGGAAGCCCATCTTGTCCTGCCGACCGCATCAACCTCGTCTCTCTCGGCATCCTGTGGGGTTCTCGGCTTGGTAGTGGGCTTTCCGTGGGTTGGATCACCAGCAACAGGCTTGTCCTTAGGAAATACTCTATCAGTATTTACATCAAATACATTAGTTGCTGGGTTTCTCACTACCTCCTCAATCTCGGCTATTCTCAAATTCTGCATATTTATCAGCCTATCCTTCGGTTTTTGAACCTCAATTGGAACAGCTCCATATGGGTTTCTTCTTTCTTCATCATAATGGATAGAAGCCGAACCCTGTTCTATCCTGCCCCTTCCTGATGGCTGATTCATGGGAGTCCATTTGCTCCCAGTTTCAGTTCTGTCTCTCCCATGCAGGGCTTTATTTTCTTTCTGCTGTTCTACATTTTGGGCTTCGGCTCGGTCAACCTTTCCTACGCGGGTTTCTGGGTTAGCCATATTGGGATTTTTATTGTCTGGTCGCCCATTAGCCTGCATCTTATATCTTTGATGGATAAAAAACAGCGGGGTATTCCCAATCACCCTCAAATCCTCTCCTGCGCCTTCGCTTTCATCGCCCTCTGAAAATTCCCCAGTTTCAGGGTCTATCCGCCTTACTTTCTCGCCAAGAACAGGCAAACGCATAGCTTCCAATATTTGATTTGGGGTTACCCATTCCATCCCACTCATCAACTGGGCTTTCTGGGTAAATTTAAGCTCCTCCCTGCTGTTTTCATCACTAAAATCAAACTGTATATCATCAAACCCAAAGTTCTCAACAGTCAGGAGCTTATTATTTATCTCATCAGCAATCGCAGTTCGCAGGTATTTCTTCCTCCTATCAAAGGCTTCCATCTGGGTCTGCGCATTTGCCCTATTTGAGCCCTCGGTTATCCCCAAGAATAATGGGGGAACACCAAGAGCAGCCATTATGTTAGACCGATAATAATACAGCAATTCCTTAAACTGCATGTCCTGATTATTTGGGGCTATTGAATTCTGAGTAATTTTACCCTGACCTGCACTCAGGACAATGTCCTGATGAGGCAGGATTTGCTTGAGCGTTTGAACCACACGCTCAACCTGTTCTCTGCCTATTTGTTCTAATATATATAGCATCCTCGGCATGGCTCCGCGCTGGAAATAGCTTGAGTTGTAAAGTTCTGCATTTTGCTTTGCCTGCAAGGTAACTATTACCGATTGGAGAGAAGCCGTTCCATACTGCCTTCCACCTATAATATTCATTCTAAAATGAATCATCTCATCTGGGTAGAAATCAACTCTCCTGTGGAGAACACGCTGGATATATTTGATAACCTCCCCATGCTCGTTATAGTCAATTCTTATCGTGCTCGCATCCCTTCCAAAGACATACTTTAGAATTCCGCCGTCATCCCTGACCAATTCAAGGTAAGCATCACCAAAAATCAAAAGCTGGTCGACTATGTCCCTCAGTTTCATCTGGAAATTATTATCCTTGAAAAATTCAGTTATGATTTTTTTATGCCTTTTTGATTTTCCTTTCAGAACAAACCCATCAGCCATGACTGCATCTGCAGTAATATCAACACAAGCCCGAATTATAGGGTCCTCAAGATATGATTTCCACAGCAATTTATAGTTTACAGGAGTCATTTGCCCCCAGAAAGTGTTTCTAAAACTGAGATAATCAGGCACAAGCCCGTATCCTTCCGCTGTGCGCTGGGCTGTATTTGTCATGTTAAGAGCTTTGGCTGTATCTACCCCTTCGATTTCTACATTATTTGATTTCCCCCAATTCCAAAAATCAATTTTCATAAAACAACCAGCCCCTCCTCATACGACCTTACTGCCGCTTGGTTTAACAAAGGAAGCGTGCCATCCGAATTATCAATTTTCACAGGGGCTTCCCCTATCCCAATAGCTTCGGCATCCGCATAAGGAACAGCAACACACTGAAAAGCCAAAGCGAGGCTTATCACACAATCATCAAATTTTCCCGATGGGGCGTTCATCTTAACATTCCCAGCATCAGTTATCTCATATTGATAATATCTCAGTTCGTTTATCAGAATCTCATTCTGCCTTGAGATAGATATTTTTCCTTGCTCAAAACCGAGCTTGAGTGTATTAATCAAGCCTATCTTGGAAGGCATGGTAAATGTAAATCCTTCGGCATTCGCCAACTTTGAAACTATCTGCTCGGTGGGACCAGCTCCAACTCCTGTCTCATCAACCAATATCTTCACGGGTTGGAAAACCTGCGCGAGAGCAAACACCCTGTCAAGAACATAAGAATAAGGTCTGTTGTCAAACCGTTCGGTATAAACCACTTTAACACGAAGCGGATTAACTCCATCAAGAACCGTAATGCTGGTATAATCGTGCTGTTTTGCGACATCAACCCCTATATAATATTGATGAGAAAGCTCCCGCATTTCTGATTCCTCAAAGTCATCGAGCGCGAAATTGATGTTTTCCCATTTGAATACACAAGTCTGGTCATCTATAAACTCCGCAAGCCATTCACTCCTGAATTGAATATCAAGCAGGTTCTTTTTTTGCGAATCTATAAACTTGTGGCTGATGTGTGGGTTTTCATAAGAAGAAAATTGCCAGCTTTCATAGACATCGTTCTTCTCCTGACCCTTGAGCCAGCTATCATAGAAATGGTTCCTCCCGCAAGGAGTAGAAATCATTATAATGCCGCCATCAAAATCTGCAAGCCACGGCATCACTACCTCATCTATAATATTCTTTTTAATATATCCTCCTTCATCAATTATAACACGGTGCGCCTTAAATCCCCGAATAAGCTTTCCTTCGCTTTTTTCACCAACAGACCTTGCGTGGATAATAGAACCATTAACAAAACTCATCTCAAAAAATGGGAACCCTTTAATGTTCACAACCCACTTTGAAACAATATGACTCTTCTTTGCCAACTTCTCTATGGTGCTGGCAATTATTCGCGTCTGGTCTTGTGATGGAGCTATAACGAATTGGATAGTCTCCTTGTTCATAATTGCATACCAAAGGGCATCAACCGCACAAAGTTCGCTTTTGCCGAACCTGCGACCAGCCGCAACAATCTTATACTTGGCAAAGCTGGACAATATCTTTTTCTGTGCCGAATGCGGAACCCATCCTAACCACTCGCTTGCGAATGTGAGCGGAGTAGGGTCAGACTGTATCGACTCCAACTGCAGCTGGTTTTCCATCTTTTTTCTCCTTTAACATCTTCTCCATTTTCTGCTTAAGCTCTTCAAATTCCTGTTCCGTAGATATGGCTTTCTTTAGTCTTTCCCTATTTTCTCTTACGGCATCGCTCATTTCCCAGGGAACACTTGAAGATTTCACATCAACAAGCTCCCCTTTCTTATCGACGTAAATCTTATCAAGCTCTGACATGACTATCTTGAGGAGGTTGACTTCGTTCTTTTTTATGTCCATGCCGCTAAGACGGTAGAACAAAAGCTCCACAACATATTTGGAAAGCAATTTAAGCCTGTTAAAGGTAATCGGGTCGGAAACGGAAAACTTTATTTCCGATAGTTTTTCTTCCATTATCTTCTTGCGCCAGATGCACCCAGACTGATTGTATTGAAAATAAGGGCATATCTTTCCAGCAGAGCAGGAATCGCACTGATAATACGCATAATCGGATGAATCTTCCGATAGCAAGCGCTCACGCTCTTTATCCACGAGCGCAACCCTCTCTGCATAAAAGTCGCTGGGCATAAACTAACCACATATGGTTTCTATATAAAACTATCCTTTCTTTGTTTTTATGGCTTTTATGACTTTTTCTGTTGTTTCTGCCTCAAATTCATACACTATTTCATATCCCCTATCCCTGAAATATTTATACGGTCTTAGAACCGTTTGTTTCAGAATAAGGTAGGTTTGTTTTTCTTCTATATTCTCACCTCCTCAACTCTCGGAGTCTCTGCCGAGGTCTGTCTATTCTGCCATCCTGCTCCAAGTCTGAATTCTCCCAGTATTTTATTGTTGCTGCCTTGCACAAGCGTTCTATAGGGCATTTCCCAATAAATCCTATATTAAAGCAATGTATCTTGTTAAAATGCCCGAAACACGGAAATTCATCCAAAACGTTTTTGCGCGTCAGCATCCCCATTCCCTCGCACGCCTTCTTATCTCTTCATCGTTTTCCCTGATTATCTCATTAGGAAGGATCATACTAAGCTGTTCTGGATGCCTGCGGTATTTGATAACGAATTCCCCGATATTTATAAACCTGTAGAGTGAAGCCAATTTCAGCCACATCAGATAATCCTCTCCGTATCTCAGAGTCTCATCAAACAATCCAACCTTTTCAAAGCAGGATTTATGTATCATAGAAGCAGAGCCATTCCCAATAAAACGAAACCAGAGCACCTGCCTGAAAGCGTAATGGTTGGGATACTTCGGCTCCTTGAATACACCAATAAGCTTGCTGTTTTCGTCTATTATATAATAATCTGCATAAAATACCTTTTCACCAGTTTCCCCTGCCTTCTTTACAAGGATTTCAAGACCATTGGGAAACAAAACATCATCCGCGCTTAGCCATTTGAACCAATCGCCAGTCATTTCCTTTATCCCAACATTTAACGCAGACGCAGTTCCTCCGTTTGGCTTATAGATATATTTTATCTTGTTCCCGTATTCCCTGCATAATTCATGAGTTCCATCGGTTGAGCCGTCATCTACAACTATAATTTCGTAGGGCTTAAAGGTTTGCTCAACGCAGCTGTCTATGGCTTCTTTTAGGTATTTTTTGCAGTTATACGTTGGGATTACCACACTTATTTTAGGTTCTTCCATGCAATTATCCCCTCTCCATTCGCATACGACAAATCAACTCCATAACCCGCAGACCTAAAATCATCAGCTGACCAATAGCTTAAGTGATGGTGATATGGATTGCCATAAGAATAAAATTTTTTGTCTTCTACGCTTGTCCTGTTATCGAACCATTTTGTTGGGGTATAAAAAATTGTTGCTTTGCTTGCTATTCTTTCTGCGTTTTCTATAAGCTTATATCCATCTTCTTTCTTGAGATGCTCAATAATATCACAGCACATAACTACGTCATAGCTTTTCGGCTCAAATAAACTTCCAGCTTCGTTAACATCTCCAACCATCGCATCAATTCCGTGCTCGTTCAATATCTTGATATATGGCTCCCAAATATCAACTCCTTTAAGTTTCTTGTATTGAAGGCTTATACTCCCTTTTCCAGCATCTTCTGTATAAGGACTTAGACCAAGTTCCTGCATTACTCCGCATCCCAAACTCAATATAGTGCTGTCTGGCGGGATATACTTGTTAAGATACATCCACAACCCGCTCATAAAAATCACTCCAGAGCTTTATTATTTTGTTCCCGCTGTAATATTCCTCAACCCATCTTCTGCTTTCCTCGCACATTTGCCTGAGTTGTTTTCTGTTGTTGAGAAAATAAATTAACGCTTCTTTCAAAGAATTTTTATCCGAAACAAAAAACACGGGAAGTTTCGCGCCAACAATCTTTTCAAATGCCGAGTCAATTTCCCGTGAAGTTGTTGAAAGTGAAACAACACCCTGGCTTAATGCTTCCAAAGAAGTAGTGCCTGGATAATGAGTATAATTATCAAAACAGAGATGGCATCTTCGCTTGGCTTTGAGCGCAATCCTATTGGGCATCTGCTCAACAAGAACCATCTCGACTGGATATCCTTCTTTTTTAAGTTCATCGATTACCTGAATAAAATCCCCAGTATCTTTAAACTCCCTGCTGCTGGGAGTATGACATACTTTCAACACCCCAGAAAAATCCCTGTCAACAGGAGTATAAAGCAGCTCCTGTTCTGGGATTATGTTGGGCAGCCAAACTGAATTTTCATACACCACAAGATTCTTCGGGGAGCATGCTACCACCCTTGCCTTTCCTGAATATTTTTTATAAAGAAGCCCGTTTTTGTATTCGGTTGAAAAATGAGTAGTCCAGCCGCCATGTTCGCTAAAGACAAGCTTCTTTCCCTTGATATGCTCTGAAACTGAAAAATTGAGTTCTATCCATCCCTCGTTCAGCTTAATCGGAACGCTTTTTGTGTTCCAGTCAAAAAGATGAAAATGCGCTATATCGCACCATATGAGAGATTGTTTAAGATATTCAAACCCTTTGGATATGTTATCAGAAAGAAGAACCCCGTGCTCATAAGCAGGATAATCGGAAGTTCCGACTATGTGGCGGGATTCGTGATGGGTATATTTGTTTAGGGCATTATGCAGATTTATGCTTGCACCCGCACAGTCTATTAATAGATTAACATGGGTGATTTTCATATGAAATTCCTATGCAGGGCATCTTTTTTCAAGATGTATTCTATAAATTCGTTCTTGCGGTCCATCCAGCAGTTTATAGAATGGCACACAAATTTTCCGAGCCATTTCTTTCGCTGCGAAGAACGCCATTCATCCTTAAACGAATTCGTGCTTAAATCTCCTATTACAGTGTTGTTCCTGTATTTTAGAGTGCAGCAGGGATATAGTTTCATATCCGCTCCGATTACCCCGCAGAAGTGCTGAAACCCGCAGGAAGAATAACTCTTCCTTGAAACCGAGAGATCAAAAATTCTTTCATGGAACGAAAACACCTTAAATTTGCCATCCTCAAGCTGCGCTGCTCTTGCTATCTCGTGGTTTATTTTCCTTCCGATTTTCCTGAAAATCGTGTCCTTCGAGGAGGTATATGCAACTGAGAATCTGATATTGTCCATGCCAATATTTTTTGCAATCTCCGCTGCTTTGTAAATCTCGTTGTAGTTTATTGGGGTTATTATGAATGAAAATCCAAGAACCATCGTCTTTGGCTTTCTATCCGCAAGGAGGCGGATATTATGCAGGATATAATTAAACGAAAGACCGTTTTTTGGCTGGTGGTAGAGTTTCCATGTTTTTTCAGTTCCAGCATCAACAGAAAAACGAACCCACGCCGCCTTCCTGAAAATCTGCGAAAATTTGTCCAAAGTGCTTCCATTCGATATTACCGAGAATTCAAGCCCGCTATTGATTGTGTATGAAATTATTTCTTTGAAATAGGGATGAAGCGTTGGCTCCCCTCCCCCAGTATATTCAACAGCTTTGACTCCGCACTCCACCATAGAATCTATAATATCCAACATAGCTAAATAGTGAATAAATTCTGTGTTTTTGAACCTTGGGAGCTCAATTCCTGTTTTCGAGCCGCGATAGAAGCAATATTGGCATGAATGATTGCACGCATTTGTCAGGTCTATCTGGACAAACGCTGGATATGGGAGTTCGTTGTTCTTTATGCCCCTTAGAATCTCTGGGTGATGAACCGCTTTAAATGGGCTGTAGGCGTCTTTTAGCACGACATCACCAATTCTATCTTCTCCTTAAAATTATTCACAATATTCGGATTGGTTATGCAAATATTGTATAGGCGCGCGTAAGCGTCCTCATTCAGTTTTCGTGCGTATTTTGGGTTGTCAAGGACTTTCCTGCCCTTCTCCGCAGCGGAGATAATGTCAGGATATGAAAATTCAAGGTCAGGATAGAATGAACAGCCCTCATTCCGTTTTGCGGTGGAAATCGCAGGGATTGTCATCGCTGCACTCTCGGGAAGCATCCTGCCAGTTTCCTCGCCATCGGAAAGAAGTAGCTGGAGTGAGGCGTCTTTTGTGGTTTCAATGTATTGTTTCCAATCCTGATGCGGGAGAAGCTCCGCTTTTATACCCAAATCAACAAGCATATCGCGCGCGCGGGCATGAAATCCAGGATGGAAAGAACCCCTAACATAAGCCTTGCATTCACCCAAACCCTTCAAGACCGAAAGATTGTGAAAAAGAGCCTTGAAGGGACTTGCCCCATGGTATCCAACGATGACTTTCCGAAGGGAGGTCGTGATTCTTTTCGGATAAGCCAGCGGGTCTATAGGGATTGGCATGTGGTGAACGGGCTTTCCCGAATAAAATTTGAGAATTTCAAGGGTATCATGAGTATAAACCGAAAACAGCGCGTCGGCTTTCTTTATGTTTAGAAAAGTCGGGATATCAAAATTAAGAAGCCCTCTGCTGACGAATCCCCAATACATGATAATTTTTCCGTCGTAGATATTTCTCAGCAGGGGCAGCCCGCCGAGGGTTTTCTCATCCTGCCTGAGCACAAGGCAATCAAACCTGTCTATGTCTTCAGGGGGAACATCATCCCAAAAAAGGATTTCGCTGTCGGGATATGCCTTGCGGTATTGAAATTCATGGCAGCCCTGAAGGGCTTCGGTGCGGTGCCCAGTTACAAAACCGATTTTTGTGATTCTATCCCCTCCAATAGTTTTTTCCATTTCTCTATCTGGAATTTCCAATCCATGCTTTCTGCGAACTCGCGGGAATATTTTGAATATCCTTTTCTCAATCTTTCGTTTTCATAAAGTTTCTGGAAGTTGTTAGCCATGTCTTGCGTGTCAACAAGCGCATGGCAGATTGGCTGCTCCTCGTTAAACGTATTAATCTTGCAGAGAAGCCCGCGATTCTGTATTAGTTCCCGCATTGAACTAAAATCAGTGGCTACATTCGGAACTCCGCAGCTCATTGATTCGAGTATTGGAAGACCAAATCCCTCCCCGCCAGTTGCGGTCGCATGGATATCAAAATTATTATACATATTGCACATATCCTTATCACTAAGCCCGCACGCGTAATCAATCGC
>BBPF01005157.1_pt1 | contig 19397 bp, 12 predicted proteins | sample 1343921 | NCBI WGS metagenome assembly BBPF01 (sample SAMD00019090, study PRJDB2971) | groundwater metagenome | isolation source: The Cedars highly-alkaline
AATTAAATTTATGGATTATTTTTTACTGATTCCGGCAATTTTATTTATTGTATTAGGTATTGCAGGGTGCTTGTTACCAATAATTCCCGGTCCACCACTAAGTCTTATTTCGCTTGTATTACTGCATTTTACACGATGGGGCGAGTTTGAAACTAAGTTCTTTATTATTTTTGGAACTCTGACTCTACTTGTTACCTTATTAGACTATCTGCTACCTGTATGGGTTACCAAAAAAACAGGAAGTACGAAAGCGGGAGTTTGGGGAGCAATGATAGGCTTGCTTATTGGAATTTTTATTTTACCTCCTATTGGTATTATTATTGGCCCATTTATAGGAGCATTAATTGGAGAACTGATTATTGGTGCGGAAACTAATAAGGCAATAAGGGCCGGGTTGGGAGCATTTTTTGGATTTCTTATGGGTACCGGACTAAAACTGATTATTTCATTTATAATGACATGGTATTTTATTACTGAGTTATTCTGGTAATCGAATTTGAAATTTTTGTAAGGTGCTGCCACCAAAAGGAAGAACCAAAGGAAATCCTTCACTACACAAAAAAGCCTGAAAATTGTTTCATATTATGGTTTGGTTTTAGATTCCTGCAAATGCATGAACCTTTATGGTTGCAAATTCCCCAACAATTTTCTTTTTAGGTGAAAAACCGGAAAAAATTCGGGAATACCGGCCTGCTTTCGCATTACCATTGTAAGGTTTGGTATTTCAGTAAATCCCTATATCCCTTCGCCTGCCGAAAATATTTCCTTAATTTCTGATTTTTTGGTTTTTAATTCATCCGAAGTTATTGTGGAAGGCGACATTCCCATGGCTTTAATTTGCCTTTCCAACTCATCCTGCCGCTGCAAAATATGCGTAATTGCTTCGGCAACAGGGTCGGGTAATTTTGCGTGGTTTAAATCTATTACATTTTCTCGGACTTCTTTTATGTTTCTACCCGGTATTCCTACGACTGTTGCTCCGTTTGGCACTGATTTTAGTACAACAGAACCTGCTCCTACCTTTGAAAAGTCCCCGATTGTAATATTTCCAAATATATTGGCTCCCGAAGCTATTATAACTCCTTTTCCAATGGTAGGGTGTCTTTTCTTTTTTTCAAGGCTTGTTCCGCCAAGAACTACTCCCTGATATATTAAAACATCGTCTCCAATTTCAGCAGTTTCTCCAATTACAACACCCATTCCGTGATCTATGAATACTCTTTTCCCGATTTTAGCTCCTGGATGTATTTCTATACCGGTTAAAAAGCGATTTATGGCAGATAAAAACCTTCCCATAAAAAATAATTTATGCTTCCATAGCCAATGAGCCAATAAATGAAACCAAATGGCATGAAGGCCCGGATAACAAAAAAATATTTCCAGTTTGCTTTTTGCAGCCGGATCCTTCAACATCACCGTTTTTATGTCTTCTCTAATCCTTTTAATCATATGAAATAAGCCCTCCGTTAAAAATAGTTAAAAAAAACCGCAGCTTGCGCTGAAAGTATTTTAAGTGAAACATAATTTAACATTAAAGTTGACCAGATTCATATAAGCGAAACATTTCGTCAGCAACCCAATCCATACTTAAATATCTTTCTCCAGTATCTGGAAGTATAACTACTATTCTTTTTCCCTCGTTTTCTTTCCTTTTTGCAAGCTCAATGGCAGCCCATGTTGCAGCTCCGGATGAAATACCGGCTAATATTCCTTCCTCTCTTGCGAGTCTTAGAAGTGTAAGTGCAGCATCAGAATCTTTAACCTGTATTATTTCGTCAATTAATTCTTTTCTAAGCACATCTGGAATGAATCCCGCTCCTATACCTTGTATTTTATGAGGCCCTGCCTGTCCACCAGATAATACCGGTGAGGAGAATGGTTCGATTGCAACGGCCTTAAATTCAGGATTTCTTTGCTTTATAACTTCAGCAACACCGGTAATTGTTCCCCCGGTACCTACTCCCGATACCAGTATATCCACTTTCCCCTCAGTATCTCTCCAAATTTCTTCAGCGGTTGTTTCTCTGTGAATTTTTGGATTTGCCGGATTTTTAAATTGTTGTGGTATTATTGAATCCGGAATTTCTTTTGCAAGCTCTTCTGCCTTTGCCACTGCACCAGACATGCCATTTGCACCAGGCGTGAGTACAATTTCGGCTCCGAAATGTATCAGAAGTTTTCTCCTTTCCAGCGACATTGTATCGGGCATGGTAAGTATTAACCGGTATCCTCTTGATGCTGCAACAAATGCAAGTGCAATTCCTGTGTTTCCACTAGTAGGTTCAATTAAAACTGTGTTTTTATTTATAAGACCCTGAGATTCACCATATTCTATCATTGAAACACCAATTCTATCCTTTACACTACCAAGTGGGTTAAAAGATTCCAATTTTGCAATAATTTCGGCTTTCATTCCTGCAGTAATTCTGTTGAGCCGCACGAGAGGCGTGTTCCCAATCAGCTCTGTTACATTGTTTGCAATTCCTCTATTAATTTGTGTGTTTTTCATTTTATTAAAACTTTTATATTAGCAGTGTTTTTATTGTTTAAAAACAGGATTATAATATTAATTGCAAAGTATTCACACCTTTTTAACCATGTATGAATTATAAAAATATTATAATTTTTCCGGCGTTTTCGTTCCAGATTTATTTATTTTGAATTTATATATATGAGCTTTTTAATGTGTTCAATTTGAATTCGCACAATGACAAAACTAATTTAATTTTACCTGGATGGCTATACTGAATCAGAAAATTAGAGATTTTTAACAAAATTGAATATAGTTGTTAAGAATTTAAAATTAGCTGTTCAATAAAGTGGAGTATTCAGTACTAACCAAACATACTTTTTTAGAAGGAAACAACTTGGATTTCCGGAATTTTATTTTTGCAACATTTCTTTTTTTGCAGTTACCAATATAATCAGGCTGCTTATTTTAATAAGAACTAATACCAGGGCAGTTCCGGCCAGGCCTAAAACGGGCAATAACACTACCGCAACGACCAGGCCTCCAATCCATCCGCCAATAAGGTCGGACCCGTAAAGTAATCCTACGGTATGGCTAAAATTTTTAGAGTCTGCTAAATAAATTTTATTTGCAATTGGGAACTTCATTCCGACAAGGGCTCCTGAAATAATGGCCAATATAACTAGTACCCATTGACCAGCAATAAAAAATACAGGCTTGCCCAAATGGGGAGCCATGACAAGTAAAAACAAAGGAAGTATTGCGGCGAAGGCACCTACCGCAATTTCTAATTTAATAAAGTAGGCAAGCTTATTTTTTATTTGAGAAAGGTTTGAAGTTGTTACAAAACCTCCTGCTGCTATACCGGTCATGAATGCAGCTATAAGCAGGCCAATCCAGTGGAGGGCAAAACCAAACATAACCTGAAAGGCGAAGATTATCATTAAGTCGAAAGCCATGCTTGCAAAGCCTGTTGTTCCAATTGAGTATGGAATGCTCCATTTGTGTAGTCTGCGTATCCTATGTCTTAAAACCAAAATAAAAAATGTAAACAATGCAATAGCGAGTGCAATTATCTCCAGTTTCAAATTTTTTAAGAATGCAAAAAAATCCTTCATGTAGGGGGAGAATATGGCGTTCCAGTAAGAAAGGCTGTAAAAGAATCCCTTGGGGAGAAAATCCTGATTTGTTGCCACTGTCCCATCCTTAAGGGATTCCTGAAACCATGTAAGCCACCGGGAGGCTAATCTATACTCGAGGTACGGGAGGGTAAATAGTTGCAAGTCTAGTTTACGTTCCTTAATTCTTTTATACAGCAGGTTAGCATCGGTTAAAGATACATTCGCCGAATCTGAAGCAATAAAAATGTTGTTATTCCCGATGATTATATACTGAAAGTCAAAAACGGTATTAAGTGTATTGACAATCACGGCATTTAAGTCTCTCAGCTCATTGCTAAGGTAAGTAAGTGAGCCGGGCAAACTTACGACCAATAATCCACCATCTCGGAGGCGGGCTTTGGCCAGGGCGAAAAATTCCTCCGTAAATAACCTGTTTGTTCTGAGATTACTTGGATTGGATATCCCAATAAATAACAGATCATATTTGTTTTTGGTCAACTGAAGGAACCTACGGCCGTCAATGTTGTATGTATTTACACGCGGGTCATTAAATTCTTTTTCGGTAAGTTGTGTGGGGAATTTTTGTACTAATTCGATAATTAAAGGGTCCAACTCAGTATAATCAACCATTTTTACCGTATTATGACTTAGAATTTCGCTTATTACTCCTCCTGCTCCTCCGCTCAATAATGCAATTTTTTCGGGCCGTTCATGCATTAGCATGGCGAAATGAACAAATTCCTCCACTACCTCTACATCGGGATTTGGAGTGGTTAATACGGGCATACCATCGGCAAAGAAGGTGAATTCTCCCTCCCTTTCAATTACGGTAACATTTCCATAGGGAGAATGCTGATGATGGACTACTTCCTGGTCTGGCCATTGAAGGCCAATCGAAAGCCTGTGAAGCCGATCATCCCCATCTACCGCAAACAGAACTGTGAATAATCCTAATACTACAACTAAAGCAAATGAAAATATCCGTGTTATCGTGCTTTCCTTTATATAAAAAGCTAACAAAATGCAGGCTGATAGAGTTAATATTCCTATCCCGAAAATAATAGTAAATGAGTTGAAATGAGGAATAAGCAGATATGTAAAGACTATGGCTCCAATAACGTGCCCAATTGTTTCTAAAATATATACCGCACCAACAGAGGTTGCATTTTTCTCAGTACCGGTATTTAAATTACTATACTGTGCAAATAACTTGCAGGTAAAAACAAAATGCGCACCATGTAGAATGGTAGGAATGAGAAGTACCAGAAGGGAGGAATAAAATATTTGAAATACTCCAATTCCAACTCCTGGCATAACCCCAATAATATCCCTTACTATGCGTGTTAAAAAAAGAGCCAGAGGTAAAGAGATGACGAATAGAATGGAGATAATAAGAAAGGCAAGGATTTTTCTTCGTTCTCTTTCTATCCGTTTACCTAAATAAAAGGCACCTATGGCTTCAATGATTAGCCAATTTGCAATAATAATCCCTATCGCAAGATCATTACCTTGAAAAACTGTCAATAATTCCCTCAGTAGCAGTACCTGTAGTACCATACCGCTAAAGCCAATTGCCAGGGCAACAAATGCGAGCCGGATGTTCATTATTACCAGATACCAGGTACAGGTTTACCGGAAAAGGGAGATTTGCCATCGACAATCTTGTTATAGATAACTGAAAAGTGGGTCCTATGGATGAGCCTTTCGCCTGTGTCCGGACAATAAGTGGAATTGTACCGATGCCCTGGTACATTCCCAATAGTAACAAAGTTTATACCTGCTTCACGGGCAGTTCTATGTGCCTGTTCCAGGGTTATTATTGGTGTTCGGGGTAAATGTGCAAGCTGGTATGTAGGATGGAAACGGGAAAAATGCAGCGGAACATTTTGTCCAAGATTTTCAATAATCCATTCACTCATTTCCTTGATTTCATTCATACAGTCATTAATTGTTGGAATTACCAGATTAACTATTTCAAGCCATACCCCTGCTTCTTTTATAGCCTTAAGAGTGTTCAGAACATAGGAAAGCTCTCCTCCGAAAACCTCTCTGTATTTCGCTTCGCAAAATCCCTTTAGGTCGATAGTTACTGCCGTTGTATAAGGCAGGAGTTTTTGCAAAGGCTCTGGGCTGATTGCTCCGTTAGAATGCCAGATAAGACCCATTCCTTTTTCTTTGGCTAATACACCGGTGTCAAATACGTATTCGAATAAAACAATGGGGTCGTTGTAAGTAAAAGAGATCGCGGTAACTTGGTGTTCTAATGCCAACTCTACCAGTTTTTCCGGCGGAAGATAATAGACCTGACGTTCAGTAGGTCTTGCCTGAGACAGAGTCCAGTTGTGGCATTGTTTACAGGTGAAATTGCATCCTACAGTACCAACACAAAGCACGTTGGTTCCCGGACGATGATGCAATTGTGGTTCCTTTTCAATTGGATCAATCATTACAGCCGAAGGGCGGGAATGAACTAAACTATATAACCTGCCATCAATATTTGCTCTTACCCTGCAAGCTCCATATCTCCCAGTCCTTATAGCGCATCTGCGAAAACAAAGATTGCATTGCACCCGGTCATCAGGTAACTGTTCCCAGAACATCGCCTCGGTTCTGCCTATGCTTGGTATTTCTCTTGCACTTGACATATCATTTACCTTATGAACTTGAGAAACACCCTTTATTTCTTGTATGAAAGGCAGCCTCCAAGCAGCATGAAAGATTAAAAGGATGCCGATAATAATTAAGGCCCATTGTAATTTTAACTTGCCCATAATGTACCTCCATTTTTATTTGGTGAACTCCGGTAATATTTGTAACATTCCGATACGACAAATTATTGTAATTGCTTAATTAAGATTTTGAAATAATATATTTTGCGTTGATGGATTTACCAAACGTAAATATAACATTTTTGGAGTAAATTCAGTGAAATATGCTTTATCCCGAATTACCTTTTTGTATCAGCAGGGCAGTGATAATTAAAGGTAAGCGTGGTGCAAACCGGTATCAGCAGGCATATCATTTTTTATTACTTTGACTAATCCTGTTTTTTCTAAGTTTGCATTGGCTGAAAAAAATTATTTTATTTTTCTGTCATATTGAAATGATTTTTTTTGACAACCAGGCATTAATGAAAATTTAAGGATCAAACCAGTTGCATTAAGTAACAAAATTAATTTAAAAAATAGTATGAATTTTAGCAATATTGCAAATCAGAAGTCAATAGTTTGATATGAGATTTTTTAAAAACATTGATTATCGGTCTGTATTTAAAAGATTTTTTATATTTAGCAATTGTTCAAATAGTCTCAATATCTGGCTTATTGACAATTATAATTAATGGAACTTAAAAAAATTTCCCAAACAATGCGTGTTAAAAGAATCAAGCCTGTTGTGCGAGCTGTTGGTAAAAATGAAATTGATTTATCGCTTCTGAATCCGGTAATAGAAAAATACAAGGGTTATAAAGGTAATCTTATAGCAGTTTTACAAGCTGTGCAGGGTGTTTTCGGCTATATTCCAATGGAGGCCTTTCGTTATCTGGCTGAAGGATTGGGGTTGAGTTTAAGTGAAATGTATGGTGTAGCAACCTTTTATGCTCTGTTCAGATTAAATCCGGTTGGGAAGCATGTCATAAAAGTTTGCCACGGAACGGCCTGCCACGTACAAAATGCCGCAGCCATTAGCGAATCTCTTGAGAGTGCCTTAAGGATCAAGGATGGAGAAACAACTTCAGACAGGATATTCACCCTTGAGTCTGTTGCCTGTTTGGGTTGTTGCTCCCTTGCTCCTGTAATGATGATAGGAGAAGAAACTTATGGAAAACTCACAGGTAAAGAAGCAGTAAAAGTCGTTAAAGAAGTTCGGCTGAATGATGGCAATTATATTATCACCTAATTCGGGTACTGTAATGACAACAAAAGTAATAATAGGTATGGGTAGTTGCGGGCTGGCTGCAGGCGCCGGCAAGGTTTATGATAAAATCAAAGCCTTGCAGGAATCAGAAAATCTGCAGTTTGAACTCAAAAAAACAAGCTGCGTTGGCATGTGTTTCCGTGAACCTTTGGTTGAAATAAAAGACGAAAATGGTAATTATCTTTATGGTGAGGTAAATGTGGACAGAGCTGTTGAAATTCTGAATGAACACATTGTAAATCTAAATCCGGTTAAAGAATATATTGTACAGAGCGACTTGTTTGATACACCCGACACTATTTTCTTCAAAGGACAGGTAAAAATTGCCCTCAGAAATTGTGGAAGGATTGATCCTGAAAATATTGAGGAGTATGAAGAAATGAACGGTTACAAGTCAATGTATAAAATATTTAATGAGAATCAGTCGGGCGAAAAAGTTATTCAGGAAATAATAAATTCAGGATTGAGAGGACGTGGAGGTGGAGGTTTTCCAACTGGTTTGAAATGGAGATTGACAGCCGATAATATTTCATCCGAAAAATTCATAATTTGCAATGCCGACGAAGGGGATCCCGGCGCATTCATGGACAGGTCGCTGCTGGAAGGAGATCCTCACTCTGTATTGGAGGGTATGACCATAGCTGCATATGCTGTGGGTGCAAACACAGGGGTGATTTATTGCCGTGCCGAATACCCTTTGGCCCTGAAACGAATTGAAATTGCCATTGAGCAATCCAGAAAAAAGGGCTATCTGGGGAAGAATATATTCTGTAAGGAAGGTTTTGATTTTGATATTACCATAAAGGAAGGTGCAGGTGCATTTGTGTGTGGCGAGGAAACCGCTCTTATTGCTTCAATTGAAGGACAGAGAGGCATGCCTCGTAAGCGGCCGCCTTTTCCTGCATCACAAGGCCTTTGGAAAAAACCTACCAGCATCAACAATGTAGAAACATTTGCCAATGTGCCATGGATAATCCTAAATGGTTCTGCTGCCTACGCAAAATATGGTACACTCAAAAGTAAGGGGACTAAAGTTTTCGCCCTTGCAGGGAAGGTAAAACATGGCGGCTTGATTGAAGTACCTATGGGCATAAGTATAAAAGAAATTATTTTTAATCTTGGAGGAGGAATTCAGAATAATAAAAAATTTAAGGCTATTCAGTTGGGAGGACCCTCCGGAGGCTGTATTCCTGCATATCTTTCCGATACTATTGTCGATTACGAGTCGGTGAATGCCACAGGTGCTATTATGGGTTCGGGGGGCATGGTAGTTATGGACGAATCAACCTGTATGGTTGATATTGCCAGATTTTTTCTTGATTTTACGAAGAAGGAATCCTGCGGGAAATGCACATTTTGCCGGATAGGGACAAAAAGAATGCTTGAAATTCTGGAAAGAATAACCCAGGGTGAAGGCAGGGAAGAAGATATTATTGATTTGGATACCCTTGCCCAACAGATTAAGGATAGTTCAATGTGCGGTTTAGGGCAAACAGCACCCAACCCTGTTTTAACCACACTAAAATATTTCAGGGATGAATATCTGGCGCATATTGTGGAAAAGAAATGTCCGGCCGGAGTATGTAAAAAACTACTTACATATTTGGTAGATGAGACAAAATGTACCGGTTGTACCGTATGTGCCAAAAATTGCCCTGTAAATGCCATTACCGGAGCAAGAAAAGAATTGCATTTCATTAAACAGGATATTTGTACACGATGCGGAATATGTTACAGCAAATGCAAATTCGATGCAATACTAATTTCGTAGATTTTAAAAGTTAATTTCAATTACAATTGATGCTTTATAAATGGAAAATGTAGTAAATATTATACTTAACGGAAAAAGTGTACAGGGGAAACCCGGCGAAAGCATCATCGATATTGCAAACCGGAATAATATTGCCGTACCTACTTTATGCCATGATCCGCGTCTTGAGCCGTTTTCTTCCTGTTACTTATGTGTAATGGAAATAGAGGGTATGAAATCTTTGCAGCCTTCCTGCTCAACAAAAATTGCCGAAGGCATGAGGATATGGTCAGATAATGAAAAGGTAAAAATTGCAAGAAAAACCGCTCTCGAATTGTTGTTGAGCAATCATTATGCCGATTGTGAGGCACCATGCAAGCAGCGTTGTCCAGCCGGCGTAGATGTTCAGGCTTATATATCATTGATTGAAAAGGGTTTATACAAGGAGGCAGTTGCATTAATCAAACAAGTAAATCCAATGACTTCAATATGCGGCAGGGTGTGTGTTCGCCCCTGCGAGTTAGCCTGCCGCCGGAACCTGTTGGACGAGGGGAATAGTGTAGGCATTGATTATTTGAAAAGGTTCGCATCAGATAAAGATATGCAATCAGCTTTCCATTATGTTCCAGAGGTTTTGCAATCTACCGGCAAAAAGGTAGCAGTAATCGGCTCCGGCCCCGGTGGTTTGTCATCAGCGTATTTTTTGCAACAAAAAGGCCACCAATGTGATATTTACGAAGCAAATGAGCATGCGGGCGGATGGCTACGTTATGGAATTCCGGAATACCGACTTCCCAACGATATTCTTCAAAAAGTGGTGGATTCGGTAACCGAATTGGGAGCTAACATTTTCTACAACAGGAAACTGGGAGCTAGCCTTACTTTTGCGGAATTAAAGGACAAGTACGATGCCTTTATTCTTGCAATTGGCTCACAGCGCGGAACCTTGCTTGGAGCCGAAGGAGAAGATGCCCTTAATGTTTTCAGCGGAATTGATTTCCTGCGAAATATGGAAATGACAGGGCAGCGTTACAATTTTAAAAATAAGCGGGTGGCGGTTGTTGGAGGGGGTAATACTGCAATGGATTGCTGCCGTACTGCAATACGTTGCGGTGCAGATAAAGTATTTGTGATTTACCGCAGAACAGAAGCCGAAATGCCTGCTAATCCTATCGAGATTCATGAATCGAAGCTAGAGGGTGCTGAATACATGTTTCTCACAAATCCAGTTAAGGTAAATAAAAATAAAAACGGGGAAGTGCAATCTGTTACATGTATAAGAATGGAGCTTGGAGAACCTGATGCTTCGGGAAGGCGAAGACCTGTGCCTGTGGAGGGGTCGGAGTTTGATATTGCGTTGGATTATATTTTGGCTGCAATAGGCCAAAAAACCGAGGTGAATTTTCTCGATGATATTAATCAATTTGCAGAAAATAGCAAATTACAAGTGAATAAATGGGGCGATATTGACGCCGATAAAATAACTCTTCAAACAGGCATACCAAATGTATTCGCTGCCGGCGATGGCGTTACTGGTCCGGCTACAATTATAGAAGCGGTAGCTCAGGCAAAAATTGCTGCACGTAGCGTACATCAGTTCCTTTTGGGTTTGCCTCTTGTGCAGGAAAATTCTGAGTTCATAAGTAAAAAGGAAAATTTTAAAAAACAAGAGCCGGGAGATTATCTTGGACGGTATAAAAAACAGTTAAGGCAGGAAATGCCGGTGCTTGAACCAACAGAAAGAAATAATTTTAAAGAGGTAGAACTAGGTTATGAAAGTGAAAAAGTTGCACTTGATGAATCTTCACGATGTCTTGAATGTGGATGCTCAGAATTTTATACCTGCGATTTAAAAAAGTATGCAACGCAGTATAAAGCTGACCAATTAAGGTATAAGGGAGATTTTAAAGAACACAAAATTGATTTTTCGCATCCCTACATAGAAATTGACAGTAATAAATGTATTCTTTGCGGAAGGTGCGTTAGAATTTGCAGGGAACAAACAGGAGCCGATGCGATAGGATTTGTCGAAAGAGGTTTTGAAACTATCATTGCACCAAGCCTTGAAAATTCACTTACCGAAACATTTTGCGAATCTTGTGGTTTGTGCATTTCCACTTGCCCAACAGGTGCCATAACCGAGAATGTTCCTTTCAAGCCTGCACCAGTTAAATTGGATATTGTTCAAAGCATTTGTAATTATTGTTCAATTGGGTGTGAACTTAATTTTCATATTAAGCCGGGCTTTGTATTTAGAACAACTGGAAAGGAGGGACTTGTTAACACTAATGGAAATATTTGCCGTTACCCTAAGTTTGGATACCAATATCTGAATGATAAATCACGATTAACAAAGCCATTGCTGAAAATAAACGGGAAGTTTGTAGAAATTTCTTTTGAAAAAGCATATTCTGTAATTGCAGAAAAAATTAAATCGTCCAAACCTCACGAAAATGCTTTTTTTGGTGGTGCAAGACTATCAAATGAGGAATTGTATCTGATTCAGAAAATTGTGCGAGTTGCTTCAAAAACGAATAACATAGGTAGTTTTCATTATTTATCGGGCGGGGAAGGATATATAAAAAATTCCCATGCCAATGTTCCTTTTGATAACCTGAAAGATGCTTCAAAAATTTTTCTGTTTGGTTCAGGAATTAGCAGGGATAATGCCGTTGCCGGTTTTATTGTCAACAACCTGCGGGTGATAAAGCAAATTCCTGTTGAAATGATTACCCGCGATGAAAATTCAGCAATGAACAGAAAGGTTGATAAAATAACGAAAGTGAACTCCTTTTATTTTTTTGTGAAAGCGGTAAACCATTACCTGCTATCTAAAGAGTTGGAGGATAATAATTATATCAAAGATCGCACCGAAGGGTTTGAACAATACAAAAAGGAATTGTTATCGAATAAATTTGAAGATTTGATTGCAAAATCAGGGGTTTGTTGCAGTGATTGCGTTGAGGAATTTGCCAAAGATTTTAACAGGCAAATGAATGCCGTGTTAATTTATTCGGAAAAAGAAATTTGCCCGGCTACCAGTATTGAAATTCAGAATCTTGCCTTGATAACGGGGAAACACGGTAAAAACTCCATGGGACTTATTTCGCTAAAGGAAAAAAATAACAGTCAGGGATTGATGGATATGGGAGTGTTCAGTAATTATTTTCCCGGGCAAGTTGAAATTTCAAAAAAGGAAATAATTTCAGAAATTTTATCAATATGGGGGGAAAAAGCTATTTCTGAAGTTCAGGAAACCTTCTTAATTAAAATATTGGAAGAAGGTAAAATTAAAAACATGTTCGTTTTTGGAGAAGACCCCATAGGTTGCGCCAGCGACAAAAAAATAGTTGAAAAATGGTTTTCCGGTGCTGAGTTTGTTATGGTGCAGGATTATTTTATGACACAAACTTCAAAAATGGCCAAGCTAATTTTACCTGCTTCTTTTCCGGTGGAATCGGCAGGTAGTTTTACAAATTCGCAAAGGCTTATTCAGCAGTTTGTGCCTGTATTAAAACCTAAGGTTGAAGCATCAAATATTGAACAGTTATTGGGGTTGTTGGGAAAATTCGGAAACAATTCACTGAAATCAATTAATGATGTAAGGTTGGAGCTTTTCTCCATCCTTGCCCTGGCGCCACAACTCCCTAAATATAAATTTACAATTACCCGGGGCGGCAATGATAAAAAACTGTTTAATCACGGGGCCGATAATCTTGTTAAAAGATTTGACGACAGTTTTGCAGCAGGTTTTACCAAAAAATATTAAAGCTTTTAAAATCACTAAAAACTATTTTCCATGAAACCCTTTCAAACAATTAACGATATCCATGATTTTGCAATTGAGCGGGAATTGGAAGCAGTAGATTTTTACAGGGAACTTTCTGCTAACTGCCTGGTATGTTTAGAACCTCGGCCGATATGACCTATAGCTGAGCGCTTGTGGTGGCCATGAAAAAAGAGAAGGCTGCCTTTAAACTTTATTTGACTCTTTCGCAGAGAGCAACTGATAAAGAACCGAAATCGGTTTTTTATCACTTGCCCGGGAGGCATCAAAACATAAGCTCAGGTTTGAGCTCGAATATTGAATTTATTTTGCGGGGAAATTAAGATTCATCAAATTTGGCAGGGTTTTTGTAAAAATTGCCACATGAGGGTTCATTATTTTTGTTTTTCCTGTAACACTTAGTAATTTTGCACTGTCTAAATACAATCTCAGAAATCATCAGTTTATGATGAAATTCAAGTTTCTTTTTCAGATATTTTTTTTCCTGGTATTTATATCAGGCCCTTGTGTTTATTCTCAGGTAGCTCCTGTTATAGTTACGCGTTCCAACGAAAAAGTAGTCATTGAAGGGAAAGTCTATTTTATTCACATAGTAAAAAAAGGAGAAACCCTTTTTTCAATAAGCAAAGCATATAGTGTTACCCAAGAGGATATAATTTCAGAAAATCCAACGGCTAAATTGGGTCTTCAAATTAATCAGGCTTTAAAAATTCCTTTTATTCCCGAACCAGAAGAATTACCTTCTATAGATTACGGACAGTATATCATTCACCGGGTAGAGCAAGGTCAAACATTGTTTTTTCTGTCGCAGTTATACAAGGTTGAAATTGCCGAAATAATTGCCATAAATCCGGGTGCTGATGTGGTTCTCAGAATTGGTGATGGAATACGCATTCCAAAAAGAAATATAATGCCGCAGGGAGAAGTTGTTGCACAAGTTGATGACAAATTTTATAGGCACAAAGTATTGCAGGGAGAAACCTTATTTTCTATTTCCCAAAGGTATAATGTGCCGGTACGGGAAATCCGCAAAGCTAATAAAATGAGTTTTTGGGGAATCAAAGCAGGTGAGTATATTCTAATTCCTAAGGACATTGGATTTATTGCTGATAAACAAAAAGAACACACCAAATTTCCGGCAGATACTGTTTATTTTAGGCAACCTGTAAGCGATATCCCTGATTACCTTGATGTAATAGCTGATCCTGCCTGCCTTGAATTTAATTATTCACAACATGGGAGACCCTATAATGTTGCACTTTTTCTGCCATTATTTCTTGAGAGAAATTTCCCTCGGATTACAAATGATGGCATATCGGTAACAAATCAACAGAGATTACCTGTCGTTTCTCCTGAAATTTTACCTGCTACTATTCCATATTTGGAATTTTACCAGGGAGCGCTCATTGCTGTTGATTCTTTAAAAAAACTTGGTTTATCGATCAACCTGCATATTTGGGATACTGAACGAAATAATTCCAGAATCAGAGAAATTATTCACTCAAATGAATTTAAGGATATAGATCTAATTGTAGGTCCCTTTTTTACTGAAGAAATTGCAATAGTGTCGGATTTTGCCCGCCAAAGAAATTTACCTGTAATCAGTCCTGTAAGTACCCGGCATGAAATAATTGAAAACAACCCGTATTTATATCAGGTTACACCGTCAATTGTGTCGGAATTGGAACATGGCGCTGGTTTCCTTTCAAATTTTCCTTATTCTAATTTCGTAATTATTCACAATAATGAACCCGATGAAATTATAAGAGTTCAAAGGTTGACAAAAAACCTGGATCGAAATTTATTAATAAAAGACAGTCTCAATAAACCACTTATAAGAGAGGTCTTATACGATGAAAATATAGTTGCTAATTTGGGAAAGGTCTTGGTTAAGGAAAACGAAAATTTTGTCATTATTGTGTCTAACGATCAGGGATTAATTTCCGATTTGTTAAATCGATTAAATATTTTCTCAAAATCTTATCCCTTAAGGGTTTTAGGAATGTTTGAATGGCAATCATTTACGAATCTTGATGTGGAATTTTTTCATAACATTCAGTTCCATTATGCTGCGCCATTTTATATTAATTTTAACAGCCCCGAAGTAAAACAGTTTCTATGGTCATTTCGCAACCGGTTTAAATCAGAACCGGGAAATTATGGTTTTTTGGGTTTCGATATATTTTACTATTTTCTTAGCGCACTTAAATCATTCGGTACTGATTTCAAAAACTGTTTGCCACACTTGAAAGTTAACCTTACGCAAAGTAATTTTAATTTCAGGAGAATAAATGATACTGGAGGATTTGAAAATCAAGGATTTTCAGTTATCAGGTATAACAAGGATTATACAGTTGTTGAATTAAAAAACACCAATGATTCTCTGAAAATAGTAAGGCAACACTACAGTCCTTAAAACTTTCAATCTTTTTCTTCCAACCTGAGATTTATCTTATTTCGATTCATGTTAATTGTATATTATTGTATCAAAAATTTAAACAATGCAAAGCACGATATTTCAACACCGTACAATACGTAAGTATAAGTCTGATTCTATAAATGAGGCTCTGCTTACGAAAATACTTGAGGCCGGAACCCGTGCATCTACCACAGGCAACATGCAGGTTTACAGTATGATAGTAACCACCGATGCAGGATTGAAACAGCAATTATGGGAATTGCATTTCAAGCAGGATATGGTGCTTCAGGCTCCTGTAATTGTTACTTTCTGTGCCGACTTCAACCGGTTCAACAAATGGTGTGAACAACGGAATGCTGTACCAGGGTATGACAATTTTCTTTCTTTTTATACGGCATCAATTGATGCACTGCTCGTTTCCCAAAATGTTGCTCTTGCTGCCGAAGAAAACGGTCTGGGGATATGTTACCTTGGAACCACAACTTATAATGCCAGAAAAATTATTAATATTTTGAAACTGCCCAAATTTGTAGTTCCTGTAACTACCCTGGTAATTGGTTATCCAGACGAAAACCCCGGATTAACCGACAGGCTGCCTCTAGAAGGGGTAATCCATTACGAAACTTACCGTAATTATGAGAAAGACGATATTAATAGAATTTATGCCGGAAAAGAAGCACTTGAACAAACCAGAGAATTATTAAAAATCAATCAGAAAGAAAGTCTTGCGCAAATTTTCACTGATAACCGTTATAAAAAATCCGATAATGTAAAATTCTCAAATGAATTGCTGGACGTTATTGCTATTCAGGGGTTTATGAATAACCAGTAATTAATCTTGCAAATAATTTACTATTGTAAGCATCATATTGGCATTAGTGGCTGAAATTCAAATTATTTCTAAAGAAAAATTTGGCAAATACGGTTTTAGAATATTTATATTTGTTAGACCGTTTTTTTAGTTCTGAATTTGATCGATTTTTTTCTTTTGAAAGTCTTAACTTTTATTGTAATTCATTTTCTTAACCTTTATGTGAATGCGCAAGGGAGTAATGAATTTTACAGGATTCAGTTCCTTACCCCTGAGCAAAAGGCACTTTCTGCTGACTTTTCATTTAATACATATAAAAATTTATACGACAGCACTTCGGTAATTAGTCTGGTTAAAAAGGCCATTTCAGAATTGCAGAAAGACGGTTATTTAGCTGCAAGTGCCGACAGTATTATTTTCAGAGAAACTTTCGCTCTTGTATATATCGAAACTGGCAGTCGTTATAAATGGCGAAATTTAACCTCTCATGGAATACCACCTCAGATAATTCGCAAAAATGATTTAAATAGGCTGCAGAGGAGGCATCAATTCATTAGTACCGAAAATACATTTCAGCTTTTTGACAGAATATTGCAGGGATATGAAAATTTAGGTTATCCTTTTGCTCGTATTTCTTTCGAAAATGTGAATTTTGATGAGCATTTTGTGGATGCAAACCTTAAAGTGATTAAGCACAACAGAATTACAATTGATAGCATCATTATAAGAGGAGATATCAGGCTTTCGCGGAATTTTATATACAGGCAGGCCTCTATTTATAAAGGGTCGCTTTACAATCAGGCAAAAATAATTAATCTTGGTCGCACGCTTCATGGGCTGCCATTTTTGACTTTTGTGCAAGAACCGGGAGTGGAGTTCAAATCCAATTCTGCTGTATTATATTTGTTCATGAACCGACAAAATGCCAACCGGTTTCAGGGAATGATGGGTTTTCAAAGCGACCACAGGCAGAGTGGAAAACTGGTGTTAACCGGAGATATTCAACTCGAACTGATGAATTCCTTTGCCAGGGGAGAAGTTCTGGGGTTAAACTGGAAAAAAACAGATATAAACAATCAGGAACTTGATTTGGCTCTGAAATGGCCTTTTCTTTTTGGCTCACCGATTGGTGCAGATGTGTCCTTTCACCTGTTTCGCTTTGATACTCTGTATATGAATACCGATTTCAGACTGGCTGTACGATTCAGCCTTGGTGAAGCCGGATGGTTAAGCGCTTTTTATGCAAATAAATCTTCAACAACAATTGGCGATGTTTCCACAATAAATCTGGGTGGAAGTAATACCCGGCTTTATGGTTTGGGATATGAATTTTCATCCCTTGATAATTTTTTCAACCCTCAAAGCGGCTGGACGGTGAATGCAACATTGGCATTCGGGGAAAGGGCACAAACTACACAAGCTGTTCAAAATCTGGTTTCAAACCGTTTCGATTTTAATATGAAAGCAGGGTATTTTATCCCACTTATCGGGAATTCTGCATTAATGTTAATGACCAGAACAGGTAATATTTCACTTTTTGAAGAAGGAAGAAGGATTCCATTATTCGACAACGAATTGTACCGCCTCGGCGGAATAAATAATATCAGGGGATTTGATGAAAATTCTCTTCTTTCAAGTTTTTTTACAAGCCTAAGTCTTGAATACAGGTGGTTGTTTGACAGATATTCCAACTTATTTATATTCACTGACCTTATGTACTATAGTAAAAACACTATTACAGACTCTGAAAGCGACATCCCTGTAGGCATTGGTGCCGGGCTAAACCTGCAAACCAGAGCCGGTATGTTTTCTATATCCTATGCCCTCGGAAGTCAAAAAGGAAATCCGTTAGAATTGAAATCGGCAAAGGTGCATATTGGATATATCAGCAGGTTTTGATACCGACCGGCTATTCTGCAAATTGATTTTCTGCAATTGTGCTTTCAAATTGATGGCTATAATGTTGTTATACAGAAACTGCCGGGATTTCTAAAACCAAAATATTAATTGCAACAGAATGTCATTTTTCATTGCTGCAAGTGTAAAGAGAGTGAGGTAAGCAAGAATGACCAGAGCGGCAGGCAGGAAGTATAAACATTCTAAAATATCAAACTCTTATAACAGCGGAGATAATTTTAAATTGCTCACAAGAGCAAAATGAATTACTTTCCAAAAAATGTTTTAAATTCCGTAATTTACTTCTCAATCAATTCAAAAAACCGGTTGAATTTAAACTAATCGGGTTAAGAAGGAAATTCCAATCCGAGTTTTTTCGCAATTTCTTCCAGTTCCTTAACTACGGCAGGAATCATTGGTATCCCGCTTATTTTATTTTCAATTTCTGCTTCTCGTTCAGGGTCACCTGGTATGAGAACTTTATCAAACCCACTGGCAGGCTTGGCATTTCGGAATGTTTCTATCCACTTATCCATTTTCATTTTAAAAGCCTCTGCCTCCTGAAAAGCATCGATTCTCATTGCACCGAAAAAATGTCCTGTTCCTTCTCCAACGCTTTGTTCAAGCACAGGAAGATAAGCCACCGATGGAGGTACAAAAGGACCAAAATTTGCACCCGAAAAAACTGCAGAAAAAATATCTGCAACTGCGCTCAGGCAATATCCTTTGTGACTGCCATGGTTACGGTCTCCTCCAAGTGGTAACATTGCCCCCCCCTGTCTTAGAATATTCGGATCGTCAGTGGGATGGCCGTCTTTATCCTGTACGAAACCTAACAAGGTTTTTTCTCCTTTTTTCACGGCAATTTCAAGTTTGCCACGCGCAATAGGCGTGGTTGAAAAGTCAGCAACAAAAGGCGGCTGATTTTTTGTCGGAATAGCTACTGCAATCGGATTTGTGCCAAGCAATTTGCTTATGCTGAAAGTAGGAGCAACCAAAGGATTGGCATTAGTCATTGAAATACCAATCATGTCATGTTCAAGTGCCATCATTGCATAATAACCTGCTATGCCGTAATGATTCGACCCTTTTGTGGCTACCCAGCCGGTTCCTGCATTCCGGGCTTTTTCAACAGCAATTTCCATTGATTTATGAGCCGCAACCATGCCTATCGCACCATCTCCATCTACGACTGCCGTGCTTGGCGATTCATGAATAATTTTAACCA
>BBPF01000619.1_pt1 | contig 19336 bp, 18 predicted proteins | sample 1343921 | NCBI WGS metagenome assembly BBPF01 (sample SAMD00019090, study PRJDB2971) | groundwater metagenome | isolation source: The Cedars highly-alkaline
CAGTTAAATCTCATATTGATATACTGTAAACAGCAATTTTTAAACTTAAAATTCTTATAACAAAAGGTGGTATGGATAATGAGATAAAAGATATGTTTAAAACAAAACAGTCTTTACAAAAAGAAAAATGGGAAGAAATATTTGAAAAGGCAAAGTCATCTGCACTAAAAAATAATTATAGATATGCCCTGCATATGCTTGATGAGGTTGTTCAGTTAAAACCTGATTTGTATGAGGCACATATGCTTATGCGTGTCTGTGAAAGAAGAAAAACAGATGCGAACCCTCCCTCAATCGTAAGTAAAATTATAAGAATGATAAAGATCCCAAAGATAATATCATCAGGAACAGTTGCACTAAACCAGAACAAACCTCTCGTTGCAATCAAAATTACTGAAAAGGCACTTCATAGCAACCCCTATAACCCCAGGCTTCTTTCACTTCTGGCAGAAGCAATGCTAAGAGCAGGTATGATAGAGTCTGCAATAGGCACCTATGAAAGTATATTAGAGTTTAACAAAAAAAATACAAAGGTAATGAAAAAACTTGGAGAATTATATTCAAGTAAAGAAGACTACAAAAAAGCACGAAATTATTTAAACGTTGCAAGTAGATTAAAACCAAACGATGATGAAATCCTGTTTCAATTGAAAAAAATTGACGCACATGAAACAATACAAAAAGGAAGATGGGAAGAATCAAGCACAGGCACATTCAGAACAAGCGTAAAAGACACAGCACAGGCTACACAGATTGAAAGAGAGGAAAAAATTGTAAGAACAGAGTCTGATATAGACCAGATGATAAAGTATTACGAAGAAAAACTTAAAAGCGAACCCTCTAATCCTACCTTTCTTAGGACATTGGGGGACCTTTATGTAAGAGCGGAAGATTATGATAAGGCAGTGGAAAAATACCAGGATGTATTAAAGATTGACAAAACAAACCTTGCAATAATAAGAAAGATTGGAGATGTGAACTTAAAAAAGATTGAGTTACAGATGGAAAAAACGAAAGAAAAATTAAAAAAATCTCCCAATGACCCTTTCATCTTAAAACAAATTGAAGCCTTAAAAAAAGAGGTAGAGGCTACAAAATTAAAAGAGGCCGGAAAAAGAGCAGCGCTTTACCCAACAGATCCTTCAATAAGATTTGAATATGGGGTGCTGTTGTTTCAAAATAAAAACTACGACAAGGCAATTGCAGAGTTTCAGACAGTTGTGCCGGATCCTGCAAGAAGAGTGCAGGCACTTCATATGCTCGGCGTATGTTTTAGAGAAAAAGGTATGAACGACCTTGCGGTTGCCCAGTTTGAAAGAGCATTAGAAAATATGACTTCTCTTACAGAAGAAAAAAAAGAGCTTATATATGACCTTGGAATAACACTTGAAAAAATGAAAAAGTACAACGAAGCAACAGAACAGTTTAAAAAGATATTTGAGGTTGATATAGGTTATAAAGATGTTGCAAAAAAAATAGAAGAAGCATACAAATCAAAAGATAGTGAAAAATAAATGAATTTTAAAATACAACCTAAAAAATTTAACCATAATAATATCACATACACTTCCTCTGCCTCAACATTCCATTTCCATATCTCAAAAATCTGCAGGGAAAAATACAATATAGATGAGGATTTTTCTTCTATTACAGGTAATGTGATTTTTAGAAATCTGAAGATTGCAAAAGAACTGGCATACAAAATAAACCAGAAAAGAAATCTTATTAAACAGCCGGAACAAACAATAAGTGCAGGTCAATTAAATGCAATGACTCTTGAGGATGAGATTTTTCATTATGTGCTCGGTATTTATAAAAGAAAGAAAAAATCCGATGTATTTGCAGAAGCCATTGAATATATTGAAAAAAAGATTGGTCCTGCCTTAAAACAAACACTTATAGATTTTGTTGAAACATTCCCGCCGCTTTCTGTTTATAGGGGTGGCATAATCCCTAAAAAATATATAGAAGACAGCACCAACGGTATTAAAAATTCAGAGATAATTTTAGAAGAAATGTTTCTTACTTTTCTTGCAAACAACAATCCCGCATTTGAACAATTTCTTGAACTTTTTGATGATAAAATTCTTAAAAAAAACACATCCTATCTTGAAGTAATTTATAACCTTTGCAGATTTTTAGAAAAAAAACCAAGGTTTGGTCCTTATAATCAAGATATAGTAAATTTATTAAAATCCCCTGTTGTTGCACATCCAAGGTCTATTACAGGGCAACTTCTTTATATAAAAGAACACTGGGGATTGCTGTTGTCCGAAGAACTTTTAGAAAAACTTTTACACAGGCTTCTTGTTGCGCTTGATATGATAAAAGAAGAAGAAAAGATGCCTTTTTTAGGGGCAATGGAAACATTTGTCCCCTTTTTTAAAAAAGGTATGGGACTTTATGATGAACCTGAAAGATACAGTCAGGATTTGGACTGGATGTCAAATATTGTACTGATTGCAAAAAACACATATGTCTGGCTTGACCAGTTATCAAAAAAATACCAGTATCCTATAACAACCCTTTGTGCAATACCCGATGAAGAGATAGACACACTTTTCAGATGGGGTTTTACGGGCCTGTGGTTAATAGGGGTGTGGGAAAGAAGTCCCGCCTCAAGAAAGATAAAACAGATAACAGGAAACCCTGAGGCACATTCATCTGCATATTCTATCTATGATTATACAGTTGCAAATGAGTTGGGCGGAGAACAGGGATATGAAAATCTAAAACAAAGGGCTCTTAAAAGAGGTATAAGAATTGCCATAGATATGGTTCCAAACCATGTGGGAATATGCTCAAAATGGGTAATAGAACATCCGGACTGGTTTATACAACTACGGCATCTTCCTTTCCCTAAATATCAATTCAATGGAACAGACCTTTCAGACAACACAAGGATAAGTATTTTTATAGAGGACGGATACTGGAACAGAACAGATGCTGCTGTTGTATTTAAAAGACTTGACAGACAGACAGGGGATGTTCGTTATATCTATCATGGCAACGACGGAACAAGTATGCCCTGGAATGATACGGCACAACTAAATTTTCTTATCCCGGAGGTCCAAGAAGCGGTGATACAGCAAATTCTTAATGTTTCAAGAAAATCTTCCATCATAAGGTTTGATGCAGCAATGACACTTGCAAAAAAACATTATAAGAGGCTCTGGTTCCCGGAGGCTGGAACAGGAGGAGACATCCCATCAAGGACTGAACATACTGTATCAAATGAGGAGTTTGAAAAACTATTTCCCGTTGAATTCTGGAGACAGGTTGTTGACAGAGTAGCAAAAGAGGCACCTGATACACTTCTTCTTGCAGAGGCATTCTGGCTTATGGAGGGATATTTTGTAAGAACATTAGGTATGCACAGGGTATATAACAGTGCATTTATGAATATGTTAAAAAATGAAGAAAACTCAAAATACAGAAGTGTGATAAAAAATGTTATGGAGTTTGACAAAGAAATCTTAAAGAGATTTGTAAATTTTATGGATAACCCTGATGAGGTTCCAGCCGTGATACAATTTGGAAAAGACGATAAATATTTTGGAATCACAGTAATGATGGTAACAATGCCCGGACTTCCGATGTTCGGACATGGACAGATTCAGGGGTTTAGAGAAAAATACGGAATGGAATACAGGAAAGCATACTGGGATGAAAATCCTGATATAAAATTCATAGAAAGACATGAAAGAGAAATATTTCCTCTTCTTAAAAAAAGACCTCTTTTCAGCAGAGTTGAAAATTTTCTTCTCTATGACCTATATGCAACAGATGGCAGGGTAAATGAAAATGTATTCGCATACAGCAACAGGTACGGAGACGAAAGAGCAATTGTTGTGTATAACAATAAATATGAAGAAGCATCTGGATGGATAAAAACATCTGCTGCATTTCTTGATAGAAAAACCGGTAAACTTATACAAAAAAATATAATAGACGGACTTAAGATTAATTGCAGTGAGAAATCCTTCATAGTATTCAAAGATCTTATCACAGGGATGGAGCACATAAGAAAAACAGACAAAATAAGAGCCGAAGGGCTATATATAGAATTAGGGGCATTTAAGTACAATGTATTTCTTGATTTCAAGGAAATACAGGACACAACGGGAAAATATACAGAGATTGAAAAAAGACTTAAAGGCGCGCCCGTACAAAGTATTGAAGAGGCAATTCTTGAGATGAAACTCGAACCCTTGCACAACAGAATAAAAAATGTATTCTTATCCCCTGAACAAAATTTTGCAGAAGAGATTGAATCGTTTCTAAAAGATTTTTCAAAGCCCTATAATGTCAAAAAAACATTTAATAAATTAAAAAGATACAAAGCATTTAAGGAACTTAAAAAAATATATCAGGATAAAGTTTTTTATATATTGGGCACATCAATTCTATTGTCATCTGTTAAAAATATGTTTTTCCAATCAGGGTTGCACAATGTAATAAAAAAGTGTCTTCTACAAAAGGGGATTAACAACGCTGAAAAAATTATGGAAAAGATCCTGTTTATTTCAGAAAATCAGGATATATTAAATATCTGGACAGAAAATAAACTTAAAAAAATTATTGGATGCAACCAACATAACAATGTTTTATGGTTTCACAAAGAAAGTCTTGAAGAATTCTTATATTTGTTATATATTACTGAACTAATAAGTGGTAATGCCAATAACTACAGGATTTATCAAAAAACTATAAATCTTGCAAAAAAATGTGGTTATAGGTTTGAAGAGTTTATAAAGCGGGCCCGCCAGCAAACAAAGACAGACAGAAAACAAGAAGCTCTATAGGTTCAAATAAGTCCTTATACCAAACCCTGATCTATCATGGCATCGGCAACTCTTATGAACCCGGCAATATTTGCGCCTTTTACATAATTTATATACCTGCCTTCCTTGCCGTATTTAACGCACTGCTTATGTATAGTAATCATTATATCCTGAAGCCTCCTATCTACTTCCTCTCGTGGCCAGGAGATCCGCATACTGTTCTGCGACATCTCAAGTCCTGAGACAGCCACTCCGCCGGCGTTAGATGCTTTTCCAGGAGCATATAGAATACCCGACTTCTGGTAAGCCTTAATAGCATCCGGTGTAGAAGGCATATTCGCTCCCTCTGCCACACACATACAACCGTTTTTAACCAGGTTCTCGGCATCCTGTCCGCTTATCTCGTTTTGAGTAGCAGAAGGAAATGCAACATCGCACTTTGTATTCCACGGTTTTTTTTTCTCATAATATTTGCAATTAAATTCCTTGGCACAATCTTTTATCCTGCCGCGCCTGATATTCTTCAGACTCATAACACACGCCAACTTTTTCTTATCTATTCCTTTATCATCATAGATGAACCCGTCCGAGTCAGACAAGGTAACTACTTTTGCGCCTAACTCAATAAGTTTTTCTACGGTATATTGTGCCACATTACCTGATCCGGATACCACACAGGTTTTTCCTTCCAAGGATTCGCCGCGGGTTTTAAGCATCTCCCGGGCAAAATATACACATCCATAACCGGTTGCCTCATTCCTGATTAAGCTTCCGCCCCAATTCAGTCTTTTGCCGGTTAAAACACCTGTAAATTCATTACGCAACCTCTTGTATTGGCCGAAAAGATAGCCTATTTCGCGGCCGCCTACACCGATATCGCCTGCGGGAACATCAGTATCCGGACCGATATGACGGAAAAGCTCATTCATAAAACTCTGGCAGAATTTCATAACCTCGTTATCGCTTTTACCTTTAGGGTCAAAATCCGAACCGCCCTTGCCACCACCCATAGGAAGAGTAGTAAGGCTATTCTTAAAAACCTGTTCAAATGCCAGGAATTTTAATATACTTAAATTTACGCTCGGATGAAAACGAAGCCCGCCTTTATAGGCGCCAACGGCGCTATTCATCTCTATACGGTACCCTCTATTTACCCGAATTTCACCACTATCATCAAGCCAGGGAACACGAAACATTATCACCCTTTCCGGCTCGCACATTCTTTCCAATACTTTATATGTCTGGTACTTTGGATTCTTCTCAATAAAAGGCATAACGGATTCAACTACCTCGCAGACAGCCTGGTGAAATTCCGGCTCTCCCGGATTCTTATCAGTTATCATCACCATAAAATCATCTATTTTTTTTGTCATTTTAGCCTCTTTTCTTGAGTCTTTTCTAAAAGATATTTAAACAATCCAGCCAGAGTTCCCCGTCTTAATAAGACTGTAATATAATCAACACTACACAGGGGCCCTGTGTATATTTGCTTGTTCAGACAAACTGTTCACCTAATTTTTTTTCTAATTCAACAAGACTTGAGATGTCTTTTTCCGGAATATATTTTGCTCTTACAATGTCCTGTCTTACAGGAAGACCCATTATCTTATCAAGGCTTCTGCCTTCTGTTAGTGCAGACTTTGAAAACTCATAGAATCTGATTATTATCTTTAAGATAAGATACTGCTTTTTAAGTGTTGTATATGCATCAACTCCATCAAACGCACTCTGATGTAAAAAATCCTCTCTTATTGAACGGGCAGACTCAAGTATGAGTCTATCCTGTGGTGAGAGTGTATCCATACCAACAAGCCTTGCTATCTCCTCCAATTCTGATTCTTCTTGTAAAAGACGCATTGCTTCTGTCCTTATTATTGCCCAGTCTGTTGACACATTTTCTTTCATAAATTTAAGAACAGATTCCGTATAAAGCGAGTAGGAGTTTAACCAGTTAATTGCTGGAAAATGTCTTCTGTATGCCAATTTATCTTCAAGTCCCCAAAAAACTTTTGTTACCCTTAATGTAGACTGAACAACAGGGTCCGAAAGATCTCCCCCCGGAGGAGATACTGCACCTATAACAGTAAGTGTTCCTTCTCTTTCCGAAGAACCCAAACACTGAACCTTCCCTGACCTTTCATAAAACTCCGCAATACGGTATGAAAGATATGCGGGATACCCTTCTTCGCCCGGCATTTCTTCAAGCCTGCCTGATATTTCACGCATTGCCTCTGCCCATCTGGATGTTGAGTCTGCCATAAGTGCGACAGAATATCCCATATCCCTGTAATATTCAGCAAGTGTAACTGCTGTGTAGACACTTGCCTCTCTTGCTGCAACAGGCATATTTGATGTGTTTGCTATAATTATTGTTCTTTCCATTAGCGGCTTACCGGTTTTTGGATCTTTTAATTTAGGAAATTCAATAAGAAGATCCGTAACCTCGTTTCCTCTTTCACCGCAGGCACAATATATTATGACCTCAGCATCTGCCCATTTTGCAATCTGATGCTGGCATACTGTTTTACCTGAACCAAAAGGACCGGGGATACAGGCAGTTCCACCTTTTGCAACAGGGAATAATGTATCAATAACCCTCTGGCCTGTAACAAGCGGTTGGGTTGGTGTTAATTTACCTTTTACAGGTCTTGGATTTCTGACGGCCCACAGGTGAAATAACGGAATGTCAATAATGTTGTTGTCTTTTGTTTTAATTTTAAGCAAAGTATCCGCTACGGAAAGATTCCCTGAAAAAACTTTTTCAACCTTTCCAGAAAGATATGGGGATAAAAGAATTTTATGACAGATAAGGCTTGTTTCCTCAACCTCTGCAATTATATCACCACCCTGAATATTATCACCGGATTGGACAGAAACAGTTACATTCCATTTTTTGGTTCTATCCAGTGCAGGTACCTGGATACCCCTTTTTATATAATTACCTGAAAGCGTTTTTAAGATATCAAGAGGTCTTAGTATGCCATCAAAGATGTTGCCTAAAAGTCCCGGACCAAGTTCAACGCTGAGAGGCATTTTTGTGGTATAGACGGGTTCTCCGACCCCGATGCCGTCTGTTTCTTCATATACCTGAATTGATGACCTGTTCCCTTTTATTTCAATAATTTCACCCATAAGACGGTGTTGGCTTACCTGAACAACATTATACATCTTTGCCTCAGGTATGCCCTCAGCAATAACAAGTGGACCAGATACCTTTACTATCTTGCCAAATTCCATTTTTACTCCGTTTTATCCGTATTCTGTCGCCAAGTCACCCACTACCTGTCACCTGTCATCTGTCACCTTGTCGCTTGTCCCCCTGACTCCTACCTGCTATCTACTATGTTGTCACTGTTCCTCAAACAGCCTGTCCGAACCTAACGCTTTTCTTGCAGCATTTTTAAGCTTTTCAAGTCCCATAGAGTCTTCTGTCCTGCCATCAGGAATAACAACAAAAATAGGAAAAGTCTCATCAGGCAGAGGATGTAGTATATGCTTTAATTGTTTTGCCCATACTTGCGCAACATAAACAATAGAATAATTCTGTTTTTTAACATCTTCTATTGCTTTTTTTGCCTGTGCTATGTCTGTAACTCCAAACATTTTTGCACCAAATACCTTAAAACAAAGAATCACAGATTCATCTCCAATAATAGCAATTTTATCGTTTTTTACCATATGTTTTTTCTTATGACACTTGAATTTATTGCCATTGCCTTCTGTGATAATATTGTTCTTAAAAGGCAGATCTCATTTTCTTTTGAAAAAAAATATCCCGCAATTACAGGAAAACCAAACGCAATCCTCCTTGAAAGGATAGAAAAATCTTTTCTTAGCTTTAACTCGGCTTTTTCCACTTCTTCAAGCACAGTGGTCAGGTCTTTAACTTCCATTCCAATCTTTGCAATGTCCTCTAAATGTGTTCTTATTAATTTAGTCCATAAAGTAGATAACGGCTCTTCAAACAATTCAAGATATATCCTTCTATCAATAAATCCGCCATTGATAAGCCCTATCTTTATCATTGCATAGCGAGATTCTGGCGCCATTTCCTGCCCGAAGGGTTGGGTGTTTGTAATAAACTGTAAAGATTTTTTAAGATTATAAAACCTTAAAAATATTTTTAAGTTTAAGATGTCTATTTTAAATCTGAAGTAATTATGGAGAAAGAAAAGATTTTTATTAGAAACAATATCAAGTGCCTTTTCCATCCCCAACCTGTCTATTACAACATCACCTGCCTGAATATCTTTTGTTTCTTCAAATATTTTTTTTGCCTGTTCAAGAATCGGAAAAAGAATGCTCCTGCATTCTTTGGAACACTTCTCTTCCTTGATTAAAAAGATTATCTGTTCAGAAGAGAAATTTCCATATTCTAAAATGTTTTCTTTTATTTCCTGATTTGTAATTTTTGATTTAAAAAGTATTTTAAGATTATAGATATCCCAGGTTAGCCTTATTGCAAATACACCCACATTCTTCTCTGTAATCTTATCTACAAGAAGCAGAACACTTAAAAGATGTCTTTTTAAGACAATCTCCCACTGAGAAGGACTTTTAAGTTCATTTATAAGATTTTGATAATCCTGATATTCGGCAAGTATTCTCAGTGCCGCTTCAAGATTATCTGCTTTAAGCATTCTGTTTATAGAATCCAAAGGAAGCAACCTTGTTTCTAATACCCTTATCCTTCCGACAGAAGAAAGCATTAAAGGTTTTTCCTGAATAAATGCTACATTTTCGTACATTTCTATTTCTCAAATGGTTCAAATAATACACTTGCAGACTCTGTTTCAATTTTTTCTTTTATTGAGGAAATTATACTTGATATCCTGCAGTCTGTAAAAACTTTCTTCCCCTTTACTATAAATCCCATATCTATTGAATTATCAATAATTATATTTAACTCTGGATGGATCCCTTTTCTTATCAACTCCTGTTCTATATCTTTCCAGAAATCTTCATCCATTTTCTGTTTATCAAAAACCGAGATACAGATATCTTCACTGCCGGAAACAATACTCCTTAAAAGAAGGGACCTGTAAAACTCCCGGTGTTTGTCTTTTTTTATATTTTTAAACTCTTCTTTTGCATCTTCAAATACGGAATCCAAAAGGTCTCTTTTAAGATCAAGAAGTTCCTGCTTTAGACGCATCTGCATTCTTATCAGTTCCATTCTTTTTTTTGATTCTGCCTCCTCTTTTCTTTTACTTAAAATTTCTAATTTTTTTACTTGCGCATTTTTTGAAGATTCTAAAAGAATCTCATTAACGGATAAATCCGCCTCCTTTAATATAACATCTGCCTTGTTTTTGGCATCCTGTATTATTTTTTCAACTATTTTTTCTACTGCCATTACACCTTTACCCCGCCAAGAAGAATAAATGCAGAAACAAGTCCAAGAACACCATATATTTCAACAAATGCAGGGACAATAATAGCCTTGCCGGTTTCTTCTTCTTTTTTTGCAACAATACCAATTGCAGCAGCAGCAGCCTTACCCTGGTATATGGCAGATACCATTTCAACAAGTCCTATGGGCAGACATATAAAGAATATCTGCAATCCTACCCCTGTGGAAACTGTTGTGATAGGTTCTGTAAAAAACTGAAGTCTCATCATCACAAGAAATCCTATAAGAAGTGAATAAAAACCCTGTGTCCCCGGAAGACCGATAAAAGGTATAAGCTTGCCAAACTTTTGAGGTTCTTCTGTTATTACCCCTGCTGCCATCTGACCGGCAAGCCCAACACCGATACTTGAACCTATCCCACCCAATGCAATAACAGATGCCATTCCTAATATTGCCAGTGTAAATCCTAACATCTCCATATTCCTCCTTTTATATTCTGTATCCCGTTGCCCGTATTTCGTTGTCCGTTTTTTTACGGTATACGAACGACGGCTTCTACAAACGGCAGGTTTTTTACCGCCACATATTTTGTTTTAACTGAAAACGGAACAAATGTTTTACCTCCGCCTTTAAAAAATTTCGAAAAAAATTCCACAAACTGCAATCTGCTTGTATGTATTAAGGCACCGAGAATATTTATAGCAATTGCAAATGTGTGCCCAAATAGAATAATTAAAAAACCCACTGTTATTCCCGCCAGAGGCCCTATTACCGGAAGTGCCCAGAAAATCTGTCCAGTCTGTACTGCAAGCATATTGACTGTTGTTGCCATAACACCTGTTACAAGTCCAAGCGCCCATAATCTGCTGTATGAAAGAACATCAGCCAGAAACCCAGCCCAGGCATTATATGCGGAATAAAAACCGTTAAATATTCTAAATCCTATATTATTATATGACCTTCCTGCAAATATAATTATTCCTGCTGTTCCTAAACTTAAAAATATTAGAAACATATTCTTTAAGCTTCCTGGTGCCACTCCTGTACCAGAAAATATCATACCAAGTATTCCTGTAAGCAAAATCAGCATAAAACCCTGGTCCATTATTGCATCTCTCCATAAATTATTTTTTATATTGTTTATCAGTCCTGCAATGTTGCCGCATAGTATATGGACAACACCTAGCCCCAGTGCAATAAGCATAAGGTTCATTGCATTCTGTGGGTTTGCCATAGGATCAAGCACACCAATCCGCGCGGTAAAATCTGCTGCCGGCTTGAATACAGGAAAACTGTTTGCAAGCATAGAGGGAGCGTTCCCAAACCAGCCGCCGCAAAGTGCACCAAAAAATATTGTTGATATACCTCCTAAACACAAAATCCATAGAAGATAAAATACTTCTCCTTTGGGCTTAAATTTTAAGATTGCCCATATGGATAATAAAAAAATAACAATCCCATATCCTGCATCTGTAAGGCAGAAACCAAAGAATATGAAAAAGAAAGGGGCAAGAAAAGGTGTTGGGTCTATTTCAAATCTCTGCGGCACACCGTATACACTTGTAATATATTCAAAAGGTTTTATCGGCTGTTTGTTTTCAAGAACAACAGGAGGATTATCCGTTTTTTGGGGTTCAGATATAATAACCTCGCATAGCACCTGCTTTTCTTTAATCAATTTCAACAAAATATTAATATCTTTCTTACAAATCCAACCCTGGAATATAATAGTTTTTTTTGAAGTCTTTGTGCTTGATAAGGCGACGCCTCTTTCTTTTTTCAGATATAAAAAATCGTAAACAGACATTATAGAAAAAAGAGAAGGAAGAAATTCTTTTGCCTGTTTTACTACTGTATTATATCCATCTGCTAAAGCATTAAGATCTTTATTCAGTCTTTCTATGTTTTCTTTTACAGTTCCCTTCAAGTGATGTAAGCGCACATACTGAAAACTAAATGACTTTAAAATAGAAGATATTTCCTCCTCGTCTTCTTTCCTGTGTGCAACAAGAAGATAAGCATTTTCCTCATCCTCTCTGATTATACTAATTGCAACAGATATGTTTGTTTTTTTAATATTTTCTTCAAAAGCACTTTTTACCTTTACAGGAATAATCCCAAGATATATACTGCAAAGTTTTGTTGAACAGGTGTTCTCAAGATGAACATTTAAGCCTTCCCAGTTTTGTAACGATTTTATTTCAAGAGATATTCTGTTTTTTTCAGCAGTAATCTCTTTAAGGACGCGGTCAGATTGATAACACCTGCTATAAATATCCCTCCATTGGGAGTGGATTGCACTTTCTTGTATCTGTTTAAAAGTAAAAACAGGCCTTCTTTTTAAAATTCTTCCCTTTTGAAAATCCGATAAAAAACCTATTGTGTACTCAAGATGTGCAATATCTGCATCAATACTTGAAAAATCTACTTTTTCATTAAAATTATAAAATTCAAGGTAAGAAGATGCCTCTTCAAGATGGACAACCCCTGCCTGTTGTAGCAGACTTAAAACAATGTCCTGTTCTTCTTTAAGAAAAACAATATTTATCTTATTAATCTTTGCAATGGCCATATAATTTGCCTCTGTCTAAATAGGGTCCACAAGGTGTCAGAGCACCAGAGCACCAGTGCACCAGTTGTCTTTTAAGTTTCACAGGGCCTGCCCTTAACCTGTCCGGGGATTTTTGAACTTTCTAAAAATGCCTGCGGTAGGTATGAAATTATATCGCCAGCAAGGAGTGATGTCATACCAACCTTTTTTACCGCCATATCTGCTGCAAGCCCGTGGATATAAACAGCACAACAGCTCGCCTCATAGGCTTGTATTTTCATTCCAAGGAATGCCCCGATTATACCGCTTAATACATCTCCTGTTCCCCCTGATGCCATTCCGGGATTACCGGTATTATTTATATAAATATTATTTCCATCCGTGCAGACTGTTCTGTGCCCTTTCAAAACAACTATACAATTCCATCTTTCAGCAATGGATTTTGAAATTCCAACCCTGTCTTTTTGTATTAATTCAACAGACATGCCCGTAAGTTGTGACATCTCACCAGGATGGGGAGTTAATACTGTTGGATGTTTTCTTGAGGCAATAATATCCCGGTGTTTTTTTAAAGGGTAAAGCGCATCTGCATCTATAACTACCGGAATGTTAATTTTACTTAACAAGCCTAAAACAAATTTCTGTGTATTTTTTGCTCTTGAAATACCTGGCCCTATAACAACACTATCAATGTTTTTTATAAAATTAAAAATCTTTTTTTTAGATGACAGAGTAAAACTTCCCTGTTTATCGGAAACAGGTAAAGTGGTAGCCTCTATAACCCGGGATGCAATTATTGGATGGACAGAAGAAGGAACTGCAAGTGTTACAAGCCCTGCACCTGAACGCAGAGCCCCCTGTGAACACAAATATACCGCACCTGTATAGCAGGTTGAACCAGAAATAATAAGTATATGCCCGTAATCTTTCTTATGAGTATCTTTTTTTCTTTTTAAAAAATCGAAAGATAAAGGCTTCAATATTTAATTATTCCTTTCTTTCAAAGATAGCACCTGCAATAGCGTATTCTTTGCAATGAGAAATACTTAAATGCAGTATATCTTCATCTTGTTTAAACCCTGATAAATTTTTTTTACTATTTAGCTTTATGTTCGGTCTGCCTGAAGATTCTTTCACAATCTCTACATTTTTCCAAACAAGTGCATAATCAAACCTTTTTTCTGAAAGTGCTTTAAGAACAGATTCTTTTGCTGCAAAACGCGCTGCAAGATGTTCTTCTGGGCAACTTTTTAAAAGACAGTATCTTATTTCGTCTTGCGTAAATATTTTTTCTAAAAACTTCGTTCCCCATTTTTTCCAGACCTTCAAAAAACGGGGAACACTTACTATATCTATTCCAACTCCAAGTATCATTGAGTCCCTTTAAGGGCCTGTTGTGTAGCCTGCCCTTTATGCCTGACCTGCACTTCCGAGAATCTGACACTTTTCTACATACATCTTTTTCAATTCCTCTCTTGCAGGACCTAAGTATTTGCGGGGGTCAAACTCTTTTGGATTTTCTGCAAGGTATTTTCTAATCATCGCTGTCATAACAAGTCTTCCATCAGAATCTATATTAACCTTGCATACTGCTGATTTTACAGCTCTTTTTATCTGATCTTCCGAAACACCGGCGGTTTGTTCAAGTTTTCCTCCATATTTATTTATTATATTCACATACTCCTGCAATACCGAAGATGCACCATGCAAAACTATCGGAAAGCCGGGAAGCTTTTTTTCACATTCTTCAAGTATATCAAACCTCAAAGGCGGAATAGATTCTCCAGGTTTTACCTTAAACTTATATACCCCATGTGATGTGCCTATTGATATTGCAAGACTATCAACTGATGTTTTTTTTACAAAATCTTCAACCTGTCCGGGGTCCGTATAATGCGATTTTTCCGAAACTACATGCTCTTCAATGCCTGCTAAAACTCCGAGTTCTCCTTCTACCGTTACATCACACCTGTGTGCATACTCAACAACCTCGCTTGTGGTCTCTATATTTTTCTCATAAGGAAGTGATGAACCGTCTATCATAACATTTGAAAATCCGTAATCTATGCAACTTTTACAAAGTTCAAAAGAATCTCCGTGGTCAAGATTTAGTGCAATGGGAATATTGCCACCTGTCTCTTTTGCTATTTCAACCGCACCCGACACCATATATCTTAAAAGTGTCTGGTTTGTATACTGTCTTGCACCCTTGGATATCTGCAATATAACAGGCGATCTACATTCTACGCAGGCCATAATTATTGCCTGCAATTGTTCCATATTATTAAAATTGTAGCCGGGTATGCCGTATCCTTTCTGCATTGCATTTTTAAACATTTCTTTTGTATTCACAAGCCCTAAACTTTTAAAATTTACTGCCATTGTTTTCCTCCCCATATCAAGGTTCACCGTTCTCCTCACCGAGACACCAGGACACCTGTCACCAGGAACCAATCACCACTTTTTCCCCTACCTACTATCTACTACCTCCTGTTTCTACTGTGCCAGTATGTCTACAATATTGTACAGTCTTATATTGATCTTTAGTCTTTCCCTGTTTTCAAATGAGACAAGAACTATTTTGCCATTTTTCATACCAACAAAACACCTTGTCCTTCCTTTTAAGAGAGCATCCACTGCTGTGTATCCAAACTGTGTAGCAATTATTCTATCCTGTGCGGTTGGGCTTCCTCCTCTTTGAACATGGCCAAGAACAGTTACCCTTACATCATAGTCTGTATGCTTTCTTATAAATTCTGCAACTTTTTCGCCTCTTATTGCGCCCTCTGCAACAACTATTATCCAGCTTTTTTTTCCTTTCTGACGCCCCGTTTTTATCTGTTGACAAACATTTTTTATATCAAACCTGTGTTCAGGAATAAGAACATCCTCAGCGCCTCCTGCAAGTGCTGAAAAAAGTGCAAGAAAACCACTATCCCCTCCCATCACCTCAACGATAAATATCTTTTCCAAACTTGTGGCTGTGTCTCTTATCCTGTCTATAGCATCAAGGGCAGTATTAACTGCTGTATCAAATCCTATGCATATATCTGTCCCTGATACATCATTGTCTATTGTCTTTGGCACACCAACACATCTTACATTAAAATTTTTACTTAAGCACCCGGCTCCTTTTAAAGAACCATTCCCCCCTATTACCACAAGCCCATCTATGTTATATTTAAGAAGTGTTTGATATGCTTTTCGTTGTTCTGATATTTTATAGAAATTTTCACACCTTGCAGTTTTAAGTATTGTCCCTCCTAAGTGAATTATATTGCTTACATCACTTCTATCCATCTTGAAAACCTCTCCCTCAATAAGTCCCTGGTATCCTCTTCTTATACCATAAACCTCAAGTTCTTTTGAAAGAGAGTATCGGACAACAGCCCTTATACAGGCATTTAAACCCGGACAATCCCCGCCACTTGTTACAACTGCAATCCTTTTCACTTTTAGAGCCCGCCTTTTTATCTACTTTAAGGTACGACAGGAAGTATCAGGGCAGACCTTTGTGCCTGTTTTTTTAATTTCTCAAACCAATCGGCAAATTTTTCCTGCCTTTTTTTCATAAAAATAAAACTGTAATATTTATCTTTTGTTTTTTCAAATTCTTCACTATTGGCATCTATAATACCTTCTATATACGCAAAACCATAACCTTTTTCAAGTCTTAAAATGCTTGATAATTCAGATTTTTTTAAATTAAAAATATCAAGTATCTGTCCTGCTGCCTGACCTATACCCTCTATATATCCTTGTCTGACAAATGGCTCAGGTCTTAATATCTTCACAGAAAGTTCCTTCGCCATATTATCTATATTTTCCCCATTAAAAACATTGCTTTTAAATTTATTTAGAAGTTCCTCTACTGTTTGCTTTGAAAGATTACCTGTTTTTTCTTTAATAATTATATTTTTTACCCTGTCTTTTACTTCTTCAACAGGCTGGATATATTCTGTTTTTCTGTCTTTCAGTCTTATAAAATAACTACCTGAATTTGTCCTGATTATGTCACTTACCTGATTTTTGCCAAGAGAGAAGGCAACATCTCCTATCTGTTCTGAGTAACCAATATCCTGAATTTGTCCATCCCGGGTAAAAAACGGACTTTCCTTTATTTGCAGGTTATATTTTTTTGCAATCTCATCTAAAATTTTTGCCTTTAATTCTACAGTTGCGGATTCTTCTTTTTCAATAAGTTCAATTGATATCTTGTCTGCTATGTATTCAACAAGCCTCAACGCCTCTGCCTGTGTTAATCTTTGTCTGATTTCTTCTTTTACTTCTTCAAGCGGTTTATACTCATTCTTCTTCTCTTGTGATATATCCTCCGACACATTTTGTGTATTCTTTTTTTTAAATTCTTCTCTGTATTTTTTATAAAAGTTTTCTATACTTTCATCACTTATTTTAACTTTTGCCTGCATATCCTGCTTTGTAATCCCGATATAATCAACCCTCACCTGTTCAGGCATTGTAAATTCTTCCCTGTGTTTGTTATAGTATTTAAGAATCTCTTCTTCTGTTGCAGAAACCTTTTGACGAAAGAGTTCTTTGTCTGCAACAACAAATATAGCCTTTATCTTTTGTGTTCTTCTGGTAAATTCTTCCCTTACCTCTTCATCCGATACAGTAATACCTGCAACAATCCTTTCTCTTAATTTTTCAAGAAGTAATGATTCTTTTATGATAGACTCAAATGTTCTGGGAGTTATCTGCAGGACAAATTGAAGAAATTGTTGATAACGGTTCTGATTGAAACCCTGTTCATCTCTAAAAAACGGGAATCCTTCTATCTGTCTTATAACCTCCTTGTCGGTTACCCTTATACCCTGTCTTCTGGCTTCTCTTAATAATATTAAGCGTTCCCATGCCCGCTCCTCAATATTTAAAAACCTTCTAAACCTCTCAAACTGTTCCCCATACAAAAGACGGGACTCTATTTCAGTGGAAAAAATGCTATTATAATATTTTTCCATTGAAATATTTTTACCAAATATTTGACCTGCGTATTCTCTGGGCTCGCCTATCATTCCAGGACCCCAGAACAGAAATGTAAAGATAACTATAATAATGATCCCGACAAGAAGTGTCTTCATATTTTTTCTTAATACCTGAAATAACATATCTTTCCTCTATTTTATTTTTAAAGGTCTACCCTTTGTAGCACTTTTATAGATTGCATCTATAATCTCCAGTACAATCAGCCCTTCCTCACCAGTCATTGTATGATGCGTATTGTTAACTATACTATCAACTAAATAATACATACTGCTCTTTACCTCTGGAAAAGGGGGATGAAGTTTCATATCATACTGAAGGCCACCTTTTTCAATATGTATTTCAGAATAGAACCCATAAGTCCCACTAATGTTAAAATGAAGGGCTCCCCCCCTACAATGCCAAGTTTTTCTTTAGCCAGCATTTATTCGGCTGAAAGATAGATAAAGACTGGGGATTTTTAACTTTTTTTTACCCCTTTCCTCTAACCTTTTAGGGTCCATATCTGACCCTGCCACAACTTCCGCCATCGGGTGGCTCATATGTCCTTTGATGTGAAAATATCCTACCCCAAGTCCAATAACACCTACCCTTAATTTTTTCATACATTTCCTTTACATATCTTTTACATTTTCTGAATAATCCCAGTTTTACCAAAATCAACACTCACCGCAGAAATTTTTTCAAGAGGATTTGAAACATTTGGGCAGGAGTCCTGAATAAATATATTAGGAGCAGCCCATTTACATGCATTTGTAATAACCTTGATTATCTGTGAATTATAATATATAGGATATGTTTCATGACCAGGCCTGAAGTAAAATATTTTTCCGGCCCCTCGCCTAAATGTTATACCGCTTCTAAAAACTTCTCCACCCTCAAACCAAGAGATAAAGATTATTTCATCAGGATCTGGGATATCAAAACGTTCTCCATACATTTCTGTGTTTGGAAGTTCAATATATTCTCCAATACCTTCTGTAATAAGATGAGAAGGCTGAATGTTCCATAGCCTTTCCTTTTCAGCAGCCTCACGCCATTTCAAAGAGCAGTTTGTCCCAAGTAAAACCCTGAATATCTTTGAGTAATGCCCCGAATGAAGAACAATCAGCCCCATACCCTCAAGTATTCTATTTTGAACTTTTTTTACAATTTCATCTTTTACCTCATTATGTGCAATATGTCCCCACCATATAAGAACATCTGTAGAATTTATCACTTCATCTGTCAAACCATGTGAAGGCTCGTCAAGAGTGGCAGTTTTGATCTTAAACCGTAGATATGGGATCAAAAACTGGCTTTGTTTCTTTAAACCTTTGGCAATGACGGTATGCATGCCCTGGGGGTAAATCTTTTTGACTGCTTCATTTTTTCTTTCATGTCTAAACTCGTTCCAGATGGTTATTCTTACTTTTTTATCCAAATTGGGATTCATATCTCTTCTTTATTTATGCAAATATAAATATTCACTAAACACTGTTCATATTTCAGGCACAGAAGCACTAAGGCACACAGGCACAAAGTGGAATGTCCTTTTATCTTCTTTTCTCATGCTTCGTACCTTTGCTACTCTGTGTCTTTGTGCCTTCAGGCAACGCAGTTGACTGAGGATTTACATACAGATTAAATTTAAAAGTATTGCAA
>BBPF01001929.1_pt1 | contig 19284 bp, 16 predicted proteins | sample 1343921 | NCBI WGS metagenome assembly BBPF01 (sample SAMD00019090, study PRJDB2971) | groundwater metagenome | isolation source: The Cedars highly-alkaline
CCAAGAAATGGTATAAACCTGATGAAGATGGCCAGACGGCGAAGAGTGCCCCCAGAGTCTCTTATAAGCAAATCATGAGAAAAAAGAGCAACCAGGAGGGAGCAAACAAGTCCGAGACCAAGGTGCATCATGTCCAGCCGACCGGATAAGAGTATCCAGAAACCAAATAAGAGGAGGAAGGTCAGCCAAATTCGCAATTTCAATTTCTATTTTCCAATTTCCAATTTCCAATTTCCAATTTCTATTTTCATCTCTCTCTACTCTCTACTCTCTACTTATTTATTTTACATTAGAAAACTCCCTTGACCTTGCCTGTCTCAGTATCTACATCAATGCGGCGATAGGCAGGGTCAGAAGCTGTTCCCGGCATGAGGGTTATCGCTCCTGCCACAGGGACTATAAAGCCTGCCCCATTGTAAGTAAGAACATCTCTGATCGGCAGCGTCCATCCGCGCGGGGCACCTTTGCGAGTTGGGTCATAGGAGAGAGAGAGATGAGTCTTGACCATGCAGATACCGAGCCTGGACAATTCAGCGTCTTCCTCTATCTTTTTTGCTTTGGCTGCTGCATCAGGAGTATAACTCACACCATCTGCTCCATAGACTTCTCTGGCAATCAGTTCAATGCGCTGGCGAGGGGACATCTTTAGGTCATAGAGAAACTTGAAATCATTCTTCTCTTCGCATGCATCAACTACGGCATCGGCAAACTCAAGCGCCCCGTCTCCACCACGCAGCCAGTGTTCAGATACAGCCACTCGCGCACCGGCGGTGCTGGCTAACTTGCGCACCAGTTCAATTTCTGCTTTCGTATCGGTATAAAAGGAGTTGATGCACACCACAGGGTTAATTCCTGCTTTTTTGACAGTGTTAATATGGTGAATCAGGTTTTCGCATCCTTTCTCCACCCAGGCTATATTCTCTTTTAGGTAAGCTGAGGCAAGAGGTTTCCCTGGCGGAACAGGCGGACCACCACCATGGCTTTTTAAGGCGCGGATGGTAGCCACCACCACAGCACAATGCGGTTTAAGCCCGCTGTAGCGGCACTTCAAGTTCCAGAATTTTTCAAAGCCGATATCAGCACCGAAGCCACTTTCCGTAATATGATAATCACACAGTTTCAATCCTAACTTATCGGCGATGATAGAAGACTGGCCGATAGCGATATTGGCAAATGGACCTGCATGAACAATGACTGGTTGACCTTCAATGGTCTGCATTAAATTAGGATTTAATGCTTCCACCATCCATGCCGTCATTGCTCCATCTACTTCTAAATCAGCTGTGGTAATAGGGCTGCCTGTCTTATCATAAGCAACTACTATCTTGCCCATCCGTTCCCGCATATCTTTCAGGCTCACAGCAACGGAGAGTATTGCCATAACCTCTGAGCTCACAGCAATATTAAAGCCAGATTGCACAGTCAAGCCATCCCTATTGCCGCCTAAGCCAATGACGATGTTCCGCAGAGATTGTGCGCAAAAATCAATGATCCAGCGCAATTCCACATTTTTCGGGTCAATGTCCAACCGTTTAAGACCTCGTTCGGATAGCTCTTCATCGGTGTAATTATTCTCATGCTGCATCCGTGAAGTCAGCGCTACCATCGCCAGATTATGAGCATTCATAATAGCATTTATGTCGCCGGTAAGACCTAATGAGAAGGGAGTCAGGGGAATGCATTGCGCAAGCCCACCACCAGCGGCGCTTCCCTTAATATTCATTGTTGGTCCACCAGAAGGCTGCCTGATTGCACCAAGGACGCGCTTACTACGTTTACCCAGGCCCTGGACCAGACCAATTGTAGATGTGCTTTTCCCTTCACCAAGAGGAGTAGGAGTAATGGCAGTCACATCAATGTATTTAGCATCAGGAGTATCCTTGAGACGAGCCATAACCTTTTTGAAATCTATTTTGGCCACATAGTGCCCATAAGGCAAAAGCTCCTCTGTCTGAAGCCCCATTTCATCTGCCAGTTGAGAAACCCTTTTCATTCTCTGCTCGGAATCTTCCGCAATCTGCCAGTCCTTATATTTAGTCGGGTCAAGAGCCATCTTTACTCCTCCTTCATTTTAGATACTATGTCCCAACATCTAACATCTAATACTTAATACCTAACTTTAGCATTGCCGGAATACCTGTTGCCTCGCGGGCACCGACGATAATCTGCCAATCCGGTAGTTCTTCTTCCAGTTCACCTTTAATCTGGGCGACATATCCGGGAATAATAAGATTACGATGACTTATCTTATCAGCAATTCCTGACCGCTTGATATAGGAAGAGATGGTATCAGCAGTAAACTTGCCTGTTGACCAGGCCGCCAGAACGCAGAGACCTTCGGTGTCCTGAATACACAGGTAAGACGGTACCTTGCTTATCTCCATCTCCGATGAGACAGCGAAATAAGTCAAGGCAAAATTAGTAGTAACAATGACTGGCGCATTTTTATCTGGTTCATTTATTTCGTAGACCTTCTCTTCTACTGTCATCGGACGACGCGGGTCGGTATAGATGTTTAATCGCTCTACTAAAAGGGGAAAAATAGAGTGACTCTCCATATTGCTTAACACGACAATCCCTGCATATTTAGCAATTAACCCCGCTGCCAATAAAACTTCTTCTTGTTTTTCCTCTGTCATAAAACAGGGAAAAGTGATTGAAGGAAAGCCGAGTGGGCGAAAACCCTTCTTCAGAGCAGCCCGCCGGATAAGAGTTTGATCTCGCACTGCCTCCGCCAGGTTCTTAGAGTCTGGATCCAGCACTATTTCTTCTATACCGGCAGCGCGTAGCTTTGCTGTCAGTGCTGCGACTTCCTCCACACTGCCTGCTTTCACACCTACCGGAGTCGGCTTCTCTTTAATATATTCGGTGATTTTAACAATATTGTCGGCAGTCACCGGATAGAGCAATGGTTTCTTCTCGGCACCATAAGCATCCAGAGCTTTAAGGAGAGCCTCTGTATCTTCTGAAATCAGAACGACTCCTATATCTGATGCTTCTGTCGCCACTTTTTTCACCAGAGCAACATACCTTGCCACCTCTCCTGAGGTAAAATGTAAAGCCAGTAAATCAGCTTTGAGGTTTATCCCAACACGGTCAAATTGCAGCTCCCTTATCCTCTTTATCTTACCTGCAATCTCCTCCTCTGTCTCATTATCAGAGATAAGAAGAGCAAAGCCGGGTGCATGAAAGAATGTTTTTTCATGCCGAAACATAACCTCCTCTTCACCAATGCTTACTGCCTGTGCTCCGGAACCAATCGTGACCAATTTCATTGGTGGCGCTAAAAGGTCCTCTAATTCTTCTCTTACTTGCGGGTCAAGATAAGGGCAGTTATCAGGCTCTGCTTTGCCTGAAGCTAATTTCATCGCAAACCCGAAGCAGGTAGGCATACCACATTCTTTACAATTTGTGCCCGGTAGTTTGTCCTTAATATCAGTTCCCTTAACTGCCATAATATAACTCGCTCCTTTTTATGAAAATTCCCCGCTCATTACAGGATGCTTAACCTTGTTAAGAAACTCAGTGAGCTCATCAATATTTTTAGCGTGTTCTTCCGTCGCTATCTTGTCAAACATTTCAGGAGATATAGAATCCTTCATCCTTTCCTTTACCACTTTTGGCATCCATACCACCCGCCGCAAGCCACCATCTCCTTTCAGGAACTTGGGTGACCGTAGATATTCTACTCCCATTCCTATGTATCCCTCTACTTGCTTGCCACCGCTTAACTCACCAGCCATAGTAGAGAAAGGACTGCCGTTAACGCTCTCACCACTAAAATCCCTTGTCAGGATTCCAACCCCATCAACCTCGGGAATATAGAAAGCAATGGATTCAAAGCAACCGCAGGAAGTGTGGGGATTCCCAAAGACGCTATGCAGACAAAAGACACTGCTTGCTCCCATAGATTTTTCCGCCACCACTTCATTAACCTTGCTGTATATTGTTGTATTCGCGTCCAGAAGTTCACCCTTTTCTACTACAAACTGTGGACCATATGGGTCAATCTTGGATGCGGCACGACCATCAAACCAGTTTACCGCACCGCAGAGAGAGACTCGTTCCGGCGTGATAATGCAGACATGGGTGGGCGCAAAACTCTGACAGAGAGTGCAGCCATAGAACTCATCCACTACCTCCTCGGTCAGTCCCTTTACCCGCTCATCCCGCTCTTTGTAAACGGTCAGGGCAGAAGGAAGAAACTCTTCTACTTTCTTAGAATCAGTGATAAATGTAACTGCTACTTTTTCAATAATCGGTAACTCTGATGGATAAAGATAGACCAGCACCTTGCCCACCTCTTCTAATGAAGTAAGACCTTTCTTTACCGCATCTTTACTTATCCTTATCCAGACATCGTTCCGTTGCGCCGAATGCATGAAGCCTTCTATATAGTTGCAATACTGGTGTATTCTCCTTTCAAATACCGGCTCCATATCCTTATCCAGCTCAGGTCCGGCGACTTCTACCTGAACCCCAAGGGGATAACTGCCACCTTCAGCCAGGTCTCCTATATCTGGCCCAATAATTGTAATCTTCCCGTGCTCAACCTCATCCATTTTCTTTATGGTAGCCAGCTCTACTTTTGCTCCTACCTTTGGCCCTCCAAATTCAATGTAAAGGTCATCTTTCCTAACTCGTTCTCCTTCAAACTGCGGCCCTACTTCCACATTAAATTCCATTGTGCCCATCCCTCCTTTTAATTTATTAAGTTGGCAACTAAGCCATCAAAATATTCCTGCCATTTTGTATCTTTCCGGATAACCGGGAGAGCAAAGTCAGCATTGGGGTGACTAAAACGACAAAGAGCCATTGTCTTCAGATGAGGAGCAAAGTGTTTAAGGGTGGCAAGCCCCCGTTCTGCAAGGTCACAGCGCACTCCCGTAAACATTATCAAATCATGATTGCCCTCCTTTCTAACTCCCTGCCACTCAGGGTCTTTCAAGTGATTGATAATCTCAATTATGTCATAGGCACTGTCCGTCTCAACGCCCATTTCCGACATCTTCTTGCGCACATGGGCAGTCGCGCAGATAGGTAGATTTCCGGCTTTAGCAACATCCAAACAATATTCCAAGAATAGCTTGTCACCGATGTTACGGTCAACTGTATCCGGCCCCAAAATGTAGAGAGGCCTGATTGATTTTTTGATTATGCTCGCCCACTGCACCGGATCTTCTACGATTTTAGCCGTTTTTGTGCCTGTCAAAACATTCACATCCCAATAAGGTTTCATCTCACTTCTCCCTCCCTTGATACAATTTCACACTTCCGATGACCAGCTACCGACTACTGACGGCCGACTACTGATGACTTATTTGATGTCGGCAATATTCGCCTTGGTCGGATAGGTGTTGATCAGTGTTGGTAATCCTACCTGCTGGCGTGGTTTCCAACCAATCTTCTTTAAGTAGTCCATTACTTCACGCTTAAAGAACATTGGCACATCAGTAGGTTTTCTGATAAATAGATGCAGATCGTCCGGAAATCCCTCGCCCATATATTTCTTGTAGAGAGCGATATAATGATTTAGCTTTATCTGGCGGCCTACCGGCGTATCATTACGTCTGATACAGTACTTGGCAATAGCCATAATTGCACGCTCCTTTGATTCAATTACAATTGCCAGGTGTTCAGGAGCAGGTTCAACATACTCGTCCATCATCTTTTCTGTCCGACCGTCCATTATATTCCAGTCATCCTCTTCTTTCCTGCTCAGATACAGCCTTTTGTATTTTGCCGAGTGAGGTCCTAACACTACCGGAACTCCCCAGCGGTTAAAACCTGTTCCAATGGCCAGAGCTTTCTGTGAGTACGCTCCCCATGCCACTCCGCAGGCGCCGACACGGTTTAGAATATAGTCAGCTATACATTCATAGTTAGCCCTGCCAGGCAGCTTGGCAAAAATATTAGCAACCTTTATTGCCGCTCCGGCAATATGAGAATTAGCAACACAGGAGCCAACATTCAACACTCCTCCGGCTTCAAAACCAGGAGGATACTTTTCCCAGATGGTTTTGCCTTCCTTGTCTTTGACCATACCGGCTGCCATAGCTGCACATCCTGAGGCAACTACAATATACTTTCTCCTGGCAAACTCATCCATCATCTCAGCGATTTCTTTATCGCCTTTTGGGTAGTTGGAACATCCGACAAATGCAACTATCCCGGGAATGGTGCCTAAGACGATAGGAGAGCCTACTTGCCGAATTTCCACATCGTGAATTGGCCCGCGGCCACTGCGCATCTTGTAGGTTTCTTTCGTTGCTACTGCCTGCATTATCTTGATGATGGGAATATTCTTAGGACATTTTTGCTCACATTTGCCGCAGGTGAAACAAAGCTTAAAGGTCTCGCTTAATTTATCAACCTCTCCATCTGCAAATTCCTTTACCGACTTGCCGACAGAGAGCAGATTAGGACAAGCCTCGGAGCAGAGGTTGCATCCGTTACACTCCTTAGCCAACTTCATTGCTGTTTTTTCATTAATGAATTCTTTCTTGCGACCGGGAGCTATAGCTATAGCCACCCTGGCCGCTACCTCGCCGGCCTTGTCAGGATCAAGGATTAGCACTTGTTTCTTTTCTTCTGTAATCATTTTGACTATCTCGTCAATTTCTTTTTCGGTAACATCTTCCAGGCCATAACATATCTTATCAGAAGTAGCAATCAGGGCTGCCCCGGCACGAGTTGCCTCCTCCGGCACATCTGTCCGGACACATTGTTCATCAGTAATAATTACATCGGCGATGCCGCAGCGAATAAAGAACAACTGCCTGGCCAGATGCCCTACCACCTTCGCCCTATCAGAACGGCGGGTGACATCATGAGCCGTACAGCAGATGCCGCAAACTTCAACCTTGTCCTCCAGATTATTATTTTGCAGGTAATCAATCGTAGCGTTAATGGGAGCAGCATTATGACCGATTGCCAGAATTACCGGCTTGGTTTTATCAATCGCACCCCAGCCCAGCTCTACCAACGGTGTATCAGCAATAGAGGTAGGGTAGTTATAGCCGGCGATCTGGGCAATGTCGGCTGCTTCCATCGCTAAAAGATCCAGCATCCCGGCATGGAGGGATTTGTTTTCAAAATCAAGATAATGGCCTTCCTGACCGGTATGAGTTGAAGAAACAAGATGGATAAGACCCCGCTCTACATATTCAATAACTGTTCTTAAATCACCCAAGATTTCCGGCTTTAGTCCCATAACTGTTCTGATTATCGGCGCCTCCACATCTACCTGTAGCCCCAGGTCAATCTTGTAGTCTTTCCCATGTTTATTGATAAGGTAATCTATCAAGTGGCGCCCGTGCGCCCCATGAGCAGAAAGACCCATACAGCACTGCATGAGCACCCATCTTGCCTGGTGAGTAGCAATGTCAATACCACAAGCGCCTTTCTTCCCTGCCGTAAGGTCACATTTACCGTAGGTACAATTGCAACACAGGTCACAGAAAGGTGCATAAAACGGCTTGTAGGTCTTAAGCAGGCGCATACTCCAGTTTCTTAAGTCAGTAATATCCGGCAGCGGCGTTGGACCGACAGGCTCCCATGCGTCTTCTCCTTTTATGATTTTTAATGTCTCCTCCTTATTCTTTGACATATTAATAGCCCTCCCTGTTGTCATAGTTCTTTAGATGTTTGGATAGTATCTGTTGTATTAGTTTGTAGGTATGTGGGCTTCTCAGAATGAGGATATTCGCCCCGGCCAGGATAAAGCAGAGAGCCGTTATCCCTTCCCAGAGAACACCCTGGGCATCATCTTCTTTAGCCTCTTTTACTTTCCAGCACTCTCCTCCGATATTGGCAATGATCGGCATCTGCAGCATCTTATCATTATGAGCAAGAGCCGCTAACTTAATGCGCTCCATCACCGAATAGCTATATTCCATCCCATATCCTAACGCAGAACTCAAGGGGTCAATTACAATCCTGTCAGTGGAAATACCTTCCTTTGTAAGCATGATATTCAGTTGCTTTGTAGCATTAACATCCAACGGCGTCTGAGCAATAAGGCGATGGTCATATTTCAGGCAGGCAGCAGCTATCTCTCTGTAATTTTCTTTCTTCACCGGTCCTAAAAGCAGGCCTTCACCGGCACACACCTCGGCCACCTTTGGCAGCAGTTCCCTGTCTCTCTCTGGTTCTCCTGTTCCATAGACGATGACTGGCACACCAACGGACCTGACAATCTCAGCTGTCATTGCCGCTATCTCTTCAATATCTTTCCCTTCTGCATCAGTCCCGAGAAGTTGCAATGAGATGATTTCTGCTTTGAAGGCCTCTTCAGACCGGTCCAATTGCCTTTGGTGAGAAACCTCCAATGCCAATTTAGGAGGGTTGGGTAACCTACCTTCAAAGAAATGAAAGGGAAGCGTGGTTTCGCCTCCAACTCTTAAAGAGTCTTCACCTTTACCTATAGTTACTTCCTCCACCTTGCCGGAATAGGTTTCTATCGCTGCCTCGTATGCCATTCACTTTCCTCCTTTCTCTTCCACTGCCCTCATTTTATTGCCTCTGCCACCGCATCTTTCATTGCCAATCCTGAACGGTGCATCAACGTATCGCCAAATTCGCGATCCATCACCATTGTTGCATAGCAGACATGCGCATGATGCAACAACCCTGCTTCAAAATAAGCATCTTTAGTATTAGTCCCGATTAATTTTTTCGCTACAAAGCGGGTATTTCCACAAGGAGCATCTTTCAGAACAGTTACTTTCTTTACTTTCTCCTGCTCTTGTTCTATCTTTACGCGGGGCCTACCGAAGTGCTGTGCGAACTTCTTGATAAACTTATCATCAGTATCACCTTCATCAAGTGTACAAAAAGGTACCGGCGTTATCATACTCACCTCACCTAATTTCCTCTTTATCTGATTTGCCAGCCCGGGAGGCAGCCAGCTACGATTGGCTACCGGCGCAAGTACGGCATTGGCTTCGCTGAATTTCACCATATCAGGAACTAATTCAGCAATAATTGGGTCTTCAGCCAACAGTAGCAGGAGATCTGTTGCCGGCAATCGTTCCGGCAATAAATCTGTTAAAGAATCCTCATTAAGGGCAGGGAGAGGAGATGGGAAAGTATAGACCTCCAGCGTCCATCCATCTGGCTTATACTTTCCTATAGTCTTTGTGATTCTCTTGCCATAGGTGCCCTGCAATATTGCCAATATTCGCATACTTCTCTCAATCCAATTCCAGCCAGGAATGGGAATAAAGAACTTTTCCCATAATTACTGCAGCTGTCTTAACATAGTCACGCTCTTTAGAGGAGAGACTTGCTGTGTCTATATCTTCTCCATCCATTACCTTGTGAACCAGCTCTGTAATGCCTGTCATCTCACCTTTGTTAATACTGATAAGTTCTTTATCAAAGGCATCAACGATAGCGGAATATTGACCGCAACGTCCTATCATTATCATGTAAGTACGGTTAAGAATACCTCTGAGTTCTCCCGGTGTCCCATTTGACAGATTGGACAGACCAACCGTTGATTTAACTCCTGGTGCCAAATCAGCGAGCATTTTTACAAATTCCATATACTCAACTACTTGCTGTTGGTCAACACTGACGGGTAGGAGAATTGGGTCAACCCAGATATCCTCATTAGAGATGCCAAGTTCATTGGCGGTAGAAATAGTCTCCATAATACTTTCTGCCCGTCCTGCAGCATCAGAGGGAATACCCTCATCATTTAAAACCGATATTATTACACCGGCAGAATATTTCTGCGCCAGAGGAAGCATTTTTTCTATGCTTTCCTGTTTGCCGGATGCAGAGTTTATCAATGCTTTGTCCCTGCAAATGGCTAAGCCGGCCTCCATTGCGACTGGATTGGTGGTGTCTAACGACAATGGCAATGTGCTTGCTTCTTGCACCGTTCTCACCAGCCATTCCATCTGCGCTTCACCATCTTTGCGCGCCGGGCCAAGGTTCAAATCAAGAAAATCAACCCCGGCTTCAGTCTGTGCAATAGCTAATTTCTGGATTGGTTCAGGATTCCTCTCCTCTAACGCCTTAGAGATGACCTTCACCATAATATTTATATTCTCACCGATAAGAATCACTTTTTCACTCCCTCCTCATTACTTCTATCACACGGCTATAATTTGCTTCATTAACTCGTTAATTGCCCTTGTTGCAACTGAGGTTTCCGGTAAACCAGTCAGCGGCTTGCCGGAAAGGCTGTAGTCAACTATCATGGCATCCTCGGGAATAGTTTTAATAAGCTCCAGCCTTTGCTTTTTTATTTCCTCCAGCACCAATGGATGCAGCTCTCCGTGCAGCTTATCAATTATCAGGAAGATTTCCTTTATGTTCAATTCAAGCTCTTTTGCTAAGTCCCGCAATGCTCCTGCCGTTCTTATTCCTCGAACGGTGGGGTCAGAAACTAAAAACAAGAAGTCCAGCTCCCGCGTCATTCTTCTGGATAGATGCTCCATCCCTGCCTCATTATCAATAATCAGAAAAGAGTAGTTTTTTGCCAGCATATCAAGGTATTGCCGCAATATCTGGTTAGGATAGCAATAGCACCCAGACCCTTCTTTGCAACCCATCACCAGAAGGTCAACTTTTTCGCCCTCAACCAAAATTTCGTCCAGCTTAGATTCCAGGTATTCATTCTTGGGAATACCCTGGGGCAAATTAGATAGCTCTTCCCGAAACTTTGCCAGCGTAGCACCGATTGTTGCCTTTATTTCAAGTCCAATTGCTTCCTCTAAATTGGCAGTAGGGTCAGCATCAACCGCCAAAATGGAGCCATTGAATTTATTCTTTAGGTAACCGATGATGAGTGCGGCAACAGTTGTTTTACCCGTGCCGCCCTTTCCGGCTACTGCAATTGCTAATCTCATTGCCAAACCCTTACTACCTACCACAAACTACTTTTATGTTTAATTTTATAGCTTCAATCTCTTTGATAATCTTCTCATCGCCATTCAAAAGAGGTTTTCCTTTGATGTCTGCTTCTCGCACAAGCTGACTATCGGAGACAAAGCCCAGCATTTCTATTGGCGCCATAGCTGCGGTTATTAACTCCTCATCCTCTTTGCTGCTCACTCTATTGCCGATACCCTGAATCCGTTTGATACCTACACTCTTTGCCACCTCATTAATTTTATGCGCTGTATCAATACTTCTTTTTCCTGGGTTCACTATGACGAGCAACATATCTACCGCCACTGCCGTTCCCCGACTTAAGTGCTCTACACCTGCTTCCATATCCACAATAACTACTTCATCCCGTTTGACCAGCAGATGGCTCAACAGAGCCTTCAGGAATGCATTCTCCGCACAGAAACAGCCACTGGCAACGGAGCGAAAGCCACCCATTACTATTAACTTTATACCATTATGACAGACAGCATACTTATCAGGTATGTCAGCTACATGAGGGTTTAAATTGAAATATGCACCAATATCACCTGCCTTGGTGCCTGTGCGTTCTTCAATCAGTTCTTTCATTTCAATGATGGGAACAATAGTTTGAGCACGAGGAAAACCCAGACTGGCGGCTAAATTGGCGACGGGGTCGGCATCTATCGCTAAAACAGTGCAGTCATTATGTTGAAAGAGATTGACAAGCAGAGCAGCTATCGTCGTTTTGCCAACTCCGCCTTTACCGGCAATAGCAAGCTTCATTTTCAGCCTTCTTCTTTTGTAACCGTTTTACTGGAAATTCTCCTGGGCGGCAATTCTACACTTGATATGCCAAGCCTTAAATCACACCGCAGACACCGTGATGATTCTTTAATGGCTGCTCCTTCTTCATAGCCGACTTCTACCTGAGCAAAACCCAGGACCCGTTCTTTTATTGGTACCTGCGGCATCTTCTCTCGTTGCCGAGGAGCAAATCCTCTCTCTCGACCCAGCCAGCCGTTAGCGGGAGCAATTGATGTTAACTCCTCATCCAGAATTCCGCTGCCACCAAAATATTTATCTATAGCTGCGGCCCCCTTCCTCCCAGCAGCAATAGCTTCAATAACTGAGGCTGGCCCGGTTACTGCATCGCCACCGGCAAAGACACCCTTCCGGTTGGTAGCACAGCTTTCCAGATTAGTTTTGAGCCTATTCCCCTTCCCGATAGCTACCTGAAATCCTTCTGGAACTTCTGGCATCTGACCGATGGCAGCAATAACGGAGTCATAGCTTGTTAGGAATTCACTATTCTCAATGGGTACTGGACGCCGCCTGCCGCTGGCATCAGGTTCTCCTAACTCCATGCGACAACATTCAAGTTTCACCGTGCCACCTCTATTCCATATCTTAGTTGGCATTGCGAGATAGATGAACTCCACTCCTTCTTCAAGAGCGCCATCTATCTCCTCAGGGCTAGCAGGCATCTCAGTCCGTGTGCGACGGTAAATAATTATAACCTTTTTAACTTTCAGCCTTAAGGCAGTACGAGCAGCATCTATGGCAGCGTTACCACCACCAATAACAGCTACCCTGCTCCCTAATTTTACTTTTTCTCCCAGGCTCACCTTCCTGAGAAAATCAGTGCACTCTATTACGCCTAAAGTATCCTCGCCATCTATCCCCATCTTGATGCCCCTGTGAGCACCAATTGCTAAAAAGATAGCCTCATAGCCTTTTTGAAATAAGTCATCCAGCGATTCCACCCGTGCATTGGTCTTTACTTCAAACCCAACTTGCTTTACTTCCTCTATTTCTCTTTCTAAGACCTTCCTGGGCAGGCGATATTCAGGAATGCCAATTCGCATCATACCACCAGGCACCGGCAGCGCTTCAAACACAATAACATTGTGCCCTAATTTCGTCAAATAATACGCGGCCGTTAACCCTGCTGGTCCTGAGCCTACCACGGCTGCCCGCCTGCCTGTCGGCGGCGCTTTTCTCATATGCTCTTTCCACAAGACGGTGTCTCTTTCGGCCACAAAGTGCTTAAGAGACCTTATGGAAACTGCTTCGTCCACCTCACCACGTTGGCAGACCTCTTCGCATGGATGTATGCAGACACGACCTAAGACTTCAGGAAAAGGAACCTTCTCTCTGATCACCGCGGCTGCCTCAGAATATTTCTTTGTAGCAATAAGATACAGATAGCGAGGTATGTCTATTTCAGCAGGGCAGTTATGCTTACAAGGGACCAGCATTTCCTCACGGTTAGTCCCCACCTCAAGCAATCCTTTCTTGTCCTGGAGAGCGCCAGTGGGACAGACCTGGACGCAGGCACCGCAGAATTTGCAGTTAGCATCACTTAAAGAACTGTCAAGGGCAGTGCCGATGTAAGACTCCTTGCCTCGTTTCATAAAAGATAGCACCTCCACTCCACGCAGTTCATAGCAGGCCCGGACACACCGACCGCAGAGAATGCACTTGTTAAGGTCATGATTAAAGAGAGGATTAGTAGTATTAATCTGGACTTCCTCGGTGGATTTCTTCCAACGTTCCTCAGTGATGCCCAGATATTGGGCTATTGCTTGCAATTCACAGTTCAGGTTTTGAGTACATCTCAGGCAGTCAGCTGAGTGGCTGGCGAGCATTAGCTCCATCGCAATGCGACGCGTTGAGTTGACCTGAGGGGTTTTAGTCTTCACTCTCATTCCATCAGCAGCGAGAGTTGTACAGGCTGTTGGCAGTCCTTTTAAACCTTCAGCCTCAACAATGCATAGCCGACAGGCACCAAAGGGGGTCAGGTCAGGATGGGCGCAGATGGAAGGAATGTAAATCTTAGCTTCTGACGCTGCCTGGAGCACTGTCTTGCCTTTCTCAGTCTTAACTTTATGCCCATCAATATCTAATGTAATCATTTCTGCTAAGGTAAGCTACCAGTAACCTTTGCTATTGCCTTGAATTTAGGCGGGCAGACATCAAGGCATACTCCACACCTGATACATCCCTCTTGATTTATTATATGAATCATCTTTGACTTACCTTTAATTACGCCAACCGGACAGGCTTTAAGACAAGCCATGCATCCTTTGCATTTATCCGGGGAAACATAAAAAGAGATTAACGCCTTGCATACTCTTGCCGGACATTTCTTTTCATTGATATGCGTTTCATACTCCGGACGGAAATACTTTATAGTAGTTAATACCGGATTAGGTGCCGTTCCTCCAAGAGCACAGAGTGAGCCTATCTTAACCGCCTCAGCCAATTCTAACAGCCGCTCTATGTCGCTTGAGTTGCCTTTGCCTTGAGTTATATCAGTTAAAATTTCCAACATCTGCATCGTTCCCTCCCGGCACAGCACGCATTTGCCACAGGACTCATTCTGGGTAAAGGTAAGAAAATATCTGGCGATGTCAACCATACAGGTATCCGTATCGGCAACGATCATTCCACCGGAGCCCATAATAGACCCCGCAGCTGCTAATTGTTCATAGTCAACAGGAAGGTCAAGCGCCGCTTTCGGCAGACAGCCACCTGAAGGACCTCCGGTTTGAATTGCCTTGAATTCCTTGTCATCAGGGATACCTCCGCCAATATCATAAATAATCTCACCAAGCGTAATCCCCATTGGCACCTCAATAAGCCCGGTATTATTTATTTTCCCGGCCAGGGCAAATATTTTGGTTCCTTTGCTCTTTTCAGTGCCATAGCCGGCATACCATTCTCCACTCTTGTCGAAGATAGCCGATACATTAGCCCATGTCTCCACATTATTAATGTTGGTAGGCTTACCCCATAATCCGGAGCTTGCCGGGAATGGAGGGCGGCTGCGCGGGACGCTTCGCTTTCCCTCTATAGAGAAAAGCATTGCCGTTTCCTCGCCACAGACAAATGCTCCAGCTCCAATTTTAACCTTTATATGAAAGTTAAAATCAGAGCCGAGAATATTGTCGCCAAGGAGCCCGTAATCCTCCATCGCCCCTAAAGCAATCTTGAGTCTGGTAATAGCTAATGGATATTCCGAGCGGATGTAGATGTAGCCCATTGTAGTGCCAATGGCATAAGCGCCAATAAGCATTCCCTCCAGCACCGAGTGAGGGTCACTTTCCAGAAGCGCCCTGTCCATAAAGGCTCCCGGATCGCCCTCATCAGCATTGCAGATAAGATATTTTTCGTCTCCCGGCGCCTTGCGGCAGAACTGCCATTTGACAGCAGTGGGAAACCCAGCTCCCCCCCGACCTCTAAGCCCGGAAATTTTGACCTCTTCTATTACTTCATCAGGGCTCATTTTTAATGCTCTCTTTAAGCCGCGGTAGCCATCTGAAGCTATGTAGTGATTGATGTTTTCAGGGTCAATGTAGCCACAGTTGCGAAGAGCTATTCTTTCTTGAGGTTTTAGCACAGGAAGGTCAAAGAGGTTGGGGATGCCGGAGATTTTACTGCTCCCTACTACGCCAAGAGCGAGCGCTGCTACAGGATTATTATTGATAAGATGTTCATTTATCAGTTGAGGAATCATCTCCGTGGTAACATTGCGGTAGGAAACACGAACGCCATCGGCTCCGGCTATGTCAATTAATGGCTCAGCGTAGCAAAGTCCAATGCAGCCAACTTCTATCATATTCGCGGCCAGCCTATTTTTTTTAAGCTCTTTGTTGACTGACTCTATTAGCTTCAGAGCACCAGAGGCTCGCCCACAGGTTGCAGCTCCAACATAGATGCAGGGTTTCTCATCAAGAGCCTTCCATTCTGCTATGGCATTGTGCTGTCGCTGCTCAAAAGTCATTGATTTTCTTCATCTTCACTTTTTTTTTGCTCCCTGTTAGAAGTGGACCAAGAAAGGTCTCCACCTTTTTCATCGTCATCTTACTATGCACATCTTCATCAACTATCACTACCGGCGCCAGGGCGCAACAGCCAACACAGGCAACTCTTTCCAGGCTGAATTTACCATCCTTAGTAGTCCCTCCGGCTTGAACATTTAGTTTCCGCTCTATGGACTCTAAGATATTGATTCCTCCGCGTACATGACACGCTGTCCCCAGGCAAATTTTAATTATATGCTCTCCCGGCCTGGCGAAACGGAACTGAGCATAAAAAGTGGCAATGCTGTATATTTCGTTTTCAGATAAATTTAGGAAACGACTAACCTCATAGATGGCTTCCGGCGGCAGATACTTCTCCGCTTTCTGAATCTCCTGCAAGATAGGTATCAGATTCTCACGGCTTTTTGTGAACTGCTTTATGGCTTCTCTCATTTTGAAATATCCTTTTCTTAAAAAACAAAGCCTATTAGGCTGAAGACTGTTAGGCTATTAGCCATTTCTCTCGGGAGACTAATTTGAGCAAAATATCAAATTTTAACCATTTAGTTAAGAATGTTACTGCTAACAACCTTTAGCTATTTTAATTGCGTTATCAAGGCGATGGAGTGTCTTTTTCTTTCCAAGAAGTGCAATTATTTCAAATAATCCCGGCCCAACTGTACGCCCAGTGAGGGCAAACCGTACCGGATGAATTAAATCGCCGCCTTTTACCCCTGCATCTTTAATTACCCTCCTTGCTCTTTTTTCTACCTCTTCCTTAGTGAAATCCTCTAATTCGCTCAGCGCGGCGCGATAGGCACCAAGGAGTTCTTTTGTCTCCTTCCGGAGGAGGACACTATTAGCGATATCCTTTTCATAGCTAATCTCAGGAAGAAAGAAAAAGTCTCCATATTCAACTATCTGGGAAAGCCGTTTTATTCTTCCTTTTTCCAGTTCAATGACTTGCTCCAGCCATCCCTCATCTTCATCACCCTGCAAGAGATTCGCTGCCTCAAGGTATGGTTTGATGAGCATAGTAATTTTTTTACAATTACTTCTTTTTATATAATTTCCGTTTATCCAGTCAAGTTTTTTTGTATCATATATTGCTGGATTGCAGCTTATCCGCTTAAGAGAAAACTTTTTAATAATCTCTTTTGTTGATGAGAAAAGCTCCTGATTACCTTCAGGAGCCCAGCCAAGTAGGACAAGATAGTTAACGAGCGCTTCTGGCAGATAGCCTTCCTTGCGATACCAGGAAAGCGATACTGCTCCGGTCCGCTTGCTCAGTTTTTTCCCATCAGTTCCAAGGATCATTGACAGATGAGCAAAAAATGGCGGCTGCCACCCCAGAGCCTGGTATAGCAACAACTGACGCGGGGTGTTGGAGAGATGTTCATCGCCTCTGATGACATGGGTTATTTCCATATTCTCATCATCAACAACATTGGCAAAAATAAAAGTAGGAATTCCATCCGACTTCATAATTACGAAGTCCTCAAGTACACTGTGATTGAATCTAATCTTTCCTCTTACGAGGTCTGTGAACTCCGTTGCTCCGGTATGAGGAATTTTGAAGCGGATTACTCTTTTTCCTCGTGCTTTTTTTAATTTTTCTGCTTCTCCGGTCGAAAGCTGATGACACCGCCCATCATAACCGGGTGGATTTCCCTTTGTCAGCGCCTCTTTTCTTCTTACATCAAGTTCTTCTGGCGAACAATAGCAAAAGTAAGCCTTGCCATTTTTAAGCAGTAATTCCGCATAGTGACGATAGAGAGAAAGCCTTTCTGTTTGAAAATAAGCACCCTCATCCCAGGTAATCCCAAGCCACTTGAGGTCTTCAAGTATCTTCTCAACCGCTCCGCTTGCTGCACGAGCGACATCGGTATCTTCAACTCGCAGAATGAGCGCGCCGCCTTTATTGCGGGCAAAAAGCCAATTGAAAAGCGCAGTTCTTGCTCCTCCGATATGGAGAAAGCCAGTTGGACTTGGAGCAAATCTTACTCTTACTTTCATTCTTGTTGAATGTTGAGGACTGACACTGTTTTCTATTATTCATCAAGAAACTTAGTGGGTATACTTGCGGCACACTTTATCATTGCCTCAATAGCCTTGAGATGTCTCACGAGGGTAGGCAAATTCCCTTTAACCTTAATTTTGCCCTGTGTTGTAGCTTTCGCTGGACCCAATTTCCCCTGGAACACCTGTTTTATGTTGGCATAACTTCCCATTATGACAAAAGGGGCTTTTTGTGCTTCTTCAAGTGTAACCTTCTTTATTTCTCTGCACTCTCCATGCCAGAGGTCTGCCCATACACAAAAATCTTCATCCAGTCCAATAGCTGGTTCAGCGTTAAATATCAGAGCAACAGGCCCTTCCCATGTAGCAGCGGTTCTCTTATACTCCTCATTGGCATTTATTGCCTTTCCAAATTCTGCTATCCATTCCTCACTGGGAAACTTATAAGCCATTTTTCCCTCTCTCTCACAAGCTATTAAGGATTCACAGTTCACAGTTCACGGTTCACAGTTCAGGGGTTAGAATTTCCCGATCCCCGATCCCCGATCCCCGTGAATAGTCTTTGTGCCTTTATTTTATGCTTCCAATAGCACTTGAGCTAAATCCTTTTTAGGAGGAGCCTTCTTCACCATCTCCTTAATTACCGAGTCAAGTTCCTCAGGGTTCCACCTTGCTTTCTCTTTTTTGGTAGCCACATCTACATTATACCACCCTCGGAGAAACCAAACCTTATTTCCCATAACCCTGAATGTCTCCCCGCTTATTTCTTTGGCATTATCAGAGGCTAAGTAAACTACAAGTGGAGACAGATGCTCAGGGTCAAAAATATCAAATTCCCCTGGCTTCGCAGTTCCCATCATTGCCGCCATTGAAGGAGTAGCATCCGTGGTTAGTCTTGTCCTCGCCACGGGAACAACGCAATTACAGGTCACACCATATCTCTCCATTTCCTTAGCCAGAATAATGCTTAAAGCAGCAATCCCTGCCTTAGCGGCTCCATAATTACCTTGACCGGGATTTCCCAAAAGACCAGCATCAGAAGCAGTGTTTATAACCTTCCCCTCATGGTTTCTTCCCGCCTTGTGTTCTTCTCTCCAGTAGGCACAGGCATGCCTGGAGCAATTAAAAGTACCTTTGAGATGGACACCTATTACCGCATCCCATTCCTCTTCCGACATGTTAAACATCATCCTGTCTCGCAAGATGCCGGCATTATTAACCAGAATATTTAGCTTGCCAAATTTTTCTATAGCGCAGTCAATAATTCTCTTGGCTCCCTGGAAATCAGCCACACTTTCATAATTAGCTATAGCCTCTCCACCAGCGTCATTGATTTCCGCTATTACCTCATCAGCAGGGCCAGTAGCCTTACCACTGCCATCAAAGCCTCCACCAAGGTCATTGACCACTACCTTAGCCCCTTCTCTTGCTAAAAGCAATGCCTCCCATCTTCCAAGTCCTCTTCCTGCCCCGGTAACAATTGCTACTTTCCCCTCTAATAACTTTCCCATTGTCTTACCTCCCGACTATTACTTGAGTAAACTCTAAACAGTCTGCAGTCAGCAGTTGGCAGTCACAATTTACCAATCACCAA
>BBPF01004120.1_pt1 | contig 19152 bp, 16 predicted proteins | sample 1343921 | NCBI WGS metagenome assembly BBPF01 (sample SAMD00019090, study PRJDB2971) | groundwater metagenome | isolation source: The Cedars highly-alkaline
TAGGATAATATCTCGCAAAGTCTATAATGTTCGTATCTATTAGATTTAAGGCCTAAAGATAATAAATATTAGTTATTTTTACGGATACTCATATAAAATAAATACTATCTGCACTTCAAACTTAAACTAATTATTTGCAAGGTACAAAATTTCAATCAATAATATTTTAACCCTTTTTCTAACTGAATATTGAAGATTTCTAACCTGCGATTTTTAATGAGTATGCAAAAAAATCCAATTAAAAATTATTCCTGACTCAAATCAACTTTAATGTTTAACTCTCTCAACTGTTCTTTGGAAAGCAAGGCCGGGCAATCCTGCATTACATCCCTGCCGGAATTGTTTTTAGGAAATGCTATGAAATCGCGTATAGAATCTGAACCGCCAAAAAGCGTCACCCAGCGGTCAAACCCAAAAGCCAGCCCTCCATGCGGTGGTGCGCCAAAACGAAACGCATTCATTAAAAATCCGAATTGATTATGTGCCTCCACATCAGTAAAACCGAGCAACTTGAACATTTTCTTTTGCAGGATTTCATTGTGAATCCTCACAGAGCCACCGCCAATTTCCACGCCATTTATTACCAAATCGTATGCATTCGCCCTTACTTTTATCGGCTCTTTGTCAAGCAGTGGAATATCTTTGGTCTTTGGAGAGGTAAACGGATGATGCTTGGCATATAAGCGTTGAGTTTTCACGTCCCATTCAAATAAGGGAAAATCTACCACCCACAGAGGATTAAAAACATTTTTGTTCCTCAATCCAAGTCGATTGCCCATTTCCAACCTCAATTCTCCCAATGCATTTTGTGTAGCTTCAATTTCACCTGCCAAAATCAGCAATAAGTCACCTTTTTCAGCGCAACAATTTTTTATCCAATGAGCTAATTCTGGTTCTGAATAAAACTTATCCACAGATGATTTTATGGAGCCATCTGAATTGTATTTTGCATATATTAATCCTTTTGCACCTATTTGCGGCTTTTTCACAAATTCGGTCAATTCATCAATTTGCTTTCGGGTATAATCGGCACATTGGGGTACACAAATTGCTGCAATATATTCTGCCGAATCAAATACCGGAAAATCTTTTCCTTTAACCAAGGCAGTTAAATTGCACAATTTCATTTCAAACCTGATGTCGGGTTTATCTGATCCATAAAAATTCATTGCATCGGCATATGATATTCTTGGAAAAGGGTCCCTGATCTCAATTCCTTTAATTTCAGAAAATAAATGCTTTGTAAGGCCTTCGAATGTACTAAGAATGTCTTCTTGTGTAACGAAAGCCATTTCACAATCCACCTGAGTAAATTCGGGCTGGCGGTCGGCACGTAAATCCTCATCCCTGAAACATTTCACAATCTGATAATACCGATCGAAGCCCGAAACCATGAGCAATTGCTTGAACATTTGGGGAGATTGCGGCAGGGCATAAAACTCGCCAGGGTTCATTCTTGAGGGAACAACAAAATCCCGTGCACCTTCGGGGGTTGACTTCACCAGAACCGGAGTTTCCACTTCAATAAAACCAAGGCTGTCGAGGTAATTTCTCACACCCTGCGCCATTTTGTGCCTTAGCAAAAGATTTTTCTGCAATGGTGCGCGTCTTAAATCTAAATACCGGTATTTCATCCTTAATTCATCGCCTCCATCAGAATCTTCTTCAATTGTAAATGGTGGAGTTACTGCTTCGTTTAATATAATAATTTCGCTCACTAAAATTTCAATCTCTCCCGTAGCTAATTTCAAATTTTTGTTGCTTCGAGGACTCACTGTTCCTTTAATCTGAATTACGAACTCTCTTCCAAGTTTTCGAGCCTGCTTGCAAAGTGAGGCATTTGTGTCCATGTTAAATACAAGCTGTGTTATTCCATAACGGTCCCTTAAATCCAAAAAAGTCATGCCGCCAAGGTCTCTTGATTTTTGCACCCACCCCGAAAGGGCAACTTCAGTTCCTGTATTTGAAAGATTCAATTCTCCGCAATTGTGTGTTCTGTACATTTTAATATTATTTATTACTTTGCGAAAATAAGAAAAATTAAACCTTGTCAATAGAACCTTACTGTAAAAACAGGAGTATGATAACCAAAGTTTTTTCCGATGAATATTTTATGAAAGAGGCTTTAAAAGAAGCACACAAAGCCTTTGAACTCGATGAAGTGCCTGTTGGTGCGGTAATTGTAAGCAACAATCAGATAATTGCACGTTCGCACAACCTTACCGAAACCCTCAATGATGTAACTGCACATGCCGAAATGCAGGCAATTACTGCAGCTGCTAATAATTTAGGAGGCAAATACCTTCAGGGATGTACTCTTTATGTTACACTTGAGCCATGCGTCATGTGTGCAGGGGCATGTTTCTGGGCACAAATAGATAGAATATTCTTTGGCGCCTACGATGAAAAAAGAGGCTATTCAAAAGTAAACAAATCAATTACTCATCCGAAAACCAAGGTGCAAGGTGGCATTTTGGAAAAAGAATGCGAATCAATTCTGAAGTCCTTTTTCAGCAAAAAGCGCTGAATTTTTCACAATGACATTATAGGTTTACTACCTCTTCTCTTTCGATATGCTGTGCATCAAGTACGGCAATTGCAGCCATATTGACAATTTCGCGCACCGAACTTTCAATCTGAAGCACGTGAATTGATTTCTTTAATCCCAGCAGTATTGGCCCTATTGCCTCGGCAGCTCCAATTTCTTGCATCATTTTGTAGGCAATATTTCCGGAACTAAGATTCGGGAAAATTATTGTATTTACATCAAGGTTAGCCAGCTTGGAAAATGGGAAACGAGCCTGACGCATTTCTTTGTTAAATGCAAAATTTGCCTGCATTTCACCATCAACAATCAAGTCAGGATAATTTTTGTGTAAAATAGAAATTGCCTCACGTACCCTTTGTGGGCTTCCTTCCTTAATTGATCCAAAATTCGCAAATGAAACCAGGGCAATTCTGGGGTCAATATTAAATTTTCGAACTGCATGTGCCACAAGTAGAGTAGTATCAACCAGAGTTTGTGCTTTAGGTTGAATGTTCACAGTTGTATCGGCAAAAAAGAAGGGACCTTTTTTGGTAAGCATTAAATACATGCCAGCAATATGGTTAAGCCTGTTATTTGTACCAACAATTTGCAGGGCTGGTCTAATAGTATCGGCATACTTGGCTGAAAACCCTGATAAAAACGCATCCGCTTCACCTGTTTCAACCATCATTACACCAAAATAATCCCTTTGATACATTTTTTCGAGCGCTTCATCATACAACATACCCTTTCTCTGGCGAAGCTTATGAAACAGATTTGCAAATCTTATCCTGCGGTTTTCTTCCGCATCGCTTCTGGGATCAATAATTGCAACATTTTTTAGCTGGAGTTGGTTTTCTTTTATCAGTCTTTGTATAATTTCTTTATTACCAAGTAATATTGGTTCGGCAATTCCATCATTTAAAACTTCCTGCGCCGCTTTAAGTATTTTAAGATTATTGGCCTCTGCAAAGATTAGTCGTTTTGGTTTTTTCTTAGCAAAATCCCTTACAATCCGGATGATCTTATTATCGTATCCAAGCCTGCCCTGAAGTTCATTTTCATAAGCCTTCCAGTCTGATATATTTTTCATTGCCACGCCCGATTCTATTGCAGCTTTCGCAACTGCAACAGATATTCTGGTAATTAACCTTGGGTCCAATGGTTTGGGAATCAAATAATCTTTCCCAAAATATAAATTCTCCAAACCATAAGCTTTGTTAACATCATCGGGTACAAGTTCCTGTGCTAAAGCTGCCAGTGCATTACAGGCTGCAATTTTCATCTCCTCATTTATGGTAGAAGCCCTTACATCAAGTGCACCTCTGAATATATAAGGAAAGCCTAATACATTATTTACCTGGTTAGGAAAATCGGAACGTCCGGTAGCCATAATTACATCTTCTCTGGCTGCCATGGCCTCGTCGTAGGAGATTTCGGGTGTAGGGTTGGCAAGTGCGAAAACTATTGGATTTTTGGCCATGCTTTTTACCATGTCCTTATTAACAACATTACCTTTTGAAAGGCCGAGAAACAGGTCGGCTCCAACCAGCGCTTCTTCGAGTGAATTTATATCCTTGGTAGTTAAAAATTCACGTTTAATATCATTCAAATCTTTTCGATTTTTATTCAGTACACCCTTACTGTCAATCATTATCATGTTTTCGGGCTTAACTCCAAGCATAAAATAAAAACGTGCACATGAAACAGCCGAAGCCCCTGCTCCGTTAACAACAACTTTCAAGTCTTCAATTTTTTTCCCGTTTATTTTCAGTGCATTTAGCAACGCAGCCCCCGAAATAATAGCTGTACCATGCTGATCATCGTGAAAAACCGGAATATTAAGTTCCTTTTTCAACCTGTCTTCAATTTCAAAACATTCAGGAGACTTAATATCCTCAAGGTTGATTCCTCCAAAAGTTGGAGATATTGCTTTTACAACATCAATAAATTTATCAATTTCTTTGCTATCCACTTCAATATCAAAAACATCAACATCTGCAAATACCTTAAACAATAAGCCTTTGCCTTCCATAACAGGCTTTCCCGCCAAAGGACCTATATCTCCTAATCCAAGTACAGCAGTACCGTTTGAAATTACAGCCACCAAATTTCCTTTTGCGGTGTATTTGTATGCATCTTCAGGATTTTTCTTAATTTCAAGGCAGGGGTCTGCTACTCCAGGCGAATACGCGAGAGATAAATCCCGTTGGGTACTGTAAGCTTTTGTAGGTACTACTTCTATTTTACCCGGGCGACCTGTAGAATGATAATCCAATGCTTCTTGCTTAGTAATTTTAACCATAATTGTCAGGAATGAGTTTTAAAAGGCTGTAAAAATATAAAAAAAAATAATTAATCAATTTTGGCTTAAAATTTCAACTTGCTATTTTTTAGCAATTTAGAGTTTTAACAGATAAATAGGTTATATAAATGTTTTAAAAAGGTTGCTGGCAATGATTTATTTCAGAAATAAAGGAGAAAATTACAGGGTATCCTTAAACTTAAAATCTAAAAATATTTCAAATTTTCTAAATTGAATTACCTCAAAATAATTGATAAGTTTCCGGAACAAATTAAACCCAAAAAGCACTTTGGGTGATTAAACCCTTGGTATAATAACAGAAAAGATAGAATTTTCTGCTTATTCAAAAAATCTTAAAGAGGAAGGCTGAACGCTGCGAAACTGGATTGGCTCATTTCTAAATTTTTAAAATCAACCGGTTTCATCAATTATGGAAATTGGCAAAGGGTTTTTGGCAGCCTCCCTGTACATGGTTCTGTTTCTGAATAAATCAATTGCAAGATAGATAGCCTGCCTGAAGGAATCAGGTGAGGCTTTGTCTTTTCCGGCAATTTCATAAGCTGTTCCGTGCACCGGAGATGTACGGATAATAGGCAGGCCGGCAGAAAAGTTAACTCCATTATCAAACATCAGCGCTTTGAATGGTGCTAATCCCTGATCGTGATACATTGCGAGTACTGCATCAAATTTTTTAAAATTTATGCTTCCGAAAAAACCGTCAGCCGGATATGGCCCTAATGCCATGATACCCTCACTACGTGCTATATTTAAAGCTGGAATAATTATTTCAGTTTCTTCCGACCCAAGCAACCCCTGGTCGCCAGCATGAGGATTGAGTCCAAGAACGGCAATTTTCGGATTGGTTATGGCAAAATCTTCTACTAAAGTCCTTTTTAGAATTCGAAGTTTTGAGAGAATTTTCTCCGGATTTATATGCGAAGGAACTTCCGACAAGGGAACATGTCCGGCAACAACGGCTACTTTAAGCAAATCGCTAACCATTAGCATCACTACATCCACGGCGTTGAATTCACTTGCAAGGTATTCGGTGTGACCTTTGTAATCAAATTTGTTACTTTGAATGTTGTGTTTATTGATTGGGGCGGTAATCAACACATCTAAAAGATTGAATTTCAAATCGGCAACGGCTCTTTTTAGAGAAAGAAATGATCCCTCTCCCGCATAATCAGTTGATTTTCCAAGCTCTACCCTCGCATTATCGTCAAGGCAATCAATAATATTTGCTTTTTTGCTGTTTGCTTCAGAAGGATGATTAATATTATTGAAGCTAAAATTAGGTATGTTGAGGGCCTTACGGTGGTAGGCTGCAACTTTAGGCGAGCCGTAAACAATTGGAATACAAAGATCTAAAATCCTAGGATCCATTAATGTTTTGATAATTATTTCGTAACCAATTCCGTTTATATCACCTTGGGTAATGGCAACTTTAATTTTAGTATTTTCCATAACAGGATTTACGCTTTTAATAAAAAACAATTTTGGTAAAATTAATCATTCAAGGCAATTTTTCATTTATACGGAATTTTTAAGGAAATCGTATAAAAGCCGGATACCTGTACCAGATCCGCCTTTTCCCCGATATGAATCATCGGAATGCAAATATGCGGGCCCAGCAATATCGAGGTGAATCCATGGATAATCGACAAAATGCTCAAGAAATTTTGCGGCTGTAATTGCACCAGAGGTCTTCCCGCCTATGTTTTTCAGGTCGGCAATGTCCGATTTAATAGCTTCTTTGTAATCCGCCCACAGTGGGAATCTAACTAGCCGCTCAAAAACATTCCAGGCACTCTCGTCAAACTTTCTGTAAGTATCATCATCAGTATTTGAAAAAGCAACCATTCCGGCGGTACCAATTGCTGCTTTTGCCGACCCTGTTAGTGTAGCAAGATCGATAACCAGTTGCGGATCAAATTGTTTGGCATAAACAAGAGCATCGGCGAGAAGCAGCCTGCCTTCGGCATCGGTATTTGTAACTTCCACTGTTGTACCATTATACATTGTAATTACATCTCCCGGAGTTATTGCATTTCCACCTGGACGGTTGTCGGTGGCAGGTATCAAGCCGATGAGATGAACCGGAATCTTATTTTTTGCTATTGCGTAAATGGTTCCAAATACTGCGGCGGCCCCGCTCATGTCCGACTTCATGTAATCCATGCTGTCTGGTGTAGGTTTAAGGCTCAGTCCTCCTGTGTCAAACATAACCCCTTTACCAACGAGTATAATCGGCTTATTATTTACAGAATTCCCGGGTTTCCACTCAATTATTGAAAAACTTGGCGGATCAACACTGCCCTTGTTAACGGCAAGCAAGCCACCCATTTTCAGGCTTTCTATACGGTTTTTATTCAAAATCTCAACGCTGCAGTTTAAAGGTGTAAGCTTTGCATTAATTATTTCAGCGAGTTTTACCGCATTGAGAAATACAACCGGTTCATTTACCAAATCTCGTGCATGATATACCGCCTCACATAAAAAGCTTAGTTCTTCCAATTCGGCATTAGTAATATTTGAACTTAACACCAGTATTGTATCCAGGTTAAATTCCGGCGCTTTTTTTTCAGTAAAATATTTTTTAAACCGGTAGGATGCCAATACTAAACCCTCGATAAATGAAAGTGTAAGGTCTGCGTCATGTAGCTCGTCAATAATAAGGATTTTTTCAATCTTTGACACTTTAATCTGCTTGAGTAATTCGGCAGCTCCATTTCTAAGTTCCTCCTTTAGATCATAAAAATTTTTTTCTTCATTTAACACTTGTATAAATGATTGTTTGAGATAAGAATTTACTGAAATCTGATTTTCTCCTTCAATAATTTTCTTCTGAACATAGTCATGCTCGACATCGGAGAATAAATAGGCAGGGAGTTTTGTTTCTTTCCGTATTATATAAATACAAGACATTTCGGGCTGAACGTCCTCGGTTTTGGTAAGTTTTATATTCATCAGAGTATCTATTAATCTGTTAAAGTTACAAATAAAACATCACTTTTTTGAAATAAAAAACCCTTCCGGTGAAAACCGAAAGGGTTGAAAATATAATCACTAATTCCGGGGATGAATTACATCATTCCGCCCATGCCACCCATGCCTGGGTTCATTGCTGGAGGAGGGTTGTCCTCTTTTTGTTCAACAATTACACACTCGGTGGTAAGAAACATTCCGGCAACCGAAGCGGCATTCTCCAAAGCAATCCGGGCAACTTTTGTTGGATCAATTACACCAGATTCAAAAAGATTTTCATATTTGTTGGTGTATGCATTATAACCAAAGTCGGCTTTCCCTTCCTTAACTTTCTGAATTACAATTGCTCCTTCTATTCCTGCATTTTCAACAATCATACGAAGAGGTTCCTCAATTGCACGTTTAATAATTGCAATGCCGGTATTTTCGTCTTCGTTGGCCCCCTTTAGTTTATCAAGTGCAACAATTGCACGTATATAACCTACTCCGCCACCGGGAATAATACCTTCCTCAATTGCGGCTCTGGTTGCATTCAATGCATCGTCAACACGATCCTTTTTCTCTTTCATCTCAACCTCAGAAGCTGCACCTATGTATAAAACTGCGACGCCGCCAGCAAGTTTAGCTAATCTTTCCTGCAATTTTTCCTTGTCATAATCAGAAGTAGTATTTTCAACCTGAACTTTAATCTGCTTAATTCTTGTCTCTATATTTTTCTTCTCGCCCAAACCGTTTACAATGGTGGTATTCTCTTTGTTAATAACAATTTTCTCAGCTTGGCCAAGAACTGTCATATTTGAAGTTTCAAGCTTCAATCCTTTTTCTTCAGAAACAACTGTTCCTCCAACAAGTATTGCAATATCCTCAAGCATTTCTTTTCTGCGATCGCCAAAACCTGGAGCTTTTACAGCAGCTATTTTCAGTGAACCTCTTAGTTTGTTCACAACAAGTGTAGCAAGTGCTTCGCCGTCCACATCTTCAGCAATTATAAGTAAAGGTCTTCCTGCCTGAGCAACGGGCTCAAGTACCGGCATTAGGTCCTTCATAGTAGAAATTTTTTTGTCGGCCAACAGAATGTAAGGACGCTCAAGAATTGCTTCCATTTTATCTGTATCAGTAATAAAATACGGAGAAATAAATCCTCTGTCGAATTGCATACCTTCAACTACCTCAACAGTTGTGTCGGTTCCTTTAGCTTCTTCAACAGTAATTACTCCCTCTTTTTTTACCTTAGCCATTGCTTCGGCAATTAATTTGCCAATTGATTCATCGTTGTTAGATGAAATTGTGGCAACCTGTTCAATTTTTTTATTCTCATCTCCAATTGTCTTGCTTTGCTCTTTCAGGCTAGCAACTACAGCAATAACAGCTTTGTCAATACCTCTTTTTAAATCCATTGGATTGGCACCTGCCGTAACATTTTTCAAACCAACACCCATTATTGACTGCGCAAGAACAGTGGCAGTTGTAGTTCCGTCACCGGCCTTGTCGGCAGTTTTTGACGCAACCTCTTTTACGAGTTGTGCACCTAAATTATGGTAAGGATCGGCCAATTCTATTTCTTTTGCAACAGTAACTCCATCTTTTGACACTTGTGGAGCTCCAAATTTTTTCTCGATAACTACATTCCGGCCTTTAGGTCCCAGGGTAACTTTCACAGCATTTGCAAGCTGATCAACGCCCTCCTTCATCATTGCGCGGGCTTCAATATTAAATTTAATTTCTTTTGCCATTTTATTATTATTTATAGTTTATTTAAATGTATTATTTAGGTGAATTTTAACATTCCGCCAGTAGTCAGCAATTATTCAACAAGAAGAATATCATCTTCCTTCATAATCAGGTAGTCTTCACCATTAATTTTAATTTCCGTGCCGGAGTATTTTCCGTATAAAACAACATCACCGACTTTTACAGTCATTGGTTCGTCCTTTTTTCCTGAGCCAACTGCAACCACAGTTCCTCTTTGAGGTTTTTCCTGTGCAGATTCGGGAATATAAATACCGCTTGCAGTTTTTACTTCAGCTTCGTGAGGTTTTATCAAAACCCGATCTTTCAAAGGTTTTTGCTTAATCTGAGTCATATTTTTTATTTTTAAAAGTTAAACATTTCCCGTATTCAAGGGATTCTGCCCTAATTCATATTTTATGCCAAAAAATTAATGTCAGTTTAATTTAATCAGCAACAAATTTATTCTTGTAAAGAAATTTATCTTAAACCTTTATGTTTCAAAGTATTCAAAAACTGTCTATCTGTCAATTTGAACTGGAAATATCCCTGTCAGAAAATATGACATACTGACATAAAAATTTATCAAAATCCTTTGGAGCGGCATTAAAAAAGGCTGTCAAAATCTGGCAGCCCTATTTTCTAAAGTATCCAAATAATATTATTGTATCATAGTATCCTGATCGGCAGGCTCTTCTGGGAGTGGCATAGGAAATGACGGCAAGCCTGAAGGTTCAGCAGTTCTTTCAATTTGTTCTTCAATAAGTGAGCGGGGAACATCAGCCTCACCCCGTGGTATGGTAGCTGAAGCCAACACGCTCAATACAAGCAATGTGCCCGCCAATGTCCAAGTAGCTTTCTCAAGAAAGTCGGCAGTTTTTCTAACACCCATTACCTGGTTTGAACCGGCGAAATTTGACGCAAGGCCACCGCCTTTTGAATTCTGCACAAGAACGATAAGTATTAGCAGAATAGCGGCTATAAATATTAAAACAGATATAAGCGTAAACATATCTTTATGAATTATTATTTGTTAACAGTTTCTTAATCTCATTAATTTGGATTGCAAAGTAACTAACTTTTTCCGGATATTTCAAACTTAATTTTTCATAGAAAGATAATGCCTTCTCGTATTTCTTTTGTTTAACATAAATTTTTGCAAGAGTTTCGGTTATAAAGTCCTCGCTTTCGACTACACTTTGCCTCGAAATATCCTCTACTTCCATGTCACTATTGAGCATTTCGGGCTTATCCATTCTAGGCTTGCTGGCAATAAATGCATCGATTAAATCCGATTTTTTCTTATGATCGGGGCTTAACTGATTTTGTGGATTACTTTTGTCTGAATGTTCATCCTCCTTAAATGACGATACCCAACTTGTAAAGGAGTGAATTTCAGTGCGGTGCAAATCCGTTTCTATCTTAGTGTTTTTTTGTTCAGTATTTCCTGTTTCCTCTGTCTGCAAAGGCTCGTTGCCCGAATATTCATTTTCAAAATTAATTTTATGCAAATCAGGCAGTTCATCAATTACCAGAAGGTCTAGAGAAGTTTTCATTAAATCTTCATGTAACTCAAAAACACCTTTGTCCTCAGTTATTTCCAAATTTTCGTCAATTTCAATTACCTCGCCAAAAATATGATTCCCAGGTTTTTCATAATTCTGGATTGGTTGTGCATTAGCTGGCTGATTAAGAGTTTGTTTTATTTGTTGTACCTGTTCAAGAACAATATCGGCTATACTTTTTTCTTTGGGTGATTCAGAAATTTTTAATTCAATATTGCCGGAAGAATTATTTTCTGAAATTTCTTCAGATAATTGTTTTTCAGTAACAACAGCTTCAGATAATGAAATTTTTAGATTCGTGGAAGTTCCGTATAGCAACCTGAAAAGTAATTTTCTATTACCCAAATAAGCAGCAGAGATCCTCAATTGATTATCATATTTAATGTGATTGAGGTTTCTGAGGTTTTTAACCATTAACAAATGAGCCGCCTGGAAATAAGGATAATCCTTTAGTATTTCCCTTAGCTTGACAAGGCTTTTTTCATCAAGCCCGCCAGGATTGCCTAAATAGGTTATGAATTCATCCTTTTGCATAGTTATGCTATTACCAGTTAACAAATGCCTGGTTAAAAATGTCCTGGGTAAGTTGCTCTATTAATCTTTGTACAAGTTGGGCTTCAACAGCCGATAAACCAACAGATGAATCAAAATCCTCATGTCTTGTAAAGGTGGTTTCAAAACTCCCTTTAGGATCTTTGGCATTGGTATATTTTACCCATATTGTTATAGTAAGTCTTTCTCTTGCAGTCACTTCATTGGCTTGCAAAGCTAATGGACGGGTGCTGTAGTCTCTTATTTCACCCTCAAAATGGGCATCACCAATGCCGGTAATAAGCTTTAATCTTGTTTGTGACTGAACCCTGTCTTTAAGTGCTTCAGATAAGTCTCTGCTTAAAGTAGTAAAAATAACAGGCGCCCTGTTTTGAAAGCCCTGAACAGATACAGTTTCCATTGCATGAGAAATGGAAGCACCCGTAAACGAGTAGCTCATGCTGCAAGCATACAAACAGCTTATGATTACTGAAACGAAAATAATTTTAATTAAATGTTTCATCTGATTTCAATCAAGTTCGAATTGCTTAATCTTTCTATATAAGGTTCTTTCGGATATTCCCAATTCCTTGGCTGCAAGTTTACGCTTTCCCTTATATTTTTCAAGAGACTTGGTAATTAACTCTATTTCTTTATCCTGTAAAGAATATGATTCTTCAACAATTTCCTCTGTATCCTCAATAACAGGGGTATCCTGTCGCTTTACTTCGTAGAATTTCTGGCTGCTTTCGGTAACAACAGGGTCATTTGATTTATAAAGGTTTTGAAGTACCCTGGTGCTTCCTTCAGCAAGATTAATATCGTGAGGAAATTTATTGATAATTTCAAATACAAGCTTTTTCAAATCTGTCATATCATTTTTCATATCGAACAGTATCTTGTACAAAATCTCCCTTTCTGAGGCAAACGTTCTTTCTTGCGCAGTATTGCCAATTATGGCAGGAAATTTTTGCCCAACATAATCAGGCAGGTATTTTCGCAGAGTTTCTGTATTTACCACCCTTGTCTGTTCAATAATTGACAACTGCTCGGTTATGTTTTTCAGCTGTCTAATATTCCCAGGCCATTCATAATTTTGCAAAACCGCTTTCGCATCCTCTTCAAGAGAAATAACCGGCATTCTGTATTTTTCAGCAAAATCAATTGAAAATTTTCTGAATAAAAGTAATATGTCGTTCTGCCTTTCCCTTAATGGAGGGATAAATACAGGCACTGTACTAAGCCTGTAGAATAAATCTTCACGGAAACGGCCTTCATTAATTGCTTTTGTTATATCAACATTGGTGGCAGCAATTACCCGAACATTGGTTTTTTGTACAGTTGAAGAGCCAACTTTCAGAAATTCTCCCGATTCTATAACTCGTAATAATCTTACCTGTGTTGATAGTGGCAATTCACCCACCTCATCTAAAAATATAGTTCCCTTGTTGGCTACCTCAAAATAGCCTTTTCTGCTTTCATGAGCCCCGGTGAATGAACCCTTTTCATGACCAAACAGTTCGGAATCTATAGTTCCTTCAGGTATTGCCCCGCAATTTACAGCTATGTATTGGCCATGTTTTCTAAGGCTGTACTGGTGTATTATTTGTGGAAAAACCTCTTTGCCAGTACCACTTTCACCTGTAATAAGCACACTTAGGTCGGTTGATGAAACCTTGTATGCCACCTCAATCGCCCTGTTCAATCCCAAAGAATTGCCTATAATTCCAAATCTTTGCTTAATTACCTGAATTTCCATAAACTTATAAAAGTGTCAAACTTGCATATTTCCCTCAAAAAAAGGAAGTGAAATTTTACAAACATGACAAAATTACAATTTTTTTCTCATTTCATAATGTAATTTTAAATTGGACTACACCAGCACAATCTTTGGAATTAAGCCTCAAACCAAATACATTTGTACCAAATTTATCAACTTGTATATGATTGTCGGTATCATACCTGCCCGTTATGACTCAACTCGTTTCCCGGGCAAAGCCTTGGTTAAAATCGGTTCAAAATCTATGATTCAAAGGGTTTATGAACAAGCAACGAAAGTGCTTGAAGTTGTTTATGTGGCTACAGATGACAAAAGAATTTTAGATGAAGTTGAACGTTTTAAAGGGAAAGCGGTTCTTACCTCTGCACATCATAAGTCGGGTACCGACCGGGCAGCTGAGGCTATTGAATTAATTTCCAGGCAATCCACCTTACAATTTAATGCCGTAATTAATATTCAGGGAGACGAACCGTTTATTGATCCCCGTCAAATCAAATTGCTAATAGATTGCTTTAATAACCCTTCAACAGAAATTGCTACCCTAGTCAGTCCTTTAACATCGCTTTCCGATCTTTTAAACCCGAACTACCCCAAGGTTGTTTTGAACAAAATGCGTGAGGCAATATATTTTAGCCGGTCGCCAATTCCATATGTAAGAGATTTTCCGCAGGAAGAGTGGCTGAATAACTTTCGTTTCCTGCAACATATTGGTATTTATGGTTATCGCACCAATATTTTAAAAGAAATTACAAAACTTCAGCCAACATCACTTGAATTGGCAGAATCGCTGGAGCAAAACCGCTGGTTAGAACTGGGCTACCGGATAAAGACAGCTGAAACCCACCTTAAAAACATTTCAATTGACACACCTGAGGATTTAAGGAAAATTCCAATTGCTTTGATTGATTAGCCTACAATTCGAAAACCGGAACATAGGCACTCAAAAATGTTTCACAATGTAAATTTGGCATCATAATAACTCCGGTTATTCGATAATCTGATTAAACTTAGATCAGGGGGTACAATTTCGGCTACCTCAATTGTATGTAAGTCTCTAAAAATGCAAAATGTATATAAGCATTTACGGCCAAATCACACTGGTCAAAAATCCTCCTGTATGCATACTTTCAATTTTTTAACTATGTTGTAAAAAAGCTTTGAGCTTTTATTGTTTTCAAATCCCTGCAAGTATGAAGCTTAGTTAAAAAAATAAATATTTTAATTTTTGCGGTTCTTTGTTTGCAGAACTTAAATAACTAATTAAATTTGTTTTCAAATAATTCAATCATGAAAGATAAAAACAAAGAAAGTTTTATTGAAGAAACCGGATTACTGTTTGAATCGCTTGGATTGACAAGAATGTCGGGCAGGATTGTTGGCTCCCTGTTGGTAAGCACTGAGGAGATGATTTCTTTCAATGAATTTACCATTCTGCTGAATGCCAGTAAAAGTTCAATCAGCACCAATCTTAAAATGCTTGTAAGTTTCGGTTTTATCAAAATTACAACCCTCCCTGCTGATAGAAAAACATACTATACGCTAAATCATGATATTGACTGGAGTGAAATATTGGCAAAGGAACTGAAATTCCTCAGGCTGTTCCAAGTGATACTTAACAAGGCCGGCACTTTAAGGGAAAACAAAAAAGATAAATCATCAGTATGGGTTCAAAAGGCGGTAAAATTCAACCAATGGGTGGGCAAGGAAATGTATGCAATACTTGAAAAATACAATAATGCAGAAAAAACATATTGAAAACAGTTTTCACCAATAATAATTTTTACATGAAGAATTTATTTCGAATTATTCCAATTGTAATTCTATCATTTATTTGCCTTCCAAACGCTAAAGCACAGGACGCATTGGAGATTATACGCAAAATGGAAGACCGGATGAGAGGAAGTTCGTCTTATCTGGAGATGACCATGACTACAGTAAGGCCTCGGTTTACAAGGGAAGTGAGCATGAAGGCATGGGCAAAGGGCGAAGATTTTTCATTAATTTTAATAACAGGTCCTCCCCGTGACAAGGGTATTGCTTTCCTTAAAAGGCAACGGGAAATTTGGAATTATGTACCGGCTATCGAAAGAACTATCAAAATGCCTCCTTCAATGATGTCGCAGTCGTGGATGGGTTCCGACTTTTCAAACGACGATCTGGTTAGAGAGAGTTCAACTATTTACGACTATACTCACCGAATACTCCGGTCTGAAACCTTAAATGGCATTCCTTGTCATGTGATTGAATTAATACCGAAGCCTGAATCTGCCATTGTTTATGACAGAGTAAAAATTTGGGTAACGAAAGATAACTATATACAACTGCGTGTTGAAAATTACGATGAGTTTGATGGTATGGTGAGCGAAATGCAATTTAGTGAAATTAAAAACATGGGAGGCAGGGAAATACCAACCCGCGTAGAGTTAATCCCAACCTATAGAAAAGGCCATAAAACCATAATTACCTATCAGGCTGCAAAATTCAATTTCGCTATAGATGACGATTTTTTTTCGTTGCATAAGCTTAAAAATATCCGGTGAGATAAAATTTTTTAATACCAGCAGCACAAATTTAATGAATCGGCCATGTTCGTTAAAAATATAAACACAAAGGATTTCAAAATATACGCTGCCAAAATTTTCACGCAAGTTCAATCAAAACAAAATTTTAAATTTACTTACGTATGAAAATGATGATAATACTTGCATGGAGAAACATCTGGAGAAATAAGCGACGCACCCTAATTACTGTTGCTTCGGTTTTTTTTGCCGTGCTGCTTGCCATAATTACAATTTCTATGACCCAGGGTTCATATGAAAGAATGATAGACAGCCTTGTAAAATTAAGCACCGGATATATTCAAATTCAGGATGTACTGTTTAAAGACGAACCATCAATAGATCATACACTTTTATTTGATAAAAACCTGCAAAACCTTATTCAAGATTTTGATAACCAGATTGATTATTATATTCCGCGAATTCAAAATTTTGCATTAGCTGCTACTTTAGAAACTACGAGGGCAACAATGATTGTGGGCATAGACCCTGAAATGGAAAACAGGTTCAACAACCTGGTAGATGATATTACAGACGGGGAATTTCTCGAACCAGATGATAAGGCGGTACTTCTTTCGGAAGGGCTTGCTGAAATACTGCGGTTAAATACCGGAGACACATTGGTTTTAATAGGGTTAGGATTTCAAGGGACAAATGCAGCAGGAAAATTCCCCGTAAAAGGAATAATTAGGCTTAGAGTACCCGAAATGAACAATAATACAGTTTATATGCCTTTAAAAACGGCACAATGGTTTTATCAGGCCGAAAACAGGCTCACTTCGTTAATTCTTATGCCCACGAATACGGAAAAGACGCATGAACTTGCTGCAAGTTTAAATGCTAAAATTGACAGGGAATGGCTAAGGGTACTTACATGGGATGAAATGCTTGCCGACTTGCTTAAACTGATGCAGTTTGATGCCGCAGGTACTAAAGTTATAATCTTTATACTTTATTTGGTTATTGCTTTTGGAATATTCGGAACAATCCTTACGATGGTTATGGAAAGAACCAGAGAATTCGGAATGTTGATTTCCCTTGGGATGAAAAGATTTAAATTAGGAATAATATGCTTTTTTGAATCAATCTTTATTTCAGTTTTTGGAATAGTAACAGGCTCTGTTGCTGCTCTGCCAATAGTATATTATTTCTTTAAAAATCCTATTCAGCTCGGTCAAGAAATGACTAAAGTTATGATTGATTATGGCTTTGAACCCGTTCTTCCATTTGCATTGAATCCATCAATTTTTTATTCGCAGGCCCAAATTATTCTGGTAATATCAATTTTCATAGGCTTGTTCCCTGTTTATAAAATTTACAGACTAAATGTTTCGACAGCTTCAAGATTATAAATGCAATTTATAGAAGGAAAAAATTATACTAAAACACCATTACGGATGACAAGGGAAATAATCTTAAGAATTAACTTTTGAGTTCCACACTGCAACTTATTAAAATTATTGAGGAATGAAAATATTAATAAAAATATCGTGGCGAAACATTTGGAGAAACCCTGTTCGTAGCTTAGCTATTATTTCTTCTGTATTGATTGGCTTATGGGGCGGAATTTTTGCCACAGCATTAAGTTTTGGACTCCTTGATCAACGCTTCAAAACAAGTATTGAGACGCATGTTTCACACGTTCAGATTCACAATCCTGATTTCATTAAGGAAAACAATGTTAAATATGAAATAGAAAATGCATCAGAAATTCTTGATTATTTAAATAATTCAACAGAAACAATTGCATTTTCGGGCAGAACCTTAGTTGACGGCATGATATCAACAGCGTCACTCACCAGAGGAGTTTCTATTATAGGCATTGTTCCCGAAATGGAGGCGCAAACAACACAGCTTGCAAAAAATATTAAGCATGGCGATTTTTTTGAAACCGTTGGCAGGTATCCTATCGTGATAGGACAGGAACTAGCCGATAAAATGAAACTTGACATAAGGTCAAGACTGGTATTAACCTTTCAGGATGTAAACGGCCATATTATTGCGTCTTCCTTTAGGGTTTGCGGCATATACCAAACTTTCAATTCCATGCTTGATGAAAAAAATGTATATGTAAGGCAGCAAGATTTGACTGTTCTGTTGGGCGACAGTGAAATAATTAACGAGATCGCGATCCTTGCTACAAACATAGAAGCAGTTCCTTCACTTGCAGAATCAATCAGAACCAATTACCCCGGACTTTCGATAAGAGAATGGATGGAAATTTCTCCTGAACTAAGCTACATGCACGAAATTTCGAGTACAATGCTCTCCGTGTTAATTCTTATAATCTTGTTTGCCCTTGCTTTTGGGCTGGTTAATACAATGTTGATGAGCGTATTTGAACGTACAAGGGAGTTAGGCATGCTCATGTCGATCGGGATGAACAAGACCAAAGTATTTCTTATGATTTTATTAGAAACAACATTCCTGACTATGATCGGCTCTTTTCTGGCCATCCTGGGCGGCGTTGCTACAATAAATGCCTTTAAATATACCGGTATGGATATGACAGCGGTTGGAGGTGACTCCCTGAGAGATTTTGGATTTGATGCTGTTATTTACCCTAAACTGGAATTTGATTTTTTTATCCAACTGGTTTGCTTTGTTATTCTTACATCAATAATATCTTCAATATATCCTGCATACAAGGCCCTTAAACTAAAACCCGCCGAAGCAGTACGCAAAGAATAAAAGAATTTACCAAATTTAAATTCCAAGTCAATGAAAATTATTAGGACTGAAAAAATAACAAAAATTTATAATCATAAATCATTACCGGTTCAGGCACTGAAAGATGTGAGTATCGAAATTGAAAAGGGTGAATTTACAGCCATCATAGGGCCATCGGGCAGCGGTAAAACCACTCTTTTAAACATGATTGGAGGGCTTGACAAACCCACTGACGGGAAAATTTTTATTGACAACATTGAAATTACCGCACTAAAAGATTCTCAACTTATTGATTTCAGGCTTTACAACATTGGTTTTGTTTTTCAGAGTTATAATCTTATTCCTGTGCTTACCGCCAAGGAAAATGTCTCATTTATTATGCTGCTTCAAAAAGCCAGCCAAAAAGAAATGAACAAAAGAGCCATTGAACTGCTCAGACAAGTAGGCATGGAGGATAAAATAAACGTCAGGCCATCAAAACTTTCAGGCGGACAGCAGCA
>BBPF01001129.1_pt1 | contig 19101 bp, 18 predicted proteins | sample 1343921 | NCBI WGS metagenome assembly BBPF01 (sample SAMD00019090, study PRJDB2971) | groundwater metagenome | isolation source: The Cedars highly-alkaline
AGTAGGCTTTAAATTAATAAAACTCGCTTAAATCGAACTCGGGTTAAATAAAAATAAAATTTTTCTTGTAGGTAACGGGGTGTGCATTAGTATTCAACAAAACATAAATTATGGCTCATCTACTTGTGTAAGCTCTTCCAGGCACTTCGTCAAATCCCTAACATGCCGGCCATACAAGCGACTAAGATACCATTTCAGAAAAGGATAAAATGCAATAATTAGCACCACGGAAGCTGCTGATAATTTGATAAACGTGGGGTCGGAAAAATTCAATTTTAAAACTGCTTCGTGCGCCTCCGTCAAACCTGCATAATAGCCTGAAAAAACTGCCAACGGGAAAATAATTATTGCAATTATCATGTTCATCCATAAATATATCCTAATAAAACGAGAGACCAGTGTTATTTTCCTTTCAAGTGATTGTCGCAGTTTGTTAACCACCACTGAAATACTGTTAATTTGTTGGTAGAGCCAACCAATAAAGATGAAATAAAAAACTATAAGTAAGATAATAAACGACTGAACCCCCCTGAAAAAAAACACATTGCCGGCCGGAAAAACATAAAGTACAATAATAAGCAGTGCCAGAAAAATTGCAACTGTTTCAAGATAAATACTTCTGTTGAGGCGCTTCAATGAAAGTTCAGTTCTCTGTTTAATCATTTGCAGTATTTCTTTCTCGGAATAGGTCCCTGCGTCCCCTTCCCCGCCCGGATACCTTTTCCATAACTCACGCAGCTTATCAGTATTCATTTTCCAAATTATTTATCAGCGATTTTAGTTTAAATTTAATCCTGTTGAGTTTCACCCCCACATGATTACTGGTAATACCCATAATATCAGCAATTTCTTCATAACTTGATTCTTCGAGGTAAAGCATAATAATTGCCTTTTCAATCTTTTCAAGTTTCTCAATCGATTTATATAAAAGTCTGAACTTTCGGTCGAGAACTGCCTGTTCATCAACATCTTGTAAATCGTGGATGTTCTCTGTAAAGCTATTCTGTTCAGGTCTGGCTTTCTTTTTTCTAAGGTAGGTTATGGCAGTATTAAGAGCAACCCTGTAAATCCATGTGCTAATTTTTGACTCATTCCTAAAGGTTGGATAGCTTCGCCATAATTGGTATAGTATTTCCTGGAATAAGTCCTTCTTTTCCTCAGGATCATTACAATACAAGGAACTAATTTTGTGTAAAATTCCCTGATTTTGAGAAATAATACCCGCAAACTGATTCTTAAGTTGCTTTTCGTCCAATTCGTTCTGTAATTATACGATACACCAAAACTTAAATATTAAGTCGGAAAAAATAAAATCTCTTACAAATATTTGTCGCAATTTAACCAACAAATTATCGAAAACAATCTCTACCGTTCGGTTAAATTTTAATAAAATCATGAAGATTACAGTAAAATCAAAGTTAACAGAACACCTTTTGCTTCGGGGTTTATTTCCTCATCGAAGAATTTTCGTCAATAAAATCGGATAAATGGTCGTGAAAAAATCCGGGATGCTTGACCAAAGAGAGGATTTTTGCAAGACAATATTGGTAAACAAAATAAATAACGATTTTAAAAGGTCACTTATTAAAAGCAGAATTATTTGCCTATGCTATGTCGCAAATGGTTTTTGCAAATTTACAGAAAAAAGGGCTGCTGAAAAGATGTAACCAATCAGTTACGACTTTATATTCTTTAGTTCGACCTTCAGAAAAATTAATTGCTTAAATATTTCCGCTCACTCTTAGAAAAACATAAGCCGCGTATAACAACATAAACAAACCTCCTTCCCATCGATCGATACTTCTTTTTTTGCCTGAAATCATATAACCTAAAAGCAAAAGGCTTCCAAGCATTACCATTATTACGTCAGAAGTATAGGAATTAAGATATGGCAAAGGGTTTATAAGAGCAGTAATTCCCAATATATAAAAAATATTGAATATGTTCGAACCCACCACGTTTCCGATCGCAATATCAGCATTACCTTTTATTGCCGCAACAACAGAAGTTGCCAATTCAGGCAATGAGGTTCCTATTGCTACTATTGTAAGGGCAATTATTTCAGGAGCTAAATTAAGTTGTTGTGCGAGCTCAACCGCATTATCAACTATAAATTCACCACCAAAATACAGCAGCCCAAGTCCAATAAAAATTATTCCGGTTGATTTCCATACAGGCATAATTTTAATCCCGTTGTTATCATTACCATTTTCGGGAGTATTTGAATAAAATGTATAAACCAGGAAAATGATAAAAAAGAATAACAAAACGATTCCGTCAATTCTTGAAATATAAGAACCGGAAGCCTCATCAATCAAACTATCATTTGCGATTACCCAAAGCACTAATATGGCCAATAAACTAAATGGAATTTCAATTCTTATGGTGCTGTTTTGAACCGCCAAAGGCCTAATAATAGAACTAAATCCTAGTATAATAAATATATTCGCTATGTTGCTTCCTAGAATGTTTCCCATTGCAATTTCGGTATTACCTTGAAGGCTGGCAATTACATTCACAACTAGTTCGGGCATGGAGGTGCCAAAGGCAACTATAGTAAGCCCAATAACCAGATGACTGACATTCAGGCGACGGGCAATTGAGGACGCACCATTTACAAGAAAATTTGCACCTAAAATTAATAGCACAAAACCTATTGAGAGGAAAAGAAAATTCATGATTCAATTAATTTGTTAGGTTGCAAAAATATTAAAACTCCTTTATAATTTAAACAATGCAAAAAATTTTATAAAAAGGCTTTAAAACGGCCAAAGCAGATATATAATAAAACTGAAAATTTTCTGCATTTGTCGGAGAATGATAAAATCAGAGAAAAACTGAAAGTCTAAAAACGGATATTCAAAAATTCAAAACAGTCTTTTTAAATAAATGACAAGAAAACTTTAATTTCGCCGATTCGTATAAAACCATATTAAAATACAAAAACCAAATCCGATATTCTATATATTTTGTTGGCTTTTAAAAACCTTAGACATTCACAGTTTTAAATGAAAGAGCATATAATAAGGGAGGCGGGTGAACGAGTTTACAGGTTTATAAGTTATTTTGTAAATCTGAAAAGCAGAAAAATACTTGTGGTGTCAACCACAAATTTGTTTAACATTGAAAAGCATCAGAATTATTCGCTTGATTCTTTGGTTAATCTGACCCGGATTAATGATTGCCCAAATCTACAGCAGTATTTTAAGGTTGCCAATATGAAATTAATTACCGGAGGCATATTTATAGGTTGTGTTGAAACCAAGGATATTAGAAAACAAAGGATATTTAAAAAATTCATTCCACCACTCAACTACATATATTATTTTTTCGATTTTATAATTAAGCGTGTTTTTCCAAAATTCCCAATTACAAAAACTTTATATTTTTTTCTCACAAGAGGACAAAACACAGTTATTTCGAGGGCAGAAACACTATGGAGGTTATTTTCTTGTGGCTTTGAAATTGTAACTGAAACTATAATTTCAAAACATTTGTATTTTGTGGCTAAAAAAATTGGGATGCCCAGCAACGACCTTAACGCAAGCTATGGCCCAATTGTAAGGTTAGAAAGAATTGGTAAAAACGGGAATTTTATTACAGTTTTTAAATTACGAACCATGCACCCCTACTCAGAATACCTTCAAAACTATGTTTACAATATGAACAGACTTGACTATGGTGGTAAATTCAAAAATGATTTCAGAATAACCACAATTGGAAAGTTTCTGCGAAAGTTTTGGCTTGACGAATTGCCTATGATTTTAAACCTGCTAAAAGGGGAGGTAAAATTAGTTGGGGTACGACCTTTAAGCAGGCAATATTTCAGCTTGTATTCCAATGAACTTCAGGCAAAAAGGATCAAGCAAAAACCCGGGCTTATACCTCCTTATTACGCCGATCTGCCTAAAACCCTCGAAAAAATAATGGAATCAGAAACACGTTACCTCGAATTGTATGAAAAAAGTCCATTTATTACTAATTGCAGATATTTTTTCAAAACAGCTTATAATATAATTTTTAAAAAAGCACGAAGCAATTGATGAGTCAAATATTTTTTTAGTCAAACTATCTCTATTTTTAACAATGCCTAACCAAACTGCCCATTTCATGAAAAAATACTGGATAGCTGTTTTATTCATAGTTGGGATGCAAAATATTCAGGGGCAATCGGTTTTCCAGCATATCAGCAATACTTCAATTTATGAATTCCTTGATGAAATGGCAAATTTGCAGATTATATCACTCAATTCTGCAATAAAGCCGTATTCCAGGCAATTCATAGCGCAAAGCCTTTCAGAAATTCAAAGAAATGAACACCTACTTAATATGCGTCAAAAAAAAGAACTTAATTTCTACCTGAAGGATTTTAATAAAGAACTGAAAAGAAGCCGGTTTTCTCCGCGCCGATTTGATCTTTTTTATTATTCCGATTCAATTTTTCTCCTTTCGGCAAGCCCAGTATTTGGAGTAAATTATTTTGTGAATAATAACGGTTCGGCCTATCATCGCTGGAACGGAGGAGAGGCATTTGCGTATATTGGAAATAATTTTGGATTTTATGCAAGTTTACGCGACAATTTTGAATCACAAAGAATTTCAGATAATACATTCCTCACCCAAAGGATTGGCGGAGCTTATAAAAACAGGAACGAATACAGTGAAATGAGGGGCGGAATAAGCTTTACTAATAATTGGCTAAGCATAGGCATGGTAAAAGATCATTTTACCTGGGGCAATAATTACAATGGCGCAAATATTTTTTCCGAAAGAGCACCTTCTTTTGGACAGATTAAAATCAAAATCCGACCGGTAACTTGGTTTGAGTTCAATTATGTTCATGCCTGGCTGGCATCCGGAGTTATTGATAGCCTCAGTACCTATACGATTTTCAACGGCGACAGGATTGTTTACCGCCCGAAACATTTGGTAGCAAATATGTTCACACTCACTCCTATTAAACGACTTAATATTTCTTTCGGGAATTCAATGGTTTACTCAGATATCGGGTTCAACCCTGCATATATCATCCCTGTGTTCTTTTTTAAATCGGTCGACCACACCTATGTAACTAGCAACTATGGAGGCCAGAACGCCCAGATGTTTTTCGATATAAGTTCCAGGCAATTGAACCGTTTCCACTTTTATGTTTCGGGCTTTATTGATGAAATCTCAATAAACAATATGTTTAATAAGAATATGCAGACAAATTATTATTCAATAAAAACTGGCCTGAAAACAAGCAACTTTCTTGCTGACAACACCTCTTTTACCATAGAATTTACAAGAACAAATCCTGCTGTTTTTCAGCATATTATAGAAACTACCACATTTGAATCCAGTGGTTATAATATGGGTCATTACCTTAGGGACAACTCCCGGGAAATTTACTTGGAATTTGCCTACAAGCCCATTAGAGGATTAAAACTTGAACTATTTTACATGCACGCCATTAAAGGTGATGAATATGGCCTGCAAGTAGCTGCAAGAAGAGGTTTGCAATTTATGGAAAATGTTGAATGGGAAAATACAACTATTGGTTTTCGTGGAAATTATCAACTTGTGAATGATGGATTTTTATGGGCCCATTTCATTCATTCAAACATTACCGGCAATGTGGAACAATATACACCCGGCCTTTTTCATGGAAAAACATTCACTGTATCGGCCGGGTTCAACTGGGGTTTTTAAGAAATATTAAATTCTTTTTTCAAAACTTCAACATAGTCTAGTTTTTCCCATCCAAAAAATTGTACTTTTTTAAAAAATCTTGTCTTGCCATCCTGGATTTTGGGAATAACTAAACCGTTATTATAGTAAACTTCCACTTCCTTTTCAAAAGGGTCCCGCCCAAAATGCCCATAGGTTGATGTTTCCAGAAATATCGGGTTTTTAAGTTCAAACCTTTTTATAATTGCATAGGGTCTTAAATCAAAAATGTTTTTTATTTTTTCGGAAATTTCCGGGTCCTTAATTGAGTTAACTGCTGTTCCAAATGTATTTACATACAAGCCAACAGGCGAGGCAATACCAATGGCATAGGCAACCTGAACAAGTACTTCTTTAGCAATTCCTGCTGCAACAATATTTTTTGCTATGTGTCTTGCCGCATAAGCTGCCGATCTATCAACCTTAGAAGAATCTTTCCCTGAAAATGCTCCGCCACCATGCGCTCCGCGCCCGCCATAGGTGTCAACAATTATTTTCCGGCCGGTGAGACCAGTGTCTCCATGCGGGCCCCCAATAACAAATTTACCAGTAGGATTGACGAGCAGTTTAAAGCCATTATCGAATAAAACTTTAACATGCTCAGGAAGTGTATTAGTTGTGCGTACTCTGGGAATCAGGTGTTCGCGAATATCTCTTTCTATGGTGGAGCACATTTCGGCCTCAGTAGCAAAATCATCATGCTGTGTTGAAATAACTATTGTGTTAATTCCGACGGCTACTCCGTAATCATTGTATTCTACAGTAACCTGTGATTTGGAATCCGGTCTTAAATATTTCATTACTTTCCCTTCGTGTCTGATTGCTGCAAGTTCCTGAAGTAAAACATGCGCAAGTTCAATTGGAAGGGGCATGTAGTTTTCCATTTCCACTGTTGCGTAACCAAACATCATTCCCTGATCGCCTGCTCCCTGCTCTTCATCAATTTCTCGAACAACTCCCTGGTTAATATCCAGCGATTGCTCATGAATTGTAGTGATAACACCGCAAGACTCAGCTTCAAATTTTAATTCGGCCCTGGTATAACCAATCTTCTTAACAACATCTCTGGCCACTCTCTGAATATCAATATATCCTTTAGTTTTTACCTCGCCGCTGCACACAATCAGGCCAGTGGTAACAAGGGTTTCACATGCAACTTTCGAATCTGGATCATGTCTCAGGAATTCATCAAGCAATGCATCCGATATCTGGTCGGCAACCTTATCAGAGTGTCCTTCCGATACGGATTCGGAAGTAAATAAATACGCCATAAAAATTATGTTAAATTAACTAATCAGGAAGTAAATTGATTGAAGACAAAAAGCAGAACTGCTTTAGCATTTTTTTTCTGTGGTTGCAATCAGTCAAATCCTTCCACTAAATATGACAACAAACTTACCTATAAATAAATTTAAATCAAAACAAATATGAAAGAAATTACATGGTAGTAAGCTCCCTGAATACATCTTCAAGTCTTTTTTCTTTTTTTTGCATAGACAATACAACCAAATTGTTGGTAACGGCAAACTGAAACAAAATTTCCCTGATTAGCATATCATTCGGGGCTTCTATTTCCCATGTGAAAGAATTAATTTGTGAAATTTTCTGAAGTCCGGTAATTGAATTCAGCAGATTTAATTCAATCTCCTGGTTAAACTCCACTGTTACAATCTGATCCTCGTTGTCCATGGCTTTGAGGATATCGCCGGCTTTACCGTCCTTTACTACTTTCCCTTTATGGATAATTATCACCCTGTCGCAGATTGCTTCAACTTCCTGCATAATATGAGTAGAAAGCATTACGGTTTTCTCCTTCCCAACCTCACGAATCAGATTACGTATTTCAACAATCTGATTAGGATCTAAGCCAGAGGTTGGCTCGTCTAAAATTAGCACCTCGGGGTTATGCAACAAGGCCTGAGCAAGCCCAACCCTTTGCCTGTAACCTTTTGATAGCTTTCCGATGGTTTTACTTTGTTCCCGCTCAAGTCCGGTAATTTTAACTATCTTTTCAATCTCCCCCGATTTATTCTTATGCAAACCAGACAATTCTGCAACAAACCCAAGGTATTCTTTTACGTACATTTCGGGGTAAAGCGGATTGTTTTCAGGCAGATAACCTAATAACCTTCTGGTTTCGATGCTATGGTTTACAATATTTAAACTATTTATAAAAACATCGCCCTCTGATGCTGGAATAAACCCGGTAATAATTTTCATCATGGTGGATTTCCCAGCTCCATTCGGCCCTAAAAACCCAACAACTTCCCCTTTGTTAATTTCAAATGAAACATTATCGAGAGCCTTTTGGCTTGAATAAAACTTTGAAACATTTTTTACAAGTATTGACATGGTAAGCAATTGTGAATTAATTTCTTTATCGCAAATTTACACTTTTACCTTGAATAAGCCCCGAAATTAGTAGTTTCCATTTGCAGGCCAAAATTAAGGTAAAAAGTAACGCAATTATGTTTGGCAATTCAGTTCTTTAAGTAAAAAAAAGCGAAATCCATTTACTACTGCCCGGTTAAATTTTAATAAAATATTGAAGTTTGCAATAAAATCAATGTTATAAGACTTCTTATTACCGAGAATTATTTCAGCCTAAGGGAATTTCCTTCAATAAAATCAGATAAATTGGCGTTAAGAAATCATGGCTCTGAGCGAAGCGAGTTTCCGTAATTCAGACAAATAATTTGACTCCTAAGAAACCCGAGGCAAAAACAGCATTTCCTGTGTGCCTTCCTTTACTGTAGAAAAAAGTAAAAGCCGGACGGCTTGAACACTTGAACAAAGAAAATTTTTTCGATTTCTATTACAGTTTATTCGGTTTTTTTTGACTGCAGAAAGTTAAATTTCTATTTTTTACCTTACTCAGCATTTTCCTTATTCCCGGATTTACAATCTGATTTATATCTTAGCAAAGATGTCCCTGGGTTCAGAAATTATTTTCTTGTAAAATAACTTATAAATTTGCATATAAAATAATTAATATGACTGTGCACACAAAAGCCCAAAGGCCTCTCCACGATATGTTCACAAAGGTACCTCCGATGTACGACATTTTGAACCGAATTCTTACCTTTGGAATGGATGAGGCATGGCGAAAACAACTTGTAAAAATTTGTCTGGAAAACAATCCGGAAAAAGTACTTGATTTATGCACAGGGACCGGAGATCTTGTATTCCGACTGAAAAAAAATGCACTTCAAAAAACCACAATAAAGGCTCTTGATTACAGCCTTCCCATGCTTGAACTCGCAGGAAAAAAAGCAAATCAAAAAAATATTAAGGGTATTGAATTTATTCATGGCGATGCAGCCAATATGCCCTTTGATTCCAATTATTTCGATTCAATAGGTATATCCTTTGCCTTTCGCAATTTAACATATCAAAACCCCGACAGGGATAAGTTTCTTTTGGAAATCCTAAGGGTATTAAAACCAGGAGGAAGACTTGTAATTGTTGAAACCAGCCAACCGAAAAACAAAATTATCCGGAAACTGTATCATTGGCAACTTCGATGGATTACAGCTCCTATTGGCGGGTTATTTTCAGGACAATACAATGCATATAAATATCTTGCGCATTCAGCAACTAATTTCTACAACGAGAAAGAACTTTCAGAATTGCTTATAAAATCAGGATTTTTAACTGTAACTGCCTATCCTCAATTCTTTGGTGTTTCAACAATTTACAAGGCTTTAAAATAATGTCACAAATATTGGGTGAAACATTAAAGTGGCACAATTAAATTTCACATCAATTTAGATATAGGTTTCTTAGTATTAAGACCATTATTTTAAAAATTTAAATGTTCCTTTTATTGCTCCTGATTAAAAAAACTCCCCTTGCTCCGCAAAATTAAATCTGATTTTCTATCCAGGGCATTAAATCCTATTTGAAAAAACCTGCTACCCCGCCAGACACTATAAATTTCATTACCTCACCCGGAGGTGCATCAACCAGAGTAACAAGTTCGGAAGGAACTATAAACATTTCCCCGGAAAAATTGTACGAGTGTGGAAAATAAACTGCAACCTTTCCACCTTCTATGCCTATTTGCTTCAAATCACTTTCGGTTAAAAACCCAAGTTTTTCCAACTCAGAAATAGTATTCACTTTAACCCTCACCGGATGATTAAACTTTTTTTCTTTGCCCACAAATGCCTGCATAAGGTCATTAAGCGAGGTATAAATTAGTCTCACTAATGGAGCTTTGTCGAGCATGCCTTTCCACATTTTTTTTATAGGTCGTGCAATAAAGGTGTGCGCTAAAAGACCAAGCAGGGTAAGTGCTATAAAAACCACAAGCAACCCGAAACCTGGGATGTTAAAAGGGAATATGTCGCCAAAAATACGGGGAATAATGTTGTTAATAAAACTGAAAACCAGAACTATGATATACACAGTAATTCCAAAAGGAGCCAAAAGAATTAGCCCTTGCAAAAAGTAAAAAAATATTTGTTTCATCATAAAAATTAATTTGTTTCAAAAATTTTAATTGCCATTTACTGTAAATTAAGAAACCTTGCCAAAAAAAGCTTACTAATAAAATTAGTAATTGCAAAAAAGAAATACTAACGGGTGAATTATATTTTATATTTTGGTTTTACAGTTTTAAGTAGCCTTTGAATAATTAAATCGTAAGAGTGATCACTCTACTCACAAATAAGTTAATCAGAAATATTGCCATCAACTTCTATGGCATTCCAGTGTTTAGAGTTCATATGGTAGCCTGGTAAAACTGCCGTAAATGAATCTCTTAATTCAATGACCTTTTCAGGAATACATTTCAGGTTTATGAAAAACGGGGGATTCAAATCGGTTAGAGCAAATATTTTACCTCCTGATTTAAACACAAGGGTGGTTTTATCAAATGGATAACATTCGGATACAGCAGGCCTCAGCAGACAATATTCCCGAAATTCTTCAATACTCATCGTACTAAAGGATAAAAAGCATTTACAATATGTTCAATTTCATGCTTTTTCTGATCAAGCACTACCGAAACCACATCAAATCTAATTTCCATTTCTATATTTTTCTTTTTAATGTAGGCATTGGCAGCATCTATCAGGTGCCGTTGTTTCTGAAGGTTAACTGACTGAAATGGCTGTTCCCACATTGTTCCTGAACGCGTTTTAACTTCTACAATTACCAGCAAATCTCCAAGTTGTGCAATAATATCAATTTCTTTTTGACCATAGCGCCAGTTGCGCTCCATGATTGTATATCCCTTTCCTTCAAGAAGTTTCGAGGCCAATGACTCTCCCTTTGCACCAAAATTGTATTGATTATTCATACAGCAAATATGAGTTAAATCATCTATAAAAATAATTATACCTTAATTAATATAAATACTTTTGAGGTTTCAAAAAAATAAAAAGACTGAAGGATTTTTATGACAACATTATTATTAATTTTTTCATTTCTCTCCTTACACGCAGTACCCCAAAAATCTGTTAAGGATTTTGAGGGAACCTTGACATTCATAAAACAAACTCATTTCGATACAACCTTTATTACTTACCATATTAAGGGGGCGCACGTTCGCATCGAAGAAAAGAACCTGGCAAAGGAAATAACTGAGATTTTTATTGTTAATATACGCGATAAAGCAATTGTAGCATTGCATCCTGATAATAAGTTGTTCGTTCCCCTAAAAGTAAGACCCTTCCGCTATAAAGCAACCAATGATATTGAGATAATACAAACAAAAAACCGGCGGCTAATTCAGGGTATTATTTGTATACAGTGGAGAGTAAGAAACCAAAAAGAAAACACTGAGATTTCTTTCTGGGTAGCAAATGAAGAATTCGGGTTTTTCAGAAATTTAATTGAAATTGTAAACGACATTGACAAAATTAATTTTTATTTCATGCAGCTCCCTAGTGCGGAAGGTTTTATGCCTTTTCTCATGGAGGAAAGTAATTTACTTATGGAAAAACGCACCCATATTGAATTAATTAGTATTGAAAGAAAAAAGTTGAATTCAAATCTTTTTAGTATTCCTTCAGATTACAGCATATTCAGGCCGTAATGCTCCGCACAAATGTTCTGAATTTAGTCGCGTTTTAAAACACGGAAAATTATTGAATCTTAATTTTCATTTATTAAAAGTACTCAGTCGGTATAGGCCAGTGAATATTTTCCCCCTTTAACTTTAAACACCGCATTAGCTCCCATTTTAAGCGCAAGATTTCGGAATAAATGCCCTGTGGGGAATCCACAAACAACGGGAATTCCTAAATCCTTAACCTGTTCAAAAATAATTTCTTCGGCAGTTTTCCCAAAAGGCACTTTGTTGTCCTTCATATCAGTCATGCCGCCAATTATCAATCCATTAATTTTGCTCAATTTACCGGCTCTTTTAAAGGCAATTATCATCCTGTCCACATGATAAAGATACTCATCCAAATCTTCGAGAAACAGAATTTTTCCCGTAGTATCAATATCTGAAATTGAACCAATTAAACTGTATAGAACTGATAAATTTCCACCTGTTAATTCTCCAAAAGTACTTCCTTCAACAAAACAATTCTTTGTGTTTTCGAAATATTCGAGCTTTTCGCCCATTAAAATTTTTTTTATTGACTCAAGAGTACTTGGGTGTGTTTCCGGTTTGCCAAAATTCAATGGCATTTCGCAGTGCAAAGTGGGCAGACCAAAATTCTTATTAATATGGCTGTGAAAAACAGTAATATCACTGAAGCCGGCAATCCATTTTGGCCAATTGATAAATTGTGAGAAATCAAGTTTATCAATAATTCTTACTGAGCCGTAGCCCCCCCGCGAACAAAAAATGGCCTTAATTTCACGATTATCCAACATCTCCTGAAAATCCTGCGCCCTTTGTTCATCTGAGCCGGCAAACTGATTATGCCCCGCAAATGAGTACTTCCCAATAACTGTTTTCAGACCCCAACTCTCAATTATTTCGATGGCTTTTTCAATTTCGGCAGGGACAATTTGCCGCGACGGGGAAACAATACCAACCAAATCGCCCTTTTTTAAATTTGCAGGTACTTTCATCTTTCTTTAAATAATTTTTTGAGGTAAGCAGTACAATTTATAAAATTGCAACTAACCGAAATAAAAAATATAAAAGTTTGAAATGGTTCAATTCCTTATATTTGCTAAATTAAATTATTTCGGTTAAACTGGAAATCTGATCATTCTTTTATTTCAGCATTTAACTGTTTTTCAAAACGATATATTAAATTTTCATTAATCAGGCATTTTCGTAAAATACAAATAGGTATGAATTGAAAATCGGTGCAGCTAAAATTGATATACGAGTTCAATCCCGCCAAAATTAAAAAATTACTTACTGATGAAAGATTATAAACGTATTCTGGTTACTTCAGCCCTGCCGTATGCGAATGGGCCCCTTCACATTGGTCATCTGGCAGGGGTTTATGTCCCATCAGATATTTTTACACGTTACCAGAGACTGAAAGGCAATGAAGTTTTACACATATGCGGCTCCGATGAGCATGGCGTACCAATTACCATTAAAGCCAGGCAAGAAGGAAAAACTCCTCAGCAAGTTGTTGATAAGTACCACGAAATTATAAAGAATTCATTTAATGAATTTGGTATTTCATTCAATATTTATTCACGAACTTCCAATAAGATCCACCATGATACTGCTTCCGGGTTTTTCAGGAAGTTATATGAAGAGAATAAGTTTATTGAAAAAATCTCGGAACAGTATTTTGATATTGAAGCAGGCCAATTTCTGGCCGACAGATATATTACCGGAATTTGCCCACATTGCAGCAACGAAAATGCTTATGGTGATCAATGCGAAAAGTGCGGAACATCACTCAGTCCAACCGACCTCATTAACCCACGTTCAACCATAAGTGGCAATAAGCCTGTTTTAAAAGAAACAAAACACTGGTTTCTTCCCCTTGATAAATATGAGGGTTTTTTAACAAAGTGGATACTGGACGAAAACAAACATTGGAAGGCAAATGTTTACGGGCAATGTAAATCATGGCTAGATCAGGGTCTTCAGCCAAGGGCAGTAAGCCGCGACCTCGATTGGGGTGTTCCTCTGCCTATAGAAAATGCACCTGATAAAGTTCTTTATGTTTGGTTTGACGCACCAATAGGATACATTTCGGCCACCAAGGAACTGACATCCGATTGGGAAAAATTCTGGAAAGACGAACAAACGCGCCTGGTACATTTTATTGGCAAAGACAATATCGTTTTTCATTGTATTATTTTTCCTGTAATGTTAAAGGCCGAAGGCAGTTTTATATTGCCCGAAAATGTACCAGCCAACGAGTTCCTGAACCTTGAGGGCGATAAAATATCCACATCGAGAAATTGGGCGGTTTGGCTGCATGAGTACCTCGAAGAATTTAAAAATAAACAGGATGTGCTCAGATATGTGCTTTGCGCCAATGCCCCCGAAACAAAGGATAATGATTTTACATGGAAGGATTTCCAGGCAAGAAATAATAATGAGTTAGTCGCCATTTTTGGAAATTTTGTAAACCGCACTTTCGTGCTTACGCATAATTATTTTGAAGGCAAAGTTCCAGACCAAGGAATACTGGATGAGTACGACAGGCAGGTCCTCTCCCGTTTGCCGATTTTAAAGGCTTCCATAGAAAGCTTTCTTGAGCAATTCAAGTTCAGGGAAGCGCTGAAAGAATTTATGAATATAGCACGATTGGGGAATAAATATCTGGCCGATACTGAACCATGGAATACGTATAAGCTGAATCCGGAAAGGGTTAAAACTAATTTGAATATTGCCATTCAAATTTGCGGAGAACTTGCTGTTCTCGCGGAGCCGTTCCTGCCATTCACCTCCAAAAAGCTGAAAAGTTTCCTTAATCTTGAACAAACATTATGGGAACAGACAGGAAAGGGAAATATGTTTAACCCCGGTCACCAATTAAAAATAGCCTCTCTGCTATTTGATAAAATAGAAGATTCCCAAATTGAAAAACAGATTCAGAAATTGTTAAATTCGAAAAAAGCAAACCAAATGCAAAACCAAAAAACTGAACCTCAAAAAGAGAACATTAGCTACGAGGCATTTTCTAAAATGGATATAAGGGTTGGAACAATTCTGGAGGCTGAGCATATTGCAAAAACAAAGAAACTGATGAAACTAAAAATTGATACTGGAATTGATGTAAGAACTGTTGTTTCGGGAATTGCCGAACATTTCGAACCAACTGAGGTTATTGGTAAACAGGTCAGCATTTTTATTAACCTTGAACCAAGAGAAATAAGAGGCATTGAATCTAAAGGAATGATTTTGATGGCCGAAAATCCAGACGGGAAACTCGTTTTTATTTCACCATTGGAAAACTCAACCAACGGAAGTACAATAAAATAGTTCAAACAATACGTCTCAAGGCAAGGAACAGAATAAATTAAGCCTTGCCTTATAGATTAATATTAAAATCCAATTACTTGGTCAGCAACCAGACCGATGCGAGTTCTTTTCCTGAACGGATTGTATAAAGCTGGCTCAGAGCACTGTCGCGGTTAATAAAAGAGGCCACTGAAACTCTGTAAAAGTCATCCTCAAAATCAAGGATTTCGGCGCGGAATCCTTGATCTTCCAGATTGTTTTTAAATTTCAGGGCATTTACATAATCCTTAAAGCTTCCGGCTATAATATAATGTTCTGTTGTTACTTCGGGCACGGCAACTACTTCCTGTTTTTCTTTTATTTCCGATTTTATTTCTTCGTAGAACAAAGCATCTCTTTTGGATGTCATTCCTCTCATGCCGGCCGCAATTTCGTTATCAATGGGTTCGGAAATATTATCCCCGGTTATTTGCAGAATATTCCCTGATGATTCAACTTTAGCTGAAAATGGGTTTAAAGATGAAATCGCAACTTTAAAATCCCTGACATTATTAATTTCTGATACTGAAAGAATGATTGTGGCGGCTAATAAGGGCGCTCCAATATATGCCATCAGGGCGAATTTTCTCTTCTTCACAACTTTTTGCTCTATACCAATGTCTTTAAATCGTTTTTCTGCCCTGCGCATAGAATGTTTTGACTCTCTTTCCTGAACATGAAAAGATGAAAGACCAAAAGAATCTAAGAAAAAATTGGACGAATGGTCCTGCTCAAAACTTATTTTTCGCGATTTATCAGGAATGAATCTTCCGATTCCATCAAAAATAACTACCTCGCCTTTTTGAATTTTTTGATTAAGCTCTTTCACAAAATCATCGACAATCCTTTTGGCATCAACGTATCCAATTTGAAATTCCCTTGAAATACTCCCTGCAATCAGCCCATCGTTATGGTTCAACCTTCGGTTAAAACCAATTTGTTTTGATGGTGGCTGAAAAACACTTTTTAGCCGGTCGAAATGAGCAGGCATATAATTCCCAACAAGCGCCCCAAAACCCGGAATAATTACACAATCATGTTCGAACAATAATTCCCTGATAATTTTTACAGTTTCCAATTTTATTAGTTTTTCTATACAAACCTACAAGAAATTTAGCAAATGCACAAGAATTACCGCTAAAAATTTCAAAAGAACAAAGTTGCGAAACTTTCGGTTTTTTGTATAAAGCATTATTTTGAACAAATAAAAGAATTTTGAAAATTATTGAAAGCAGCAAATCAACCCTGTAAATAAATTCTATAATTCGTGTTTTTGTTATATTTGCAAATATCTGTAAAAGTTATGAAGAAACTCCACATGGTTGACCTTTTCGGTCAATATAAAAAAATCAAACCCGAAATAGATGCAGCAATCCACTCGGTAATAGATTCTTCGGCATTTATTAATGGCAATGAAGTTAAGGAATTTCAAAAAAACCTTGAAACTTATTTGAGTGTATCACATGTTATTACATGTGGTAACGGAACAGACGCATTACAATTAGCTTTAATGGCTCTTGATTTGCAGCCGGGCGACGAGGTCATTACAACTGCCTTTACATTTGTAGCAACAGTTGAGGCAATTTCAATACTTAGGCTAAAGCCGGTTTTAGTTGATGCAAATCCCGAAACATTTAATATTGACATAAACCAGATAGAACGTGCTATAAGTCAGAAAACAAAAGCAATTATTCCTGTGCATCTTTTTGGACAATGTGCAAACATGGAAGAAATTATGGATATTGCTGCGAGACACAACCTGTATGTAATTGAAGATGCTGCTCAGGCCCTTGGCTCCCAGTACATGTTCTCAAACGGGTTGACAAAAAAAGCCGGAGTAATTGGCCATATAGGTTGCACTTCTTTTTTCCCTTCAAAAAATCTTGGTTGTTTCGGGGATGGTGGAGCAGTATTTACCAACAACCATGAATTGGCCCAAAAGATAAGGTGTATTGCCAATCATGGCAGTAAAATCAAATATTTTCATGAAACTGTAGGAATAAATTCTCGATTAGATACAATTCAGGCAGCTATTCTAAATGTTAAACTTAAATATTTGGATCAATACAATACAGCAAGGGGAAAGGTTGCCGATTTTTACGATTCGGCGTTTTCAAACATCCCGCAATTAACAATTCCCCGCAGAAGGAATTATTCCACTCATATTTTTCACCAATACACACTTAGGTTAAATGGTATTAACCGCTCTGAGTTTATTAAATACCTCTCAGAAAAAAATATTCCTACCATGATTTATTATCCCGTACCAATGCACTTGCTAACTGCCTATTCTTCGCTTGGGTACAAAAAAGGCGATTTCCCTATTGCTGAAAAGCTTTCAGAAGATGTGGTTTCTCTCCCGATACACACCGAAATTACGGGATCATCTCTTGAATTAATCGCATCTTCGGTTGTTCAATTCCTAAGTAATATAAAATAATACGTAATGCTGTCTGAAAAATTATATTTTGCTCATGAAACCGCTGTAATTGACGAAAATTGCCAGATTGGCAAAGGAACAAAAATCTGGCATTTCAGTCATATAATGACTGGTTCTGTAATTGGCGAAAACTGCAATTTAGGACAAAATGTAGTTATTTCTCCTGGGGTGGTTCTTGGCAGGAATGTAAAAATTCAGAATAATGTTTCTGTTTATACAGGGGTAATTTGTGAAGAAGATGTGTTCCTTGGCCCTTCCATGGTTTTTACCAATATTTTAAATCCGCGAAGCGCAATTGTAAGAAAAGAAAATTATGTAAAAACCTATGTTGGTAAAGGCGCAAGTATAGGGGCAAATGCTACAATTATTTGCGGAAACACGATAGGCCGGTTTTCTTTTATCGGGGCAGGAGCTGTAGTTACAAAAGATGTAAAGCCCTACGCACTTGTTGTTGGCAATCCCGCGCGCCAGGTTGGATGGATGAGTGAATTCGGACATAAACTGAATTTTAACAGGGAGGGATTTTCCGAATGTCCTGAAAGCAAAGAGAAATATGAATTAAAAAACGAACAAGTACGTAAATTGTCCCAACAACCTGAAATATGACCTCGAACCCAAAAAATTTTGCGCTGATAGGAGTATCTGGTTTTGTAGCAATCCGCCATTTACATGCAATCAAGGATACCGGCAATGTTTTGCTTGCGTCTTTAGATAAATTCGACAGCGTGGGCCGGCTTGACAGCTATTTCCCGGAATCAGATTTTTTTGTAGAATTTGAAAGATTTGACCGGCATATTGACAAATTAAAAAGACAAAACATTAAACTTGATTATGTAAGTATCTGTTCTCCCAACTATTTACACGACTCCCACATAAGGTTTGCCTTAAGGCACGGTGCCGACGCTATTTGTGAAAAACCTGTAGTGCTGAATCCATGGAATATTGACGCACTTGAACAAATCGAAAAAGAGACCGGGAAGAATATTTATAATATTTTACAACTACGATTACATCCGGCTATTATAAAGCTTAAGAATAAAATTGATAATGCCCCACCCGGAAAAGTATTAGATATTGATCTAACCTACATAACCAGCAGGGGAAATTGGTATCACATAAGCTGGAAAGGCGATTTGCAAAAATCGGGAGGAATTGCCACAAACATAGGTGTACACTTTTTCGATATGCTCACATGGATTTTTGGAGATGTACAGGAGAATATTGTACATTATTCCGATAACAATAAAGCCTCAGGGTATCTCGGATTAGAAAAAGCAAGAATCCGTTGGTTATTAAGTATAGACTATAATGATATTCCTCAAAAACAGAAGATTAAAGGGAACAGAACTTATCGTTCAATAATAATGGACGGAGATGAATTTGAATTTAGCGATGGATTTTCGGACTTGCACACCAGTATCTATAAAAATATTTTAACCGGGCAAGGTTTCGGGCTTGCTGAAACCAGAAAGTCTATTGAGACTGTCTTTGCTATTCGTAACTCCATTCCGGCAGGATTAAAGGGAGATTATCATCCTTATCTGCAACAGATTTTAAAATAAAT
>BBPF01006338.1_pt2 | contig 18950 bp, 14 predicted proteins | sample 1343921 | NCBI WGS metagenome assembly BBPF01 (sample SAMD00019090, study PRJDB2971) | groundwater metagenome | isolation source: The Cedars highly-alkaline
AACACGCTTTTTAAAATTAGGGTGTGCCGAAGACTCGTTTGAAGCTACAAACCGGCTGCCAATTTGAACCCCGTCGGCGCCCAATGCAATAGCAGCGAGCATACCCCTGCCAGTAGCTATGCCCCCGGCTGCAATAAGTGGTTTTTGAGTAAGCTTGCGGATAAGTGGAACAAGAACAAAAGTAGTATTTTCCTCAATCCCATTATGGCCGCCGGCTTCAAATCCCTCGGCAACCAATCCGTCAACCCCTGCCTCAAGGCTTTTTACGGCAAATTTTTCATTGGCTATTACATGTATAACTTTAATACCGTTTTCCTGCAAAAATGAAGTATATGTTTTCGGATTTCCTGCAGATGTAAAAACAATTTTAACTCCTTCTTCAATAATTATTTTAATATTATCGGCAGAGTGCGGATAAAGCAGGGGAACATTAACCCCAAAAGCTTTGTCGGTTGCTTTTTTGCATTTTTGAATATGTTTGCACAATAATTCTGGTTGCATTGATCCTGAGCCTATTAATCCTAATCCCCCCGCATTGCTTACTGCCGAGGCAAGCCTCCAACCGCTGCACCATACCATTCCAGCTTGTATAACCGGATACCGGATGTTGAATAATTCCTGTACCTTATTTCCCAACATATTATTCAGCTTTTTTGTAAACTATGGCAACAAGTGTTTTGTCATCACCGCCCATATTGATTGTCATTCCATAGGGCCGTTCAGCCTTAATTTTAATTTGAGCCTGGCCTGCCTTGCCGGTGAGCTGCTCCCATATTGTTACCGCCTGGTGAACACCTGTTGCTCCTACAGGATGACCCCAGCCGATTAATCCGCCTGTTGTGTTAATTGGAATTTTTCCTGTTCTGGAGGTTTCCCCTGCTATAACAAAATCGGGGCCTTCTCCATATTTTGCAAACCCAAGTGCCTCAACCGACATTATGCCTGCAATGGTAAAGCAATCATGAGTTTCCACAGTGGCCAGGTCATTTTTGGTAATACCTGCCGAGATAAAAGCCTGCCGTATTGCCTCCTCCATGGTTGACAATCTGGCGAGGTCAATCGGGTTTTGTGTAATATCTTCCTCAACCTGTGCAAAACCAATAACCTCAACTGCGTCGTTTTTTGAAATTCCAGCCTTTTTTAATCCTTTTTCAGAAAATATGCCTATTGATGAGGCCCCGTCGGAAACTTTTGAACAATCATAAAAATTAAGATAATCTGTGAAAATGGCCGGATTTGGCTCTGTAAGTCCTGTTGTTACAAGATCGGTATCGGTGTTATGGTATTCCTGGGCTGTAGGGCATAGCCTGGCATTTTCAATAGCATTACGATACCATATTGCAAAACTTTTCCGGGTTTTTTCCCTGCCAAATTTTTCAAAATATGCGCCTGCCCTTAAACTGAACAGACCGGGAAAGTAATAGGCATGACCGGTTTTTCTGTTGGGAAACCAACCTGCTCCGGCAAGAATATCGGCTCCGTAAATAGCTTTCACAGTATTTTGAACCTCAAAACCCAATATGAATGTGATGTCGGAAGTTTCCGCAAGAACAGATTTAATTCCGGTAACCAATGCCAGTCCACCCGATGCACAGGCTCCTTCAACGCTACATGCAGGCTTGTATCTTAACCCCGGGTCTATCATGGGGAAAAATCCGGGGAGATTAGCCTGTTTGTTAAATCGTGAGGCCATGAAATTGCCAAGCACACAATCATCAACATTCTTAGCGCCTCCAATCTGGTTAAGAAATGCCACACCTGCTTCCTTCAAATAGTCTTCAAGCGAGGGGCGGGGCTTTTGCGGATGAAATTCTTTTCGACCGGTACCAAGAGAAATGGTGTTATAACCGGCTGACATATATATTTTTTTCCTTAGTTTTTTCATGTATCAGGTTTTTAAGAAATTATTGATCGGACCGTATGCATGGTAAAAACCGTTTATTAAAACAGCATTAACATCTTCTGTTGAATTTGCAATTTTTTGTGCAACTAATTGCAGGGCAATTTTTTCCGAATTTTTTAAATATCTAATGGCATATTTTGCTCCGCGGGTATCCATGGTGGCTAATTCTGAAAATAGATCGTCAAGCAGCTTCTCTTTATCTGGAGAGACTGCAACCGACTTCCACGGTTTAAGTGTATGAGGTATTTTTCCTAAAAAGTTAATAATGTTATCCTTGAAAGTTTCAATTTGATTATAGGTTTTGGTCGCTAAATCAAACACAGCTACAGGCTGGTTTTTGTGATATTTAAAAAATCCATCCCTTTGTGAGCCATCAGAATTCTGACCACCTTTTAAACCCGATTCGAGCATTTTATCTATAAGCAGGCTATGGAGATTTTCTTCAGGGAAATGAGGGTTCATAACCTTCATTATTTGCTGGCAAACATCTATACCAACGTAATCAACCAACTGAAAAATTCCCATGGGTCTTACAAGGTAGTCCTGACTGATTTTATTTATAGAGTAAACTGCCTGGTAAGCAGGCATTTCCTTTGATAAATTTTCGGCAAGATTGATCCCGTACAGGGCATCTCTCATAAAATGCCCGTTACCTATAAAACCTGCGACATCATTTGATAGGATAACTTTTTTTCTTAAATTTTTTGCATATTCCAAAGCGAAATCCATTAATTCATTTACAGTTTTTTCAGAAGAAATAAGTTCAACCAGTTTTTGGACAGCAGGCGGGTTGTAAAAATGAAACCCGATAATTCTCCCATCTAAACCGGCTAACCTGTTCAGTTCCCCTATAGGAATTGATGAAGTATTTGAAAAAAACCATGGCCGGTTATTGCTTTTCTCATTTATAGTTTTTAAAATTTTTGTTTTTATGCCAATGTCTTCACTTATGGCCTCGAATACCAGATTTGCTTCAAGGGCAGCATCAATTGATTTTGCCGGCCTTAAAATATTAACAACATCACTTACGTATTGATTAATAATTTCTTCATTTTCAATTAAATCATTTCTGTTCTGGTACACTTTTCTCAGCCAAACAGTTTGCTTTTCAGCTATTTTTTTAACCTGCGATCTGAGGTATTTTTGCAAACCTGCCAATCCTTCATCGGAGATGTCAATGGCATTTAGCACAAAAATTTTACTGCTGTTTTCGGGCTTCAACATTTGATTGGCCATTTCAATCAAGGTGAGAAGCGTAATTCCGCTGCCCATTTTCCCAGCCGCCCCTAACACAGCTACTTTTTCCAATTTGTGTGAATAATTCATATCCTGACTTTATTAAAGTATTTCACTATTGTTTGTCAAAAAATCTTCACTTTGTTCAAGAACTCAGGCTGCACCGGCTGTTACTTTTTTTCTACAGCAAAAAAAGCAAACAATAAATTCTGTCGCTGCAGCGAATTTCTAAAAATAAGATTAATTGCCTGAAATCCTGAAACTCGATTCGCTCAAACAGCCAGGTTAATGACGCCAATTAATCTGATTTTATTAACGGAAATTCACTGTGGCGGAAATAACCCCCGATAATAAAGACATTTAATAAACATTGATTTAATTGTAAACTACATTATTTTATTAAAATTTAACCGGACAGCATTAAAAGTATTTATTTCCAATTAGGGTTTCTTTTTTCGAGAAAGGCTTTCATCCCTTCTTCGCCTTCATTTTTAAACAGGCTGCCAAATTCACGGGTTTCAAGTTCACAGGCTTCATAAAAATTCATGTTTAATCCCTGCCTGGTAACCTGTTTAATTTTACGAATGGCTGCAGGCCCTTTTGATGCAATTTGTTTGGCAATTGCAAAAGATTCATCCATTATCCAGTCAGGCTGCACAATATTTTGAACAAGGCCAATACGCAATGCCTCCTCTGCATTTATAACTGATGCTGTAAACAACAGGTACAAAGCATTCCCGAGGCCAACCAATCTGGGTAGTCTTTGAGTTCCCGCAAAACCGGGAATCATGCCCAGATTTGCTTCAGGCTGGCCAAATTTGGCTTTTTCTGAAGCTATTCTGAAATCACAAGCTAAAGCAAGTTCGCATCCGCCCCCAAGTGCAAAACCGTTTACGGCAGCAATAACAGGCCAGGGGCAGAGTTCAATTCTGTTAAAAAATTTTTGGCCGGCGGCAGAAATCTGTCTGCCCATTTCGGGTGTAAGATCGGCCATTTCCGCAATATCGGCTCCTGCGGCAAAAGCCTTTCCTTCGCCTGTAATAATTAATACACTTATTTCGCCTGATTTTTCAAGTTCGTCAAATACCGAACCGGCTTCCCTGAAAAATTCAGAATTAAGTGCATTCATTGAATTTGGACGGTTTATTCTAAGAATGCCGATATTTTCCTTAATTTCAAAAAGCAATGTATTGTAAGTCATATTTTAATAATTTTCATTTACAGTTTCTTAAATGTGCCAATAAGTCTTCTGTTATTAACATGAAACAAATATAGCCGTTTTTCATGGGACTCAACTGTAATTACTTTAGGGCTTAGACGAAAATACTCATTCTTTAGTGCATCGGATGTTTCTTTATTCAATTATGTTTTTTACCTTAATGATGCAATAGTTTTTTTGTAACTGGCTTTATGCCTGTACACATCAATTAGTTTATTAGTCATTGCGGTTCCGAAGTTTCAAACTTTTTGCAATTCCCTAAAGGTACAACAAGTCTATCCTCTATGCTCTGGCCTTAATAAATCAAATACCGTTTTAACAGGATTAAAAGTAATCAATGGAACTTCAACGAAAATTGTATTCCAATCTGACATAGCCCCATTCCATAAACCGGGCAATTCAAGTGCCTTAATATCCTGCCCGTCTTTCGATTTTACAGAAATATAACCTGTAGCTGGATCAATAAAATTCTTCAAATTATACTTTCCCCCATTCTTGTTTTTTACTGAACAAACCAAATCAACCGGGTTGAAATGAGTTGAACTTCTTAACATTTCAAGTTTTATTTTATCTTTTTTGTCAATCTGGTTTGTTTCCGCAATCTGAAGCGATTCCGAACCATCGGGGTTTATAGCCCAGAATGGGCCTCCTCCAGGTTCCCCTGAATTTTTAACCATTCCGCAAATACGGATTGGGCGATCAAGTTTGGTTTTTAACCAATTTAATTTATCCACCTGATTAAGGGAGTAATATTTCTTGGATGGTTTTATGAATAAATTGTCCAATACAAATTTCTCAATTTCTGCAAATTGTGATATTCCATTGCCTTTTTCAATTATATCCAGATAGTTATAAACCTTTTCCCTGAGTTTTAATAAAAAACCTGCAATAGCCCTTTTGTAAAACACAGTGGCATCCTTAATTCTGTCGGGAACAACATTGTCAATGTTCTTAATAAAAATCAGATCGGTACCTATAGAATCAAGATTTTCAATCAATGCACCGTGTCCTCCCGGCCTGAAAAGCAAACTTCCGTCGTTATTTCTAAAAAGTTTGTTATCTGTGTAAACTGCAATTGTATCGGTAGATGGATTCTGAAAACTGAACTGCATTTGAAATTTACATTTTGTAAATTCTTCGTATTTTTTTTTAACCGAATTAAAAAATTGGGTGAATACCTCTTCATGTTCAGGAGAGACGGTTAAATGCAATCTTATCTCATTATTTATGTTCTTGCAATATTGTGAACATTCAATAAGATGTTCTTCAAGCGGTGTGCGAAGTTCGTCAGAATACTTGTGAAATTTAAGTAATCCTTTAGGCAGGTTGCCATAGTTTAAACCATCTTTATTGAGAAGTACGTCCAGAATTTCAATGTATTCGCGATTTTTGATAAGCTCCTCAATATTTTTTGTTTTTTTTAATAAAGCCTCTCCCAACAGATTGAAAAAGGCGAAATCATATATCTTATCAAAAAAAACCTTTAATTCGGCTGGTAATTCTTCCTCAGAATCGAATTTGCTATTTTTCAAAACTTCAAGAAACTCGTATAATTCTTTGAACATTCTGGTAGCAGCACCAGAAGCAGGAACAAATTTTATATTTGTAATAAGTCCCAGCTGGCTGTCGTAATACTTGCCAAGTTTATCAATTTCATCTATTTCGAAACGTAGAATTCCATCTGAAATAGTAGCCGGCCTGGTAATCTGTAAATACGGAAAACCTGTTTTAAACCATTCTAGTTGCTTTTCCACAAGTTCAGGTTGTATACCCCTTTGCTTAATTTGCTGAATATCTTCAGGTTTAAACATGATAAATGTTATTTTTAATTTTTGCAAAAGTTAAACATCAAAGTCCATATAAACAAAAAAAGCTGCCAAATACGGCAGCTTAACGTTTTATAAATTGCTTGGCAAACTTTCTTCCTATATTAAATGTGTCAAGATTTTTGCTAACAGTTTCCTCTCCTTTACGGCCAAATATTGCACGAATAGCCTCTTCCAGATCCTGAATAGGAATATCGATAAATGGAGAACCAGCTCCAAGCATTACTATATTGGATGAACGTGGCGAGCCAATATCCTTAGCAATTTTGTCGGCATCGATTAGCACATGGTTTTTAATTTTTTTAATTTCCTTTATTATTTCATCTATTGAAGGATAATTTGGAATATTTATGAAAGGTGTTGTATTCGTAACCAACCATCCTTTATTTGAAAGCCATGGTAAATAACGCAGGGCTTCCATGGGCTCAACCGATAAAATCAAATCAGCTCCGCCAAGAGGTATCAGATCAGAGGCAATTTCCTTTTCTGAAAGACGGAGATTTGATTGAACTGCTCCTCCGCGTTGGCTCATACCATGGACCTCGGCCTGCTTCAAAAATAAATTTTTTCGCACTGCTGCCATCCCAATCGTTGCAGCAATTGATAAAATTCCCTGCCCTCCAACTCCCGATAATATGATGTCTATCTTCATTTTGGTAATTATTTTTGTTCAAAATTTGTTAATTATCTTTGCGTTTACGTTTTGCCGTTTGAATACACTCACGGTGGGCTATTATCACAGAAACTCCCTGGTATTCAAATTCCTCATGCATGATTTTAACATTTGCCTCATGTCGGGATTTCAGGGGTGTAATTACTCTGATATGCTCTGGTTCGACTCCAATACCTTCACAAATTTTTTCCAGCCTTCCTGTAGCCGAAGATTGTTGACCTCCTGTCATTCCCGTTGTATCATTATCTGAAATAATTACGGTAATTGGGGATTTATCGTTAACTGCGTCCAACAAGCCGGTCATTCCAGAGTGGGTAAAGGTTGAATCGCCAATAACGCAAACAGATGGTAACAAACCTGCATCGGCAGCACCTTTAGCCATTGTAACTGAGGCACCCATATCAACGCATGAGTTAATGGAATTAAATGGAGCGAGCGCACCCAAAGTGTAGCAACCGATATCAGAAAAAACGCGCCCCTTACCATATTTGTCAACAACCTCGTTCAATGCATAATAAACATCTATATGCCCGCAGCCTTTACACATTGATGGTGGCCTGTTTACTATAATATCCGGTGCCAAAGGACCTTTTTTAACCGTCTTGCCAAGTGCAATCGCAACAAGATCGGGATTTAACTCGCCTTCTCTGGGTAATAATCCATCCAATCTTCCTTTTACCGGTTTACCCCCTTTTAGGATACCTTTAATAGTTTCCTCAACTATTGGGTAGCCATCTTCGATTATCAGCAATTCATCACATTCATCATAAATCATTTGAATTTTAGCAACAGGAAGAGGATATTGGGCAATTTTCAGAATCGGGTAGGGGCATTTTTCATTTATATAATTTTCCAGTAAATAATTAAATGCAAGTCCGCAACAAATTATCCCAAGCTTTTTATTGTTACCTGAAAAATACTCATTATAAGGCGAATTTTCCGATTCTATTTCAAAATTCTTTTGGCTGGCCACAAGGTTCTTGTAACGCACCCTTGCGATGGATGGAAGCAAAACAAATTGACGGGCGTCTTCGGGTAATATTAGATTGTTTTGCGGCCTTGGCTGCTTACATTCCACGCCCGACCTTGAATGGGCAAGCCTTGTAGTTATCCTGAGAAGAACAGGTACCTTATATTTTTCAGAAAAGTCAAAGCCTGCAAATGTCATATCGTATGCTTCCTGCTGATTGGAAGGTTCAAAAACGGGAATAAGGGCAAACTTTCCGAAAAATCGGGAGTCTTGCTCATTTTGGGAAGAATGCATGGAAGGGTCATCGGCAACAACAATCACCATACCACCATTTATCCCGGTTATAGCAGCATTCATAAATGGGTCGGCGGCAACATTCAGCCCCACGTGTTTCATGGCAACCAAAGATCTTTTACCAGCATAACTCATACCAAGCCCTGCCTCCAATGCTGTTTTTTCGTTTGCCGCCCATTTTCTGAAAACATTTCTTTCGGCAGCTATTTTCGAAGCCTGAACATATTCCATTATTTCTGTAGATGGTGTACCAGGGTAAGCATACATCCCTGAAATTCCTGCATCTATTCCTGCCTGAGCTATAGCTTCATCTCCAAGCAATAGTAGTTTTTGCATATTATTTGGTTTAATATATTTTTAAGAGGTGACCAAAGGTAAATAATTTAAATTGGCAAAAACCTGACAAAAATCCATCAATTATAAATAGTTATAATAATTTTTCTTCTGCCACCCCTGTTACGAAATTCACATAAATAAATTCCCTGCCATGTTCCCATATTTATTTTCCCGTTTGTTATTGGCATTGTTAGGCTCACACCTGTAATAGCCGATTTTACATGTGCAGGCATATCGTCATCCCCTTCATCAATATGTATGTATGAAGGGTCACCTTCAGGTACTAAGCGGTTCAAAATTGTAGCGAAATCAGTTCTTACAGTTGGGTCGGCATTTTCATTGATCATTAAACCTGCCGAGGTATGTTTCAAAAAAATATTTATAATACCCGTTTCCGGCAAATTTTTCAGGTTACTATTAATAATATGTGTTATTAAATGATACCCCTTAGGAAACTCGGGCAGAATTATTTCATATTGCTGTAACATATAAAAAGTTTTATGGCGTTATGCTTTTAGAACAATTCAAATTTAAGGGTTTAGTAATAATGAAAGGCTATAATTATTTGCAATAATTTTACTATTTTTGAATTTGGCTTTAAAAATTTGTTTTGCGCTTTTCAAAGTATTTACGGAAAATTTTAGGGAATGAGGCTTAAAATCTTAATTATTTTTTTTCTTATAATAGCATCATGGAAACCAACCTTGTCGCAACAGGAACAAAATGCTATTCAACTAAGCGGTCTAATAAAAGATACAAACAATCGGCCTCTTCCATTTGCCACCATAGTTGTTGAACAACGGTTCCAGGGTACGGTTAGCGATCAAAGGGGGATGTTTTCATTTATAGTCTTTCCTAATGATACAGTAAGATTTTCTTCAGTTGGTTTTAAATCTCAGCAATTGGTAATTCCAGATAAGCCTGAGTCTTTTCATTATTCTGTTGACGTAAGGTTGGAAACTGATACCATTGAACTTGCCGAAGTTACTATTTTCAGGTATGGTACCTATGAAGAATTCAGGCAGGCCATTATCAATTTAAGACTTCCCGATGATTATTTCCAGCGGGCTCTGGCAAACCTTGAACTGATTCAATCACAAATTTACAGCGACACCAGTGCAGATGCGGCACTTAATTACAAACATTTTATGAATGAACAGCATTTCAGGGCAATGCACAGGGGACAGCTACCTCCAAACAACCTTTTGAACCCATTTGCCTGGGCACAGTTTATTCAGGCCGTACGTGACGGAAGATTCCGACGATAGTCGATTTAATCAACCCAAAATTATACATTGCAAAAGTTGAGTTTCTAATCTTTAATAATTAAAGCATGATTTCAAAACGAATCATTGCACTTGTTTTTCTTTTCATTTCCTTCCTCCATTATACCACGGCACAAAAAATATCTGTTTCCGGAATAGTAAGGGATACAAACCAAAAACCCATTGAAAATGTTAGCATCTTCATTCCCTCGTTGCAATGGGGCACAATCACCGACCGAAATGGTTTTTTTGAGTGGTTTCCCGAAGTTTCAGGTGAATTTAATTTGGTGTTTTCTTTTATAGGGTTTGAAACATTGACAAGGACTGTAAATACCGATTTGTTGAATAATATTGTTCTGAATATTTTCATGACGGCTTCAATAACAGATATTGAAGAATTGGTAATTACTGACCAGGCAGAAAGAGAGGGTACACTTGCCAAAATTGATTTTCGAAGTATTGGTTTTCTGCCGGGTGTGTCAAAAAATATTGAATCGATTATTAAATCTATGCAAGGGGTATCATCGCGAAATGAAATGAGTTATCAATACTCAGTAAGAGGTGGAAATTTTGATGAGAACCTGGTTTACATTAACGGCATTGAAATTTACAGGCCGATGTTAATCAGGTCCGGGCATCAGGAGGGCCTTAGTATTGTTAACCCCAGCATGGTTTCGTCGGTTAGTTTTTCTGCCGGGGGATTTGACGCACAATATGGCGATAAAATGTCTTCGGTGCTTAACATCACGTATCGTAAGCCAATTGGTTTTGCAGGCTCAGCCTCTGCCAGCCTTTTAGGCGGCAATTTTCACGTAGAGGGAATTTCAGATAATAAAAAGTTTACCCATATATCTTCTTTCAGGTACAAGGACAACTCCTTACTGCTTGGAAGCCTCGAAACCAAGGGGGAATTTAATCCTTCATTCGCTGATTTCCAAACTTTCCTTACATGGCAACTTTCCCCGAAAACAGATTTAAGTGTTATGGGTAACTATTCCGAAAACAAATTCAATTTTATTCCTGAAACCAGGGAAACAACTTTTGGAACTTTCACAAATACTTATGGCTTACGAATTTATTTCGACGGACAGGAACTTAACAATTTTCGAACCATTTTTGGGGCAATGTCACTCGATTACAAGCCTGCAAGTAACACTTCACTTATTTTTTCAGTCTCGGCTTTTGAAACAAAAGAATCCGAAACTTTTGATATTCATGGCAGGTATCTGATTAACGAACTTGACAATCGTATTGGCTCGGTATCTTATGGCGACAGTATAATGAATATTGGAATAGGCTCATTTTTGGATCACGCAAGGAATTATCTTGATGCCAGGGTATTAAATTTATCACATAAAGGAAAATTGCGCTCTGAATTGGGAACACTTCGCTGGGGTGCAGCAATAAAATATTCAATATTTGACAATCAAATGAATGAATGGAAGCTGATTGATTCGGCCGGATTTTCTATACCTGATAGCGAAAATTCTCTTATACTCAACGATTTGATTCGCTCGGATTCCAATTTTGAAAAATACAATATAAGCACCTATGTTCAACACACCGAAAGAATTAATGTAAAACGGTCGGAATTGGTAATTACAGGTGGAATGCGCAGTACGTATCTTTCACTAAATGACAGATGGTATTTTAGTCCACGAGCCAGCCTAAGCCTGTTACCTGCGAATAACGATAATTTGAAATATTTTTTTTCAACTGGAGTATATTATCAGCCGGCATTTTTTAAAGAAATAAGAGATTTTTACGGTGGCATGAACAAAGACATTTTACCCCAAAAATCGGTACATTTTATTATAGGAGTTGATTACCAGTTTTGGTGGTGGAACAGGCCATTTAGATTAGTTTCAGAATTGTATTTTAAACATTTATCAGATATTATTCCCTATGTTACTGATAATGTTAGAATATTGTACTCGGGTAATAATTATGCTGAAGGTTTTGCAACAGGCTTAGATTTTAAAATTAACGGCGAATTTGTAAAAGGATTGGAATCCTGGGCGAGCTTGTCTATCCTCCGCACGCGTGAAAGAATCAGTAATGAATTTACAGGAAGAACCTCATTTACCGAAACAAAACCAGGCGAATTTATTGCAAGGCCAACCGACCAACTGGTTAATTTCGCCTTGTTTTTTCAGGATTTTCTGCCCATGAACCCTAATTATAAAGTGCATCTGCAATTAGCTTACGCGAGTAAACTGCCTTTTCACCCCCCTCAAAAAGAATTGTATGGAAATATTTTCAGAATGCCTTCCTACAAAAGGGTCGACATTGGTTTTTCCAGCGATTTATTGAATATTGCCAATAAAAATAATACCCTAAGTAAATATTTTAAAAACTTATGGCTTGGCGTTGAGGTATTTAACCTTTTGGATATTAAAAATACAGTTTCATATTTATGGATTAATTCTGTTGCAGTAGCTGAAAACATGCCTGTTAATATGGCCGTGCCAAATTTCCTTTCAGGCAGAAGGCTTAACCTTAGAGTAAGCGCCTATTTTTAATTCCCTAAATCCATTTTCCGGTAAAAACAAATTCGGAAAGGGGTTTCCGGACTCTTTCCCCTAATTCTCTTTTTTTCAGATGTTCAGGTAAATTGCCTGTTTCTCCCTGATAGCCAACAGCGATCATTGCCACCGGTTCAAACTCAATTGGAATGAATAATTCGCTTACAGCCTTATTTTTATAGAAACCTCCCATTGGATGAGCGCTTAAACCCATATAAACTGCTTGAAGCATAAGGTTTTCAGTTGCCAGGCCAACATCATGCAATGCATAATAATTTGGCAAATTATTGTGGCTAAAATTTGATTTTAAAATACTTAAAATTAAAACAGGCGCATTTTTAACCCATTCTTGGTTCCCTTCAGTCAGGCATTCAAATAAAGTCTGATAAACTCCCCTGCCGTTCTTCAGACCATAAATAAAGCGCCAGGGTTGTTCATTATAACTTGATGGTGCCCAACGGGCAGCTTCAAAAAGCAACTGAATTTTTATTTCTTCAACCGAACGAGTTGAAAAAGAAACGGAACTTCTACGGTTCTTAATAAATTTAGATAATTTAATATCTTCAACCTGATTTGTCATATTATTAATTTTACCTTCCTGCACTTAAAGTATATTCTAAAATTACAATAAATAGACCATGTTTCCCGAAAACCGATTCGTGGTTATTCATTGTTAAATTTACCCGATATTTTGGAATAAACCATAATTAATCTTCAATTTGCAAAAAATTTATATATAAAGGAATTTAAAAAAAGCAAAATTGATTTTTATCCTTTGAAATTTATAAAACTTGTTATAAAATTGCTGCGAAAAAAACAAATTAATCAAAACCAACTAATTTTTGAGGATATGTTAAACAATAAATCAGAAATCTACATAAAAAAGGAAGAAAAGTATGGAGCACATAATTACCATCCGCTGTCGGTAGTTTTGGATCGCGGAGAAGGGATTTTTGTTTGGGATGTTGAAGGTAAAAAATATTTTGATTTTCTATCGGCATATTCTGCGGTCAATCAGGGACATTGCCATCCGGCAATTGTAGGTGCTATGATTGAACAGGCAAAAAAACTTACTTTAACATCCCGCGCCTTTTACAATAGTTCTCTGGGTGAATACGAAGAATATGTTACCCGGTTTTTCGGGTACGACAAAGTATTGCCAATGAACACCGGTGCAGAAGGAGTTGAAACCGCCCTGAAACTATGCCGTAAATGGGCTTACCTGAAAAAAGGTATTCCTGAAAATCAGGCAAAAATTGTCGTTTGCGAAAGTAATTTTCATGGGCGTACTATTTCAATTGTATCTATGTCAACCGATCCGGATGCCCGAAAAGATTATGGGCCTTTCACCCCTGGATTCATTGTTATACCATATAATAATCTTAAGGCACTTGAAGATGTACTTAGTGATAAAAATGTTTCAGGTTTCCTTGTTGAACCTATTCAGGGCGAAGCGGGAGTTTTTGTTCCAGATGAGGGCTACCTGAAAAAAGCTTATGAATTATGTAAAAAAAATAATGTTCTATTTATCGGCGATGAAGTTCAAACCGGTATAGCCCGTACCGGCAGACTGTTGGCCTGCGATCATGAAAATGTCCGTCCTGATATTTTAATACTTGGAAAAGCTTTGTCAGGGGGTGTTTACCCTGTTTCATCAGTATTGGCAGATGATGATATAATGCTTACAATTCAACCCGGGCAGCATGGCTCAACTTTTGGCGGAAACCCTATTGCAGCAAAAGTGGCCATTGCGTCGCTTGAAGTTATAAAAAATGAAAAACTGGCAGAGAATTCCGAAAAGCTTGGTATTATTTTCCGATCAGAATTAAAAAAAATCAAGTCTGATATGGTAGAAATTGTTAGAGGGAAAGGCCTGCTTAATGCAGTGGTAATTAAACCCAAGAACGGGAAAACTGCATGGGATGTTTGTGTAGCTATGAAGGAAAATGGCGTGCTTGCTAAACCAACCCATGGCCATATTATTCGATTTGCGCCTCCTCTTGTTATAAATGAAGCACAATTGCGCGAAGCAACTCAACTTATTGAAAAATCAATTTTGCAATTAACTTAAAATTTGCCCGTTTTCCTGCACCTAAGTACGGTGCAGGCCGGGCCAAATTGACACATCCAGATTATAATCAGGGATTTATTATTCCTGAATAACCCATACAGAAATTATTTTCATTTATTTTTTTCCTGCAGCAGCTTTATTTCATTTTTAAGTTCATTAAAAATTTCTTTTACAGAACTTATTTTTTTTGCAAGGTATGCATTTGATCCTGCAAAAGCATACCCTGAATTCATATTCCCCTTGTAGGCATTAAATAAAGCATTTATTATACAATAGGGGCTACTGCTAATATCGCAGGTTTTAATACATTTAAACGGGCATTTAATTGGAACCTTCATGCCCATTTTTACTTTTTCTATAAACTGGTTGCGTATAGCCCTTCCGGGCATACCTACCGGGCTTTGTATTATTTCCATATCATTTTCTGTGGAATCAATATAACTTTGTTTAAATGCATCTGCAGCATCACATTCATTGGTTGTAACAAACCGGGTTCCAAGTTGAACCCCTTTAGCCCCTTTTCCCATTATTTTATATATGTCTTCTCCCGTGTAAAGTCCTCCGGCAGCTATTACCGGAATTTCTTGCCCGTATTTTTCTTCATAAGGTTTTAACTCACTTACAACCTGCGGCACTAATTCCTCAAGTGTATAATTTGCATCTTCAATATGCTCTTTTTTAAAACCCAGATGCCCTCCTGCCTTTGGCCCTTCCACAACAATGGCATCGGGTAAATATTTATAAAAGGCCTGCCACCTTTCGCATATTATTTTAGCAGCTCTTCCCGAAGAAACAATAGGGACAAGCTTTGTAATACTATCGGGCTTCAAATAACCCGGCAAATCCAAAGGTAAACCTGCGCCCGCAAAAATAATATCGGCTTTTTCAGAAATGGAAGTTTTTACCATATCAGCAAAATTTGAAAGGGCTACCATAATGTTAACCCCAATAGCGCCAACAGAAATTTCCTTAGCCTTTTTGATTTCTTCTGTTAAACCAATAATGCTTGCCTCCAAAAAATCGGAAGAGTTTTTTCTATACAGCAAACCCAAACCTGCACATGAAATCACTCCAACTCCACCCTCATTTGCAACAGCTCCTGCTAGTCGCGATAATGATATTCCTACACCCATTCCGCCCTGAATTATAGGAACAGAAATTAATAATCCTCCAATATTTAGTGGTTTCATTTTTTCAGTTGATAAAATTTATAAATTATTCAAATTTAATTAATTATATTGACAAGGGAGTACTACTGTTAGACTTTAATACCAAACTGAAAAAAAGGAAATTTATTACTGTTAAGTAATATTGGCAGATTAGAGCTGAAATAAGTGCTTGTATTGCAAGGGTACAACCCGAAAAATTCAGGTCTTTATAAACTTAATCACCCGCTTTTTTGATGAAAACGCTAATTGAATATAACAAAGGGCTTAAATTCAAATATTTACGGTTATAACTAAACTTATAGGAAGCCATAATTTCTACCCAATTAAATATTACTGTAATAAGGCTTTACAGCGACAATTAATCGTGAACCAATACCTGATTTAACGAAATTACGTTTACAATGAAACCAGAATTAAGAATTTTGGAAAAGCCCTTGCTTTGTATTAAATTCGGAAATTACATACTAAAAACTTCTAAAAATGAAAACCGTTGTTTTTTGTTCAATCTTAATACTATTCATTATACCAATCAAAGCAGAAGATTTTAGAATCTTACGAGAACAAATGGTTAGAAGCCAGATTGAGAATCGAGGCATCAGGCACAAGCCTACTCTGAATGCCATGAAAAATGTACAGAGACATTTATTTGTTCCGGAAGCATTTATTTCAAGAGCCTACGACGATAATCCGCTGCCTATAGGTTTTGGGCAAACAATTTCGCAACCATTCATGGTGGCCTACATGACAAGTATTCTTAATCTTAAGCCCGAATATAAAGTATTAGAAATAGGTAGTGGCTCAGGCTATCATGCAGCGGTTCTTGCCGAAATAGTTCAAGAGGTATATACCATTGAAATTGTTCCCGAATTAGGTCGGCGATCTAAAAACATACTGGCAAAGCTTGACTATAATAATGTTACTGTAAAGATTGCTGATGGCTTTTATGGTTGGGAGGAACATGGTCCCTTCAATGCAATAGTTGTAACTGCTGCAGCAGAATTTATACCTCCACCTCTTATTGCCCAACTTAAAGACGGAGGCAAAATGATTATTCCGGTTGGCTCACCCTTTCTGGTCCAGAACCTAATTCTGGTCGAGAAAAAGGACGGTAAAATCACTACCCAAAACCTTATGCCTGTGAGGTTCGTTCCTTTTATAAGAGGCACACAATAAATCAATAAATTATGCTGCAAAAGCAATTATATTCTTCCATAAGCCTTCTCTCAGTTTCCATAATTGCATTTCAATTAGCATTGATGCAAATCCTTAGCCTCATCCAATGGAGTCATTTTGCCTATCTGGTGATTTCAATTGCTCTCATGGGATTTGGAGCAAGCGGCACTATACTCACAATTTTCAGAAAATGGTTTATAAGACACGCCGAATTGATCATTCCACTTTTTATGTTGCTTTGCGGACTTTTTATGGGGATTACGGTATTCAACACTAAATTTTTCCTTAGCAATTTCGACGGATTTTTACTTTTTAACCAGCCCGAACAGATTGGAATGTTGTTTCTTGCCTGTTTTATATATATGATTCCCTTCTTTTTTGGAGGAGCTGCATTGGGACTGATTTACACCATTTACTCCTCCCACATTGGGAAACTGTATTTTGCCGATTTGGCCGGCTCCGGTTTGGGAGGAGCAATTTTTACAGGATTACTGTGGATTTTTTTTCCTGAACATATTATAGTTTTCATATCCTTTTTGCCGTTAGTTTCAGCCTTTCTCGCATCAAATAATATATTTCGGAAAAAAATACTCATTTCTATTGCATTCGCTTCAATTACTATATTATTTACTGCAACCAATAAAACAGATCTCCCACTATCTCAATTTAAAGACCTGAAAAAGGCCTTGAGCATGATGGGCACAAAAATACTTTATGAAGAAAGTAGTCCCTACGGACATTTACACGCCGTGTATGCGCCTTATTTAAGATTTGCGCCCGGTTTAAGCCTTGCCTGGGAGAAGTCGCTTCCGCCTTCAATTACACTTTTCAATAACGCAAACTGGTTTGGGTCTATTCCAGCCGGATCGGAGAATGATAAATTATCCTTTTTAGATTACACACTATATGCTTTACCATTCGTTGCCTCGAAACCTCAGTCAACACTGATACTTGATGCAGGAACAGGATTACTTGCCGAATATAGCCTTATGAAAGGCAGCAGGGAAATAACCTTTGTAGAACCTAATGCCGCCGCTATAAGCTTACTAAAAAATGAACTGTCGGAGGAACATGATTCTCTTTTCTTTCATCCTTCGGTTAGAATAAAACAGCTTAACCCGCGCAGTTATTTGCTATCAGACAAATCTTATTATGATCTTATATATTTTCCGACGGTGGGAGCGTTTGGCGGTTTATCCGGAATATTGGCCACTTCAGAAAATTTCCTGCTTACGGTAGAGGCATTTCAGGATGCATGGAACCGATTAAGTGACGATGGATACATTATGATAACAGCATGGATGGATTACCCGTCAAGAGTTCCTCTTAAACTGCTAGCTATAATTTCAGAAACAATGGAATCTTTCGGAATTCAAGATCCTGCGAAACACCTGGCAATTATCCGTTCGTGGGGTAATATTGGGTTTCTTGTAAAAAAAACCGAACTGAACTATTATGAAATAAATAAAATTAATGAGTTCTGTGATTCAGTTTTTTTTGATCCTATGGTATTGGGAAATATTTATTCGGCAAGCCACACTACATTTAATATGCTTCAGGATGCCGATTTATATCAACATTTTGATACAATTTTAAGGGGAAATACCGATGCGTTTTTTGCTGGTTATATGTTTGATGTTTCTCCAACAACAGATAACAGGCCATTTTTTTACAGGTTCATTAAGCCCGGGAATATCGAAAATCTTAGAAAAACCTATAGTTTTCAGGAACTGGCCTACATGGAACCGGGTTATTTTATAACCTTTATTGTTTTTTTGGTAATTTTTTCAATGGCCCTGCTTTTGATTTTTGTTCCAATGTTTTTTTTCAGAATAAAAGGTGATGGAATTCCCTATACACTTTTTTATTTCGGTGGTCTTGGAATTGGTTTTATGTTCGTGGAAATTGTATTGATACAGCAATTTATTTTGTTCCTTGGTGAACCAATATATTCGGCGGCAACTGTACTGAGTGGTATACTTTTATTTTCGGGGGCAGGTAGTTACTTCTCGGGGAAGTTAAATCCTGTAAAGAATACTCTGGTATCAATTATGTTGGTAATTATTCCACTTATTGTTTTATATGCGTTTGGGCTTCGATATGTTTTAGTTAGTACGGTTCACCTTAACATGCTTCATAAAATTGGAATTTCAATTTTGCTAATTGCCCCACCCTCTTTTTTTATGGGTATGGCATTCCCACTTGGCATAAGGCTTCTATCGCGCGTAAATGATACTCTTATACCATGGGCATGGGGTGTTAACGGTTATTTATCCGTATTAAGCGCAGT
>BBPF01001822.1_pt1 | contig 18687 bp, 13 predicted proteins | sample 1343921 | NCBI WGS metagenome assembly BBPF01 (sample SAMD00019090, study PRJDB2971) | groundwater metagenome | isolation source: The Cedars highly-alkaline
AAATCCTACAGGAAATCCTACAGGAAATCCTATTGAATCACCTATTAAGCCCGATGAGTGTGAGGATTATCACAATATTGGGCTTACCGATGTGCAAGTAAATTTTCTTGACCTTTATAAAAGTGGATTAACTCTTAGAGAAGCAACTCAAAAGGTTGATAGGGCGAAAAGTATTTATACTATATGGGCTAGGCGTTCCCCAGCATTTAAAAAGGCTATGGATTCTATACATTCACCACATAAAAGAGAGGTTAAGGTTAATAAAATGGGGATAAAAAAGGGTAGGAAGCCAACTCCCCCAGAGGTATTTGATGAATTTCTTAGGCTTGTGGCGGAACATGGGACTTTAACTAAGGCTGCTACAGCAGCAGGGCTACATTATGGGACTATAAGGACGAAAATGTATACGGATGCGGAATTTAGAGAGAAAGTTGCTATAGCTAAAGAGCAATTTGGGGACAAACTTGAGGATATGGTGTTTACGAGGGCTGAAAAAAGTGATATATTGCTCATTTTTGCCACTAAGGCTCATAAACCAGAGTATAGGGATTATTATAGGGCTGATCCAGTCACCAAGGGGATAGGTAATCTTAATATAAACATTGGATTTTTGGCTGGGATGAGTATAGATGATATGCATAAGATATTGCCGTCGGTTAATTATACTATTGACCCAGAGGACGATAGGGTTATTAAAGATGAGGTTATAAAAGAGTTAAGTGACAGACAAGAAAATAAGTAGTGCTGTGTTAGAAAAGGTAAGGGGGTACGTAATCTCTATTTTAGTAGAGAAAAAGAGAATGGCGAAGTCTTTCCTTTACTTTATTAATAATTATTGTTATATAGAGGGTTCGGCTAGCGATAAGTCTGAGGGTGGGGGATATCTTATACCATTTAAATTATGGGATGGGCAAACATTGTTTGCTAAACTCTTACTAGAATTCAGACTTTTGATTATGTTAAAGACACGCCAAATGGGTGCGACTTGGCTAACGCTGTGCTATGCATTATGGAGGATGATGACCATCCCTGGGTATCGGGTAGGTTGTTTGTCAAAGCGTGAGCTTGAGGCTAGTGAGTTAGTAAGACGGGTTACTTTTGTTTTACATCATATGCCCAAATGGCTTGTAAGACATAAGAATGATTATGTTCCTGGCTATACAGGATTATTGTGGGATAGCACAGAGCTTCAGATAACTATTAATTTTTATGACAAACCAGGTGACAAGATAGGTAAGATGAGAGAATATGCATCTTCCACTCTAATGGCATTTCCATCAGCCCCAGATAGTATGAGAACTTATGTTTTTGACCTTGTTATATTTGATGAGTGGGCATTTCACCCTTTTGCTAGAGAGATATGGGCTTCAGCGTTCCCTATTATACACAAACCTAATGGTGGTCAGTTTATAGGGATATCAACTGGACTTCCAGGTACTCTTTTTGAGGAGATATATTGGAAAGCAAAAGCTGGGGAGAGTAGTTTTAAGAGTTGTTTTTTAGATTGGACAACTGACCCTCGTAGAACGCAAGAGTATTATGAAGAGGCTATTGCCAGTGGTGGTTCAGAAGTACGTAGAGAGTATCCAAAAAGTGAGCATGAGGCGTTTAGTGCTGGGTCGGGTATGGCGTTTGAGGTTTGGGATGAGAAAATACATGCTAATATATTAGAGACTTGGTATCCACCAGATACTGGTCGGATAATAAGAGTATATGACCCTGGCTATACTAGGGCATGTTGTAAGTGGTATTGGATTAATGAGATTAATGCCGTGTGTTATAGGGAGTTTTATCCTAAGCAAATGACAGATGTTATGCAGATAGAGGAGATATTACGACTTAGTGTTAAGCCCGATGGTGAGCCAGAGAAAATATATATGACTTTAGTAGATCCTATTAAAACTTTTATGAGGCATGGGGATACTGGTGTCAGTACTGCGGACAGATTTACCGAGAAAAGAGTACCTATAATATCGGGTGCTAAAAGTAGGGAACAAGGATGGAGAAGATTAAGAGAGTGGTTATATCCTTATAAAGATGAGAATTCTGGTGAGACTACGGCACGATTAACATTTACAAAAGCATGTTATAATACAATAAGAACTTATCCTATGCTTAGAGTAAAGCAGGATAATCCAGAAGATGTGGATGAGGGCGAAGACCATCCACAGGATTGTGATAGAATGTTAGTTATGAGTAGGGCTGATTTTAAGGGTAAGGTTTTACAAGTTAAGGACGACATAATAGATGATGAAAATTGGATATTGGCAAAAATTAAAAAGTATAAAATAGAAAAAAAGGACGAGGAGGAAAGACGAATATGGTCGAGGGAATGATTATGGTAGCGATGTTTTTAGTCGGGTGTATTGTGGGATACACATTTTTTTATTTAGCCTTTAGATATGGTGTTAATATTTTTTCATTTAATAAGATAGGGTTACCTACAAATACAATTCCATTAGTTCCTCCAATACTTAGAAAGAGGACGGATGAGAGTAAGCCGAAAGATAATTTTGCGGAGGAGTGGGAACTTATTAATAGGGGGGTAAATATATCTATAGACGATGTGAAGGAGGCTAAGTTCGGATAAAATGTCATTCAAAAGTGAGGCACAAAGAAGAAAATTTCATGCTCTTGTAGAGCAAGGAAAAATGTCTCAGAAAACACTAGATAAGTGGGAGAAAGAAACTGGTGATAAGAAATTGCCAGAAAAAGTCGGTAAAAAGAAAGGGAGTAAGAGGAGATAAATATGGATATAAAAAAAGGTTTAGGGGCTTGGGCTAAAGAAGATCCTATAGGAATGGTTAATGCCTTAGTTGGTTATACTGATAAGGTTATGATAGCAAAATATATTAACTGGAAACGAGCCAGAAATAAAATAAGAAACGAAAAACATGCTTTTTATATTACGGCGAATACTGAAGCCCCACTATTCTCTACCAATTACATGGAGAAAAAATTAGATACTGCTATGTCTTATTTATCTTCTAATATTCCGAAAATAACATTGGCTGGGGCTACCAGTGAAGATGATGATGCCGCTTTGTATAAACAAAAATTAGCAGATTGGATGTTGAGTAATCATCAGATAAATTATAGAGATGCGATAATGAAGTTGGGGTTAAATATATTTATTGCTGGAGTTGGATTTTTTAAGGTTAGTTTTAACACTGAGGCTGATGAAAACCAATGCGGGGTGGTGTGGAGCATACTTCCTCCAGAGAGCGTGAAGGTAGATCCTTTATGTGGAGGCGATTTAAGAAAGGCAAGATGGGTTATACACGAGAGAAATAATGTACCAATAGATGAGATAAAATATTTTTTCCATAAGCAGGTTGATAGCACTGATTTTGGAGATACTGTTCGTGACCAAAGTATATATAAACCGTCTGAAAAAATAGATGTGAGTTCGGTTATAAAAGAAGGAACGGCAACAATTAGAGAATGTTATTTTATAGATTACTCTACCGAAATGATAGATGAAGTTATTGATGAGGGGAATATAGAAGAGAATATACCGCCAACGATAGGAAAAAAGAGGGTTAGGAAATATCCAACTTGGCGATTATTAATAGTATGTAGCGGGGTAAGCAAGCCTTTATACGATGGTGCACTTCCTCCTGGTTATAATACATTGCCTATTTTCGCAAGTCCATACGAATTAGATGAACTGACATTATATACAATATCTTTATTGGAGAAAATAGAACCATTACAGGATTTATGTGATAATTTAGATAGGCAAATATACAAGAATATAAGGCTTATCGTTAATAGGCAACGCAAACTTCAGGCTAACAGTGGATTAGAACCAGAGGATTTAAATGACATCCCAGGTTATGTTTATTCCATGATGAATATTGATGGTTTGAAATGGGATGAGCCAACTGCATTAAGTAGTGATATTTTTCAATATAGGGCTGCTATTGAGGATAGAATTGATAGAGTGTCTGGGATATATGAAGTTGCTGAGGGGAGGGCTGAGGCAGGGGTTACTGCTTATTCCGCCCTGGTTACACTTGGTGATGCTTCAACAAGGACTATAAAAAGAATAACTTCTATTATGGCGGATTCATTAAGTTTGGCATTTAGGCTATCTTTGTCATTGTTTAAAACTTATAAGGGACCGTCTTTTACCATAAAATTACTAGGTGGAGAAACATTAAAAGTTGTAGAAAGTTATCCTGATAATATATCTATCAAGTCGGTCCAGGGGATACCCACATCAATACCGATAGAGGAAGCCAAGCCAGAGCATAAACTTGCTTGGAAACAAGAGAATAATGTACAAGTTGTGTTGGATGATATTCATGAAGACTTAGATTTTATTATATACGCCGACAATGAACTTCCATCATCTAAAGCACAAAGAGCAAGGCTGGCTCTTGACTTGAGAGCATTGGGTGATATTGATAGGGAGAATTTATTAGAGGCTTTAGAATGGCAGGGTCGTGGTCAAGTATTAAGAAGAATGGCTATGGCTGAGCAACAAGCGGCAGTGGCACAACAAGGTACTCCGATGCCACCTGGCGAGGAGGATATGATGCGACAAGCATTACAGGGGGTTCTTGGTGGGGAGATGACCTTGCCAGAGACGGCAAGTGTGCCTCCATTGCCTCCATTACAACCTGACAGAACTCAGGAAAAAATCTAAAGAAATAATAGTGTGCTATAATAATGTATCGGGACCAGGCTTACGGTGGGGTCTGAACAGGCGAAAGCATTCAACCATCGAAAAAGACAGTCTATAGGAGGATATAAAAATGTACTCGGACGATAAAGAGATTTTAAAAGAAGGGGAAACCCAATCGGTTAAAGAGCAGACCGATGTCTCCTCTGTTGATGTAGGTGTTCAGGAGGGTCTTAGCGACTCTGAAATTAAGCTTGCACAATTAGAGAGAGACTATAAACAACTACAGAGAGCGTTTACTAAAACAAGGCAACAGATGAAAGGTAGGGAAGAGGATATGCAGTTTATAGATTATATTAAGGCGAAAAGTGACTTAATGGAACAGGTTAATGAGCTTGTATTATCATATAAGGGTTCTGTATCAGAGGTTTATACAAAACCAAAAGAGCAGAACGTTGGTGATATTACAGAGGCTCTTACCTTTTTACTCCAGCAACCAGACTACAAAACCTATAATGATGAGATATTAGCCTTCGCTGATGCTGAGGGCATTGATACAGATAACCCAGTGGAACTTAAAAAAGCTTATTTTTTGTGGAGAGGTGCTAATGTGGAAAAATTAGTCAAGGATAGCCTTAAGAGAGAACAAGATTCTGTTGATAAGAAGAAGGTTGTTAGAGAATCTGCTCCAAAGTTGCAAGATAGCGGTAGTAGTTATACACCGCCACCTGATTATAAAAATATGTCTGAGATGGACATATTAAAAAGTTTAAATGTACCATTTATGAAAGATAGTAAGTAGGAGGAAAGAAAATGCCTGTTAGTCCTGAAGCATTACGAACAATAGCAAAGGTCAAATACATTCCAAAGATGATTGACCAAATTTTTGTCGGATATCCAGTGCTCGCTTTGTTAAAAGAAAAGATAGCTCAAAGTGATGATGCCGACACCATAAGACAGCCAGTCCTTTTCGGGAGGAAAATAGTAGAGGGTTTTGATGGATATGATCCAATACTTTCAAGACAAAGTGATGTCCCCGCAAAGTGGGCTGACTATGGAGTTAGAAACCATCGTGTCCCCTTGGAGATAGCGAGAACTGATTTGCAAGTCAATCAGGGTGAAGCAACTAAAGTTTTTAAATTAACAGAACTCCAAATTGAAAACGCTATGATTTCCATGGAAGAGGATATGAATAAGAGTATTTTCCTGGGTGATGGCACAGGGGCATACGCTAAGAAAATTGTGGGATTGCCAGTAATAGTAGCCAATACTGGGACTTATGCGGGAATAAATAGAGCCGTTGATACTTGGTGGCAAGCAAGAATTAATACAGCGACAGCTGATAGACCTATATCTTGGGAACTCGTCCGAAGATTAATAACCGCAGTTAGTTTTGGGTCGATTAAGCCCAATCTAATGGTTGCTAGTGAGGAGTTGTGGCATATAATGGTGGATAGAACAGACCAAAGGATGGTTTATTACACTCCAGTTTCTGGAGCTAGTAAAAAGGTAGTTGATTTAGGGTTTGATGCCATACATTATCAAGGAGTACCAATAGTGTGGGATAGAGATTGTCCAGCGAGGACACTTTATGTGTTGAATACGGACTTTCTACGACTTAGATACATTCCTGGAGCATATTTTGATATGGAGGAATGGAGACTGTCGGAAGGATTTTCTGGAATAGTTTCAGAACTATATTTCTCTGGGAACTTAGAGTGTACCCAGCCCAGAACACAATTAATGGCTAATAGATTGATAGCCTAAGACAAGGGCAGGGGAGGGCGACCTCCCCGATTCCCTATTATAAGAGTTAAAAATGACTTTAAGAAAACTTATTTTTTCTATTCGGGTTGAATTAAAAGAGCCTATTGAGGCTATTTGGTCAGATAAACAATTAGTAAATTATATTAATGAGACTTTGCTATATGATATAGCAACGCTTGTTAATGAAAAGAGAACATTTTCTACTACAGTGATGGCAAATACTGTTGAGGTTGAACTTCCAGTGGGGTTGTTGATACCAATGATGGCAGCATGGCATGGTGTCTCTAGGTCTGATATAGAGATAGGGGCTATTGTTAGTCGCCATATTTTTTCAGATACTGTTGGTACTCCAAGACTTGCATGGGTAGTAGGAAATAGATTAAGACTATATCCAATTCCGTCTAGAAATGGGATATTAAGGATATACGGAACTGTTAGACCATTAGAGTTAGATATAGATAGACCAGATGAAGTACCCGTATTTAAAGATGTGGATGAGATTATAAAATTAGGGGCTACATATAGGGCTTTGAGGGTGGATAATAATCCGTTAGCGGAACAATATGGATTAGATTTAGATAAAGTGAAATTTAAATATTTAGAAAATAAAATTAAGACTCCACAGAAAAGGGAAGTCAAGGATTACTGGTCAAGGTTTTATGGTGAGAGAGACTAGTGGCTTACATACCTTTAGAAAAGGCTATTTATAAAGATTTTAAGGGTGGACAAAATAGTGCGACACATCCAACTAATATAAAGGATAATGAACTATCTTCTATAAATAACTTTACTATAAACGATGATGGTTCTTTGGTATTAAGTAGGGGGGTTGAACAAATAGGTAGTGGTAGTTTAGGAAATTTGCATGTTAGAAATCTTACCAAAATAAGTGTTGGGAATTTTGAGACCTTTTGTTTTAAGTACGATAATAGGATATTTTTTAATGACTTTGTAACCGTATTAAATACAACCCCTGTTTCTGGTGGAAATTGGACTAAGCTTAATTTTTTTAAGATGGAAAATGTAAGGCTTGAGAGAGGTTCGGAAGCCTTTGACTATATTTCTTTTGTTCCGTACACTATAAATAAACCAAGATTTTGGCAACCAGGTATATTTGGTAGTGCTACCGATAGATCTTTATTTTTGGAACAAAGTAGTAAAAATTTACTATTAGATGGTGGGTTTGAGAGTATACATGAAATAAATAGTGTGGATTCTCCGTGGAAAGTAATTGTAGCTGCTGGTGTTGCCCATAGGGCAGAAAAATCTTCTACATTTTTTCAAGGTGGTACGCAAGTGCCCCGTAGAGTAGGTTATGGGGCAAGACATCTCTGGATGAACGTAACAACAGTAGATCGTAGTGTAATAGTAGACCAAGATGTTGTAGTTAATCAGCATGCAAATAAAAGAGTATCTCTATCATTTAGATATTGGGGAAATGTAAGAAATGGACGATTTGAGTTTGGGATATCTTTTTTTAACGTAGGGGGGGGTTCCACAGGCGTCTTTTATGATATTCTTATTATGGGAACTAGACAAACATCAGCATTTTATGAAACTACCGTTACCCTACCTGCTAATACCCATTCAATAAGATTGACACTTGTTGGTGCTACGGAAAATATTGCTGGGGCTTTTATTAATGTTAATGTAGACAACGTAAAATTAGAAATAAATCCAATTGCCACTACTTGGTGTGAAACAGAAAGGGATAAGGAGCAATTATTTATAAATACTAATGCTTTATTTCCTAATGAAGGGACTATTGAGTATAGACATAGACCATATTATATATACGCTCCTCTTGAAGAGACAGTAATAAATGATTTGATTTGGGGAGGAGTTGATGATGGTTTTATTATTAGGAGAATATATAAAAGAGTTGGTGTAACATGGAATTGGTATTTAGAAGCAGTTTTTATGGGAGCTAATGTAGGGCGAATAGAAACAATAATAACTCCCAATATAAATACTGTATATTACATAGTTCTTCGCTGGACAATGAGTGGGGTGTCTTTATTTTTAAATGGTGCATTAATAGGAAGTTTAACCCTATCCGTGATTCCACCTTCTGGGGAAATAATCCTTAGTGGCGAGGGTATGTACGACGATATCAGAATATCCTCAACAGCTCTAACAAATGCTCAAATATCTACTGTGTGGGCTGGGGGCATACCTACTCTACCCAATAGTATTAGTGAATATAAATTGGATTTTGAGGGAGATTTACTTGCTGTTAAACATTATCAAGGGGAGTGGGTTTCTAATACTATTGATACATTGGGCTATACTGCGAGAATAACAAATCTTATTAGAAAAATGCGAGTAATTAATATTCCTGTTAAGGTTGAAGTCAGATTTTCAGCTGACAATATTGTTTGGGGAATGTGGTTAGAAATAGATAATTTAGGGAGGATAATACAAACTCCATTAAGATTCTGCCAGGTAAAAGTATCGTTTTTGGAGATATATAAAGATATAATGTGGTCGCATGACTTTTCACGAGTTATATTATGCGAATATAGAATATTAAATACTTATAGACAAATAGGCATAGCGAATGGACTAACTGATATAATTAATTATAGGGATGGTATTATTTTTACTGATTACCCACAAAACCCTCAGCGGTGGAAAATACCTGAGGATGCCGATGGAAATGCTCAACATCTTTTAGGTAGTCCTCCAGATGCTAAATATGTAAAGGAAGTAAACAATGTGTATTTTCTTATAAATAGCAAAGAATATCCCAATGCTGTTTTTATTAGTGACATTTTAAACCCAGAGAAATGGGCTTTTTATAATATGCTTGAAGTTGGAGATTATGATGAGATTACAGATGTATGCAAGTTTAAGGATTATCTAGTGATAGGTAAGAGAAATCATATTTGGGCGTTAGTTAGTAAAGGCGTAGAAGAGGTTGCGTTAGAAAAAATACATGATATAGGCGTGGTGGGGAAATCGTTATTAGAAGTAGAGGGGGGTTTATTTTTTATATCTGCAGATGGTTTATATATATCGGATTTAGCGAAACCAGTTAATATAACCGAGAAGATAAAAGATGTATGGGACAGGGTGAATAAGGGCAGATTAAATGAGGTGGTTGCTCATTATCATCAGCAAAAGATATATATGAGTTTACCAACAGGAACTGCAGATATCTCTATAGTTGTGTTAAATGTTTTAACGGGAGCATTTGCTACTTACGATACAGTAATTCCAGCTTCGTTTACTTCTATAATGAGAGATAATCAATATAAATTAATAGCAGGAATTAGGGGGATGGTTGTAGTATTAGACGAAAAACATCATAATATAGGAGTGACAACAGATATAGTGGGTAGTGTAAGAACTAAGGACTATGATTTAGGAGACCCCCACTTAGAAAAGTTTATTAGAAGGGTAGTATTACATATTACTTCAGCAGCTAGGGCGTCTATTTTGGAGGTACATCCTGTGATAGATGGGGTAATAAAGACAAGTTTGAGTATTGTGGTACAGTATGATGAATCTCGGTCTGAAAAGTTATATTGCGTAATTCCCGCTAAGATTGGGGTATTTAGGGCTAGGACTATAGGATTTGTTCTGAGGCAAAGATCTAATATTGGAGGAGTAAGTGTGAGGGGGATATCTATAGAATTTTGGAGAGAGTCTAGGAGGGCATATGTTTAAAATAATTAGAGAAGCTAATTATACAGATACAAAGTTGGCTGAGAAGTTTAACAAGATAGAAATAGAAATTAATAAGATAGTTAATAAGATAGAAGATGAAATAAAAGAAATAAGAGGTAGGGGTCCTTTGATGGGAACTGTTTCTATTGACCCCCCTCGCCTTAGTTCTGGTGCAAGAACTAGCGTAGATGTAGAAGTATCGGGTTTACTTACTACTCATAAAATACATGCACAATGTCAAGATCCTAATTATAGTCTTCACGCAGAAGTAATTATGGCGGTTGTTCATTGTCCTGTTAATGGAACGTTAAGATTTATGTTTAAGAATACAGGGGCTGCTGAAGTTGATGTTCCATCTGTTTTATGGACTTATTGGGCTTGGTAATGTTAGATAATATAGGAGGTATGTAAAAATGGCAATAAAACCGTTAAGACCTGTGCGTCCCATAAAACCACTTAAGGGAAGAGTTGGTATTGAGCCTGTATTTGGGGCGGGAAAAGAAAGAGAACCAGCAATTCCAAAACCAGTATTCCCTAGAATAGAAACCAATGGGGAGGCTACGTTCCCAATCCTAAAACCATTTATAAAGCCACAACAATTTAGAATTGGCGAGATAGCTCCGCCCCCCATAGAGAGAGCACCTAGTATTGAACCAATTCCAGAGTTGCCCTTCCAAGAAGCGATTACTCCAGGGACGCCTATTCAAAAAGCAAAAGAACCTTCGGTAATTAAGGCTGAAGAATTTGATGTTACAGGAGTTACGCCTCCAAGTAGGATCACATCTTCTATTAGTAGGACTTTTGCATCTATAGAAACATTGGCTAATACTAACTTGCCATTAGCAGCTAATTTTGTTAATAAAGTCCATAGTACATTAGAGTTGGCTGAGTCGAGGGTTTTAAGTTTATTGGCTGAGATGGGGAGGAGTATTGATCCTGCAACTTCTATGGCATTAAAAGAATTAAAAAAACAGGGAGTGGATGAGAGAAACAGAATTTTGGGGATGATGAATCAGAGGGGGTTAATGCGTGGTGGTATGTTGGCTCAACAAATGGAGAGATTTAATCAAGGCATACTAACAGCTCAGGAGCGTTTAATATCAGAAAACCTTTCTAAGACACAGGAAAGACTTGTAAATACATTAGTACAGTTTGGCTTACAAAGAACTAATGTTGCCCAATGGGAAGCTGAGCATATGGAACAAGCTAGAAGGGCTGGGGTTTCAGAAATGCAATGGGCTTTGGCTAGACAAGATGCCCTACAGCAATGGGGCGAGTCGATGGATTGGGATAAGGAGAAATGGCGAGCAGAGTTTGGTGAAAGTTTAAGAAGGTTTGGAATAGAACAAGAAAAGATAGATGAGGCACTTGTTTGGGAAAAAGAAAAGTTTAGGAGAGGTGTAGAATGGGAAAAAGAAAAGTTTGGAAGAGAATTGGGTTGGGATAGAGAAAAGGTAGCATTAGGGATAGAATGGGAAAGGGAGAAATTTGGTAAAACCTTTTCTTTGGAAGAACGAAGATTGGAATGGGAGAGGGGAATTGCAGAAAAGAAGCTTGAATTTGATTATAATAGTTTAGCTGCAACTATTGGCATAGAAAGGGCAAGGTTGGATCAGGCTTTAATGCTTACTCTTAAACAATTAAACCAAGAAAATAGACAGTTTGATTTATCTAGAGATTTGGATTGGAAGAAGTTTAATGCTACTTTAGGGTTAAATTTGAGAGGATTGGGGTTAGACCAACAAAAAATAGATATAGCTAAACGAGAATTTGAATTTAATAAAGCTAGATTTAGAGAGGATGTAAGGCAATTTGACCAAGGGCTAAAATACAAGTATGCAGAATTAGGTAAAGTGGGCGAGAGGGCTGTGGTTACACCAGAAAAACCAGGTAAACCAGAAAAAAACCCTGGTAAATTAAAGAGAATGTTTTCGTATTATACGGCAAAACATCCAACCAGGGCGGCGGCATTAGGGGCTTTGGTGATAGATGAATTAGCTGGCTTTTTAGATGATGTTGATATTGATGCCCTTACTGATATGATAGAGAGATTTTATGCTCCAGCCCATAAGGGGACTACGCCAGAGGAGAAAGCACGGGCTACTGTTCCCCCTACTAGAGCCTTAACTCCAAGACAGCAGTTGTCTGCGGCTACTAGAGCCTTAAGAATGGCAAGGGAACAGTTAGGGCGACATAGAGTTGGGTCTGAGGAACATAAGAGGATTCAACAGGAGATAGAAAGGCATCAAAGTAAGGCTAATACATTACGGAAATTCGTGAGAAGACCCGTTATTAGAAGAGATAGACCTCCCGTTATTAGAAGAGGCAGATAATTATATGAAAAAATTTAGATTTAGCGAGAGATTATTGGAAAGTCCTTTATATGTTGGTGTATCTGCCGCAAAAAATCTTGCGGCAAGGAGAGCATCTGGTGAGGAATTCCAACAAATACGACAATACCCAACCATAGCGGCTAAAGGGGTAACGATACAAACGGCTAGAAGATTACGAGCGGCTGGATATATAGAAGAGGACGAAACAGATTTAGCAATTACAAAACCAAAAATAAGTGGGACACAAAGGGCTACAAATCTTCTCATGGCTGTTATAAATAATTTAGATAGACCGAGAAATGTCGTTGCTACTATTGTTAAAGAACATGCTCTTGAAGATAGACCGCTTTCTAAATTATGGGATACCGTAATAGAAGGATGGTCAAAGGAAAATTCAGTTTGGGGTCAAGATATAATAAAGGAGTTACACGCTAGGCAAGGGAGAACAGAGTATACAACCCTTGCTTCTAGGGCTGGGTTATGGACGGCTGGGTTTATATTTGATTTGGTTACAGACCCAATCACATATCTTAGTAGTGGGGCTTTAAAATTAGCGGGGAAAACACTAGTAGGATTATCCGCAGGATTGAGAGAAAGGGTTGTACTTGGTTTGGTTAAAGATTATGCCAATGCTAATCTCATGCAATCCTTAACATCTAAAAATCTGATAGCACATGCAACGCAACAAATTATTGATAAAGCACCTAACTTTTTAAAACAAGGTGGGGTTTTTAAGAATATAACAGGAGCGGCAGATGATTTACTTAAAAATAGATATATTTCTGGTTTTGATTATATCTCAAGCGTAGGCGATAAGCAAAGAAGCGAAGCTGTTGTAAGATTTATTGAAACACTTAAAAAGAAGGCTATACAGGCTCTTCCAGTAGAGGAGCAAACGCCCGAAGCATTAGCTCTTATTGGAAAGAAATTTACTTTATCACAAGTAGATATTACAGCTTATGCTAACAAGCCTAAACTTATTGAGGAAGCAATCACTCCTTTTGCTCATTCGTTATTGGAAACTGAACCAGCAAGACATCTTAAAAAAATAGGAGAATTATCTGGTGATTTTATTTTAAATCATTTAAGGGATACTGGTGAGTTAATAAAACCCCGAACTTTATTTAAAATGGTACAAAGAGTAGCGGAGGGTAAAACTATAAGGGGAGTTAAGCCAGAAAAAGTCGACAGCGTAAAGCAATTAGTGAATAGTATGTCTGATTATTTTGGTGGTCTTGTTGGGGGGATGGCTGAGGGCACGATAGGCGGAATATCAGATGACATGTTTAAGGAGTTAGTTCAACGGTTATATTGGGGTAAGTCTATTACTCAAAAGGTAGCCCCCGACATGGTGGATATTATTAAAAAGGCAGGCGAGGGGCTTATCCCCAAAAGAGAAGCTCATTTATTTTTTGCTGGGATGCCATTGCTTAATTTACAGCCAGTAAAGACAGCTATGGGTGGGTATATTCAAAGAATCCCTGGCGTTACATTAGCATGGGACTTTTTTGGAAGAGAATTTAGTATGGGGTATGTAGCTTTAAAGACCGATATAGCACACCGTCGTGCATTTTTAAAAGAAAAACTTTTCCCTCAAATATGGGATATAAAACAAACGGGTCTTTTTGAGCAAACACGTGTTATAAACGAGATAGCCGAAACAATGACCAAGCTGATTGTTAGTAATGGTGGCGATCCAAAGTGGGCAAAGATAATAGCCTATTCTCAACAAGATTTTGACCAGTTTCTTACAACAATGAAACTTATAAGAAATGAATCGCCAGAGATATGGAATAAATTATGTGCCTTATGGGGACTTGATAGGGTATCTTTATCGCCTAAGAAAATACAACAAATTATAAAAGCTGCAAAACCTGGGGATAATATATATGAAGCTATGATGAGTGCCACTGCTAAACAACAGGTAAGAGAGATTTTCCCTGACATGTATAAGTTTTTGCCTAGCCCTAAGGAACGTCCAATGTTGTATCCTACTCGCCTAAAAAGAGTTTTAGATTTGCCAGAACCTAGGATGTTTGGTTTTGAAGATATAGTTGAGGAAATGGATAGATTGGTTGTTGGAAAACCAGCAAAGGTAACAAAAAAGGGTAAGCAAGTGGTGGAAACCCTTGAAGATGTTATATCTTTATTAGATGAAGCTGCTGAAAAAACGGTAAAAAAACCTAAGGTTGACAAAGAATTGCTGCCGTATGTTAAAAAAATGGAAACTCATTTAAAACGATTTAAGGAATTTGTTGATGATGCCTTTGCTACCAATAAGCCATATCTTCCAGAAATTAAAAGAAGATTAGGTAGGTCATCGGCTCAAACGGTTTATAGAGACGCTCTCTCGTCATCCATTATTAGAGAAGGGGGGATTGATACATTTAAATATATTGAAAAGAGTTATTTAGACGCAGATACTATAGCAAGATTGACAAAGGAATATGGGGATGTTTTAAAACAAATGGAAAAAACGGGAGCTAATATTAATTTATTAGGTAGATTTACAAGGAAGATTTTGGACGCTGGCGTTAGCGGTAAAATAGATGACGTTGATAACTTTATACATATATTTAATGAGATAGGTGCTGGTTCTCAATGGGGTAATGAGATGGCTGAATTACTTGGTGAGGCTGTTCAAAAAAGAGGTATTTCTACTCAATATGACAACTTTATTAATATGCGGTTTGGAATACCAGGGGAAGAAGATTTAGCTAAGCAGGTGTATAACCATCTGGCAAAGCAAAGTATAGATGCGGATATTACTTTTAAACAATACCTAGAGTATCAAAGAAGGGGTGGTAAGCAATTGCTCGCAAGTGCGGCATCGGATGTTCCACTGAAGCCAAGTTCGGTATGGGAAAGTTTAGCAAAAGAAGTTGGGGAGGCAGACTTATTAAAATTTATAGATGATGCAGGTTCTATGGATAGAATGAAGGAAGTAGTTCAATATGGTAGGGATATGTTTGATAAATATTATAAAGAAGCTGTTGAAAAATATGGGCTACATGTAAGTTATGTTAAGAGCTACTTACCGCAACTCTTTCCTGAATCGGAAAGAAAACTAGTAAGGCAAACGATAGATAGATTAATGGCTAAGCGAGGTGGCTATAAGCCAATAAAGGGCTTTGTTCCAGATTTCTTAAAACCTAGAGAATTCTTTAATACTTTTGAAGAGCTAATAGAAGCTGGGTTTCATCCTTATACAGATATACGCTTGTTAACATCATCTTATGCTGGTATATTTGAAAATATGAAATGGTTAAGAGAAGTAGGAGAAGTCCTTAAAAAATGTCCGAAAGATTTAATTTCAAAAAAGATGCATGCGAATTGGATGAAGATAGATGGATTAATAGAGGGAATGACTGGAATGTACGTACACCCAGAGATAGGAAGGTATTTAAAAAATTTATCATTGTTTTTTGCCGAAGAACCAGAGGGTATAAAAACATTTGCTAACGCAGTGAGTCTTCTTACTACGCAATTTAAATCTACAGTGTTAGCCAGACCAGCGTTTCATATGGCTAACATAGGATCTAACATTGCCCTTAGTTTAGCCAATGGTGTTTGGGATATTGTCCCAAGATTGCATCAGGCAATTGGGATATATTATAAAAGGATGCCTAATATAATATTAGATGGCGTTGAGCGTGTAGCCTCAAAAGAATTAGACGATTTTTTAAGGCTTGGATTGAAGGGAGCTGGTGGTGTTGGCGAAGTTTTAACGACACCACATGCGATAACCAGTCTCGCACAAATGGCATTGAATGCTGCTGACAACGCTGGACATAAAGGTCTTATGGTTACAAAAGCTCTAAGTGTAAGGCGACATTCATTGGTACTTGGTGAATTTATAGATACAATAGGCAAGTTTGCTAACTACTTACATTGGAGGGATGCTGGTTATGATGCAGCTGGGGCGGCTGCGAAAGTTAGGATTTCCCACTTTGATTATAAATTTTTAACTGCCACCGAAAAAAGAGTAAGAAATTTAGCTATTCCCTTTTATTCTTGGACTCGTTTTTCCGTTCCCAGGATGCTAGAGTTGTTAGTGGCTAATCCCAAGGTGTTTACTGGTCCCGCTTTGGCGAGACAAAACTTTGTAAATATTCTTGAAATTGATGAGGGTGGATTACCTGATTGGTTGGAAGATATGCAGGCTATCCCATTAAGCGTAGATCCAGATGGTAATATATTTTATTTAAATTTACGACTACCATTTACCGAATTATCAAGATTGCATGGAGCGGACTTGCAACAATGGACTAGAGAAGGATGGCTTATGACAAATCCTATATTAACAAGTTTGGTTGGGGCGGCTCATAATGTAGCTCTTTTATCCAACCAGGAGATAGTAAAATATGGGGGGATAGACCAAGTCAGACAATATTTTAAATATTTTATATCTCAACTTGGCTTACCAAGAGAAATAATAATGCAGATGGAGTTACGGAAAGATGAGGCTTTATACGAAGCTATGTTAGCAAGAGATGAGCCAGTAGAATTGCCACCTCCCAGAAGAACGCTTCCTTGGTCGTTGATAGGTGTATATCAAAATGAAGCAAGATTTAAGAGAGGTGAGATATTTGATGAACGTAAGGCTGTAACTGATTATATGAATTATCTTAGGGCGGAAAAACTTGCTGTTATACCCAAGACAGAGGAACTTGAGGAGTTGCCTGGGGCTAGGGTTTCTGAAATTAGAGAGGCAATGGGTATAAGGGCAGTTCCTGAGAGGGTTAGAGGGTTTAGTGGTGTAATGGGAAGAGAAGAACGAGTAAGAACGCCCCCAGTTTTTTTACGACAAGCTGTTAAAATGGCTAAGGTAACATTGGATTGGTTGCCAAAATTAGACAATCAGATGCTATCTTTGTCTGGTGGTAATCCATTTTCCATGAGTGATGAGTGGTATAATATTAAAGGACAAACTTCTAAGACCAGATTGGGAGTTGGTTGGTATAAAAGACAAGGATTATTTATGCTTACTAAAATTGAGTTTAATAAGTATAAAGAAAAGGGGCATGACAGTATTTTTGATCCGTTAGACAATACTCTTGCCTATATAAATATGCTTAAGGCAAAAGGACGGAGGTAGCAAATGGAAGAATATGAAAAGGTGTATAAATCCCGAAGAAATACCTGGGAATTTAATGTAACAGCTTTAGATGAAAATTTTATACCAATAAACTTAACAGGAGCTATTATACATTTTGGAGTTAAAAGAAATATAAATGATGCTATTTTTGTTTTTAATCAAGCCACAACAGGTGTTACTATTAGCGTGAATATTGCTAGGGCTATAATATTTATAAGGGTCGCTGCGTCTTTACTGAATATTATTCCAGAAACTTATCATTGGGATATCAAGGTTCATTTTCCTGGTACACCTTTAGAGGAATATACTATAAAAAGAGGACTATTGGTAATTGAAGAAGCGGTTAGTTAGGGGTAGCCCACCATAAGGAGTTAGCTTAATAAAAAATGAGGAAATTATTAAATTCTATTATTGAATCCTTCCCCTTATCTATTATAGTAAGTTTTTTTACAAGAGAGGAGGTCTGGGTTCCGTTTTTAGGTTTCCTCATCGTATTTATTATAGATACAATTTTGGGGTCTTATATAGCCATTAAAGGAAGAAGTAAAGATAGAAAACCATTTTGTTCTGAAAATTTTTCTACTAAGATGGCGAAAAAATTAATAATTTATCTAATTATTGTCTTAAGTATGGCTGGTATGGGTATGATAGTAAGTCACGTGCCTGAGGTTGGAGAATATATGGGGTCGATAACTATCGCTTTAGCATTCTTCATCTTATTGTATTGTGAATTAGTAAGTATTCAGGAAAATTTTAAACAACTGGGCTTTGACATTTATCCCCTGTCTTTGGTTCTGAGCATCGGAAAGCGTGTTTTTGAGGTAATGGGGATATATATTGAACCTAAAGAAGAAAAGATTGAACCAAAGGAGGAAATAGATAATGATGGTAGAGGAGATTAAGGGCATAACAAAGTGGGGGTATCCCCAGGGAAGGCCAGGAAGAGGGAGATATAGACCTAGGGCTATAGTAATTCATGTTATGGAGGGAACTATAAATGGCACTACCGCTCATTTCAGAAACCCCTCTGTATTCACAAGCTACAATTATGGCGTAGGTAAAAATGGTAGGATTGTTTGCTGGGTACGGGACGAGAATGCTTCATGGGCTAATGGTAGGGTGCAAAGACCATTGTGGAAGGGAATAAAACCAGACCCTAAGAAACCAGGGAGTTTTATTAACCCAAA
>BBPF01002947.1_pt1 | contig 18291 bp, 17 predicted proteins | sample 1343921 | NCBI WGS metagenome assembly BBPF01 (sample SAMD00019090, study PRJDB2971) | groundwater metagenome | isolation source: The Cedars highly-alkaline
ACCGGAGGATCCCTATAGCCACTCCTTTACCGCCTCCTACTTTTTTTAAATTACGAATTGAAGATTTAGCCTAACTAACAGGGTAAGCCAACATATCGGTCTCCCAAAAAAGCAGGCTACCGTTAATCCTGAAAAGATGGACAAAGTCCAAGTCTTTCATCGGCTTTTCTCCTCTTTAAAAGTGACGGATTATTCACTTGTATTCAGATGTTTCGTTTTGAATTTTTTTATACTATCCAACTTATCTACGTGCCCATGCCGCCGCTTGCTCACCGGCAATCAGGCCATTTGTAATCGCTTCGCTGAAAACAAGGCTACTAATCGCACTGTTTCCATGTATTCCGGCAGTAATTTCACCTGCGGCATAAAGCCCACCTACTGCTCCATCGGCTGTAAATACTCTCATTTGCCTGTCAACTACCAGTCCGCCCGGTGTCAGCGCCACCGCTTTTGCCACCGCCACAAAATAGGGAGCAGTAAGCTCCCCAACTAAGGCAGCAGTCTTTTCAAGCGCCAAGCCAAGTCCGCTAGCTAACGAATGCACATCATTGATTTGATTAAAGTTTCGCCGCGACTGCGGCGCTTGTGAGCCGTGGATAATAAATAACCTGCCGCCGGCGTCAATTATCGTTTGTGCCAGATCATCCCCGGGCGCAACCTTCTCGCCTACGGCATTAAAAACTACGGCAGCGGGAAACACCTCTTTACTAACAGGTTCTCCTGTCGGCAAAAAAACCGGCAGCAAGGTAACACTGTCCAAATAACTAGTCTTTGCGCCTGCAGCCATAGCCAGCAGCAAGCCTGTGCCGCGATGACCACCTTCCAGTCTGGGTGTCACCTCGCTGATGCCAGCCAACTCTTTGAGTAATGCCTGATTAGACCCGTAACCGCCGTCTGCCAGAATTATGGCGCGAGCAAGTATTTTTAGTTGATCACCGTTTGCAGACTGCACAACCAACCCTTGCACCTTGGCGTTTTCGATCAGCAACTGTACAGGCTGTAGTCTGCTATTAAACTCTATCACGCTGCCTGCCGCCTGTTCAAGTAGCGCCTGATTCACAAATTGGGCTGCTTCTCCACGTTGGGGCAAAAGTAAGCCGGGATTGCTTTCCGGTTCAGCAAACACGGAGAAGGGCACACCAGTCTTATTTTCCAGCCATGCCAAGCTTAAGCTGCTGCGCTTACTCAAGCTTAAAATAAGCTTAGCGTTCCCCGTCTCCTGAGTCTGTTCGTAAATAGCGGCGGCCATGGTTTCAGCCGAATAATCCTGCTCTGCCTCTTGCTGAGCTCGAGCCCCGGAAACCCAAAAAGCCGGACTAAAAGCGGGAAAACCTCCTTTGTCTGGCTCATCTTGGTAAAGATAAAAAACGTCCACTCCTGCTTCTGCCGCAGAAAGGGCTGCGGTTGCGCCAGTAATCCCACCGCCCAATACAATCACATCCACACTTCGCGGCAGCGGCGGATACTGATAGTCACTGGCGTGCAGAGAAAAACGTACCAGCAAAAACACTATCGCCGCCAACAGAATAAAAAATTGCACGAACGGCATAGTCGCTGTTTTTTTTCTCCCAGACATGAACTCACGCACCTTATACTTCGTTTTCCTCAGCCATTACACGGGCAATGCTTACCACTCTATCATCCTTATCCAAACGGATTAAAGTCACTCCCTGAGTATGGCGGCCCTGTTGCGAGATTTTAGTAACATCTTGACGAATAACGACACCACGAGCTGTAATGATCATCACTTCATCACCGGGGCGTGTTAGCTTTACACCCATGACTGGCCCATTTTTATCTAAAACACGGATAGTATAAATTCCTTTGCCGCCCCTGCTCTGGACGCGATACTCTGAGAAAGGAGTACGTTTACCAAAGCCGTTTTCTGTTACCACAAGCAATTCCGCTTCGCGCTCCATTTCCGGCGAAACCACTTCGAGAGCCATTACTTTATCATCTTTTTTCAGTCTAATACCACGTACGCCGCGGGTTGCCCTGCCCATGGCGCGAACATCATTTTCTGAAAAGCGAATGGCTAAACCGTTATGGGTAACTAACGCCACTGCGTGTTTGCCGTCAGTCAGCCTCACATCAATCAACTCGTCGGCTTCTCCCAGGGAGACTGCGATCAATCCTCCTTTACGGGCACTAGAAAACTCCTCCAATGGGGTTTTCTTTACATAGCCACAACGCGTGGCCATAAATAGGTACTGCCCTGCCGAAAAATCTTTAACCGGGATAACCGCAGTGACCAGTTCCCCTGGCTCAACCGCCAATAGATTAATTATCGCTGTCCCTCTTGCTTGACGAATTGCCTCTGGTATTTCAAACACCTTCCGTCTATACATTCTCCCACGGTTAGTAAAGCAGCATAAATAGTCATGAGTTGAAGCCACAAAGACATGTTCTACAAAATCGTCGCCTTTAGTTGACATAGCTGTAACACCGCGTCCGCCACGCCGCTGCACACGGTACGTCGTTACGGGCAGCCTTTTAATATACCCGTTGTGGGTCAGTGTAACTACCATATCTTCCTGTGCAATCAGATCCTCCACACAAAAATCATCTTCATGATCAACAATTTGTGTCCTGCGGGCATCCCCGTATTTAGCACGAATTGCTGCCAGTTCGTCTTTAATAATTTGGTGGATTAGTCGTTCATTAAGTAAAATTTCCTTGTAATATGCGATCTTTTTGATCAATTCCAGATATTCCGCTTCCAATTTTTCACGCTCTAGACCGGTGAGCCTTTGCAGACGCATATCGAGAATAGCTTGAGCCTGAAGCTGGCTAAGACTAAATTTCTCGATCAAGCCCGATCGTGCTTCCTCGGTGGTGCTGGAAGCACGAATTAACTTAATCACCGCATCTAGATAACTAATGGCAATGCGCAATCCTTCCAAGATGTGTGCGCGTTCCTCCGCCTTGCGCAGATCATGCTGGGTTCTTCTCGTTACCACTTCTTCTTGATGCTTAAAATAGTAGGTTAGCATTTCTCGCAACGTGAGCACCCGGGGTTTGTTGTCAACCAGAGACAGCATAATAATACCAAATGTTTGTTGCAGTTGAGTAAACTTAAACAACTGATTAAGCAACACTTGGGGATTAGTTTCCCTTTTTAGTTCTACTACAAAACGCATGCCGTTCCGGTCCGACTCGTCACGCAAATCTGTAATTCCTTCAAGTTTTTTTTCACGGACAAGCTCGGCTATTGTTTCGATTGTTTTCGCTTTGTTTACTTGAAAAGGCAATTCAGTAACCACAATACGTGATTTCCCGTTTTCCATCCTTTCGATCTGGGTGATGGCACGAATTTTTATAATACCCCTTCCGGTTCTGTAAGCTGTGCGAATCCCCTCACGTCCCAAAATCAAGCCTCCCGTAGGAAAATCCGGTCCGCTAATCCGCTGAAAAATATCTAAATCATCGCACTCCGGATTATCAATGATATGTACCAGGGCATCCACCACTTCCCGCAGGTTATGGGGCGGGATATTGGTAGCCATTCCCACAGCAATACCGGTAGAACCATTTAGGAGCAGATTAGGGAAACGAGAAGGCAAAACGGCTGGCTCTTCCAGCGTATCATCAAAGTTTGACCTAAAATTCACCGTCTCCTTCTGAATATCAGAGAGCATTTCCACAGTTATTTTTGCCATCCTAACTTCTGTGTAACGCATGGCTGCTGCGGGGTCGCCGTCAACAGAACCAAAATTGCCATGCCCATCAACTAATGGATAGCGACTGGAAAAATTCTGGGCTAAACGCACCATGGCGTCATAGACTGCCGTATCGCCATGGGGATGATACTTGCCTAACACTTCACCTACAAGACGGGCCGATTTTTTATGAGGTTTATCCGGCGACATGCCCAAATCATGCATTGCATATAAAATGCGCCGGTGGACGGGCTTTAACCCATCTCGCACGTCGGGCAGTGCACGACTTACAATAACGCTCATTGCATAGTCTAAAAAAGACCCCTTTATTTCTTCATGAATAGGTATTGGTATAATTTTTCCATGTGTAAAATTCATTTTGAACCTAATCCTCCCGTTTAAATATCCAGGTTACGGACGTGTTGCGCATATTTTTCGATAAACTCACGTCGCGGCTCCACTTTGTCCCCCATTAAGACGGTAAACATTTCATCTGCCCGAATGACATCTTCCATTGTCACTTTTAAAATGGTGCGTTTTTCCGGATCCATGGTTGTGGACCATAACTGTCCCGGATTCATTTCACCTAAACCTTTATAGCGCTGCAGAGAAGTGCCTTCTCTCCCTATTTCCGAGTAAAGTTTTTCCAACTGCTCATCGTTGTAAAGGTAATACTCTTGTTGCCTTTTCTTTAATAGATAGAGCGGGGGTTGGGCAATATAAACATATCCTGACTGGATCAACGACTGCATATAGCGGTAAAAAAAGGTTAACAGTAGTGTGCGGATATGGGAACCATCTACATCGGCATCTGTCATTACAATGATTTTATGATAGCGGGCCTTTGACAGATCAAAATCGGTGGAAACCCCGGTTCCAAGTGCTGTAATGATCGTCCGGATTTCTTCGTTAGCCAGTATTTTATCTAACCTGGCTTTTTCCACATTAATAATTTTACCCCGCAGCGGTAAAATTGCCTGAAAACGGCGGTCACGCCCTTGTTTAGCAGAGCCGCCGGCGGAATCTCCCTCCACCAGGTATATTTCACACATTGCTGGGTCGCGACTGACACAATCGGCCAGTTTTCCTGGTAGCGCCGTAATTTCTAAAGCGCTTTTCCGCCGAGCAAGTTCCCTGGCCTTCCGGGCTGCTTCCCGTACCCTGGCAGCACTGAGACTCTTTTCTATTACCCGTCTTGCCAGCGCCGGATTTTCCCCAAAAAAAGTTCCTAACTCCTCATAGATCACAGAATCTACTATGCTCCGCATTTCACTGTTACCCAGCTTTGTTTTTGTCTGACCCTCAAACTGCGGTTCACGCAACTTTACGCTGATGATGGCTGTCAGTCCTTCACGAACATCCTCGCCGCTTAAATTGCTTTCATTTTCCTTGAGAATATTGGCTTTACGCGCATATTCGTTTACTAGTCTTGTCAATGCTGTTTTAAAACCTAACTCATGTGTTCCACCCTCATGAGTTCGAATATTATTAGCGAAAGAGAAGACCATTTCATTATAACCTTCATGGTACTGCAGAGCTACCTCCACCTGACAACAGTCTTCTTTATCCTGTTCCAAGTAAATAGCTTTTTTATGGAGATTCTCCTTATTTTTATTAAGGTACTCCACAAATGATTTTATCCCGCCGTCATACTTAAATGTTTCACTGACATCCTGCTCTTGACGCCTATCTGTAATGGTAATACTGATTCCCTTGTTTAGAAATGCCAACTCTCGCAATCGTTGTGAAAGTACGTCAACTTCATAATCCAACGTTTCAAAAATTTCACCGTCAGCTTTAAATGAAACTTTGGTTCCGCTCCTGTTAGTTTTTCCAATTGTCTGTAACTCTGTAACAGGCTTTCCTCGTTCAAAACGCATACAATAGATTTGACCGTCACGACTTACCTCCACCTCTAACCACTCTGATAAGGCATTAACTACTGAGACTCCCACTCCATGCAATCCGCCGGAAACTTTATATCCTTCACCACCAAATTTGCCGCCGGCATGCAAAACAGTTAACACAACCTCCACGGCAGGCTTTTTCATTTGCTGATGCTCTCCAACCGGAATGCCACGCCCATCATCGTCCACAGTAATAATATTATCTTTTTCAATAGTTACAAAAATATTTTCACAAAACCCTGCTAACGCCTCGTCAATACTGTTATCCACCACTTCAAAGACCAAGTGGTGCAGTCCGCGCGGCCCGGTTGAACCGATATACATACTAGGGCGACGTCTGACAGCCTCTAGTCCTTCTAGTACCTGAATCTGTGATTCGTCATAATGATTATTATTATTTTGATTACCATTTTTCTCTTCCGACATTTTTCTGCCTCCGTTCGCCCAACTAACCCTTAGCTAATTTATTGAATAAATCTCTTCATGAGTAATTCAGTAATCCTAATTATCAAAAATATCAGACTGAATCCTTTTTCTCAACGTAACCAGAGCAATAGGTGAATAACTGACAAACTCACTTGTGACAATAAAAGACTTTATTTCATCGTTACCATGGTCATCTTTGTTTTTAACAGTCTGCAAAAATTCCTTATTGCACTGTTTATCTTTTATGCGAATATCAAAAATACTTGACAATATCTTCTCCTGACACAACTCTGGAACTGCCAATATGTAAAAACATCTAGCCCCTCCTAGTGAAGTTTTAGCTGCTTTTAGTTTGTCCAGTATTTTCTGTTTTACAGCAAAGACAAATTTCCTCCCTTTGAGCTGTCACTATCGGCATTCCACAGATAGAGCATGACGGATACCCCCGCTGTCTATACCACTGAATTCTTTTTTGCTGGGAAATAAAAAAACCCTTTATTATCTCTTCTAGCTCTTGTGTCAACGGAACATTTTCAAACGCTTTTTCTATACGCGTTAAAATTTGCTCTTTCAGCATTTCTTCGCGCCAGTTCTCTTTTTTTTGCGGCTGGTTTATTTGTATAAAAACCGGTTCTTTTCCTCCAACTTGATAATGAATATTTGTAAGAATGTCCGTTCTTACAGCTTTGTTTAGAGAGCCAACAATTTGTTTTTTTTGCAACGACAAATGCTGAGCCCAAACAGAATCTCGCACCCATACAAAAAGAATACCATTTTGAAACATGGTTGCTTTAGCTTTAGCAGCAATTTGTAAGCCCACCACATCAGGCCAAGTATCAATAAGCATTTGCCCTTTAATCTGTTTAGGATTGGGAAGATTTTTTAACGTTTTAATAAGCAGTTGCTCTATGGAAATCAATTATAACACCTCTTCACTTTCATTGTGTGTCTGAAATGAAGACCCTGAAGCCAAAAAAAAGATTGACTCTAGCAAATTCGTTTTACCTTGCCCGTTAGCTCCTACAAACAAATTCAGGTTTTTATCTAACTCTAGTTCAAGTTGTGGATAATTACGAAATTGAATAAGTTTAAGTCCTGCTATTTTCAAAGGTTTCTCCTTACACAGCTCAGATTTTAATTGGCAAAACAAGGTAAAAATAATCCTGATGCAGGGAATCTTTAAGGATACAAGGTTTATTAGGACCTGTCAGCTCAATTATACACCTTTCTCCCTCAGAAATTTTTAACATTTCAAGAATAAAACGGTAATTTACGGAAATTTCTACTTCTTCTCCCTCTAATTCTAATGAAATCTTCTCTTGGTTTTTTCCATATTTAGAAACAGTTTTCATCACTAAGGAATCTTTACTGATGTAAAAGCGTACTACATTATTAACCCCTTCTGACAAAAGCGAGGATCTTTCCACAGCCTGCATAAATTTTAAACAGTCAATAGAAGCACTTCCTGTAAACTCCTTAGGGATTACTCTTTCCACATCGGGAAAAGTATCTTCCAGCAAACGAGAAGTAATTCTCTTATCTCTGCAGCTAAATAATATTTGATTTTGTGACGCAATAACTTGAATAGTTTCTTCTTCTTCTGTAAAAATGCGAAGTATTTCTTGTAAGTTTCTAGCCGGAACTAAAAATTTACCGGAATTAAAAGTTTTATTTACACGGCATTTTGTCGTAGCTAGTCTAAAAGTATCTGAAGCAGACAATGTCAATTTTTCTTCCTGTAGTGAAAACAATACACCGTTAAAAGCCGGTTTTCGTTCATCACTAGAGACACAAAATAATGTTTGTCTTAATGCTCTGCGAAAATCAGTTACTTTTACATTAAAACTAAACTTAATTGTTTGCGAAGAAAATTGTGGAAAAGAAGGATATTCATCAGGATTAAAACCATATAACTGGAATTCAGATTGATCGCTGATAATCTCGGTAAGGTAATTTTCAGGATGAACAGTTAGTTGCACAGTTTCTCCCGGCAGCTTACGAATAATTTCCACTACTTTTGATGGCATGATCATTCTACCTATTTCCTGCTGTTCTATTGCAAACGTCGAGCTTATACCTAATTCCAGATTAGTGGCAGAAAGAGTCATACTGTTCCCTCCGCACGTAAGAAGAATTCCATCCGGTATTGCGAGATTACTTTTATTTGGAACTGCTTTAACTACAATTTGCAAATGCTCTGCTAAAATTGAGCGAGGAATAGATAAGCGCATGATTACTTTTCCTCCATAACTAAGATATTTTAAAAAGTAGTAGTAAAAGTAATAGGGCATGTGGATATTGTGGATAAAGCAGAAAAGAAGACGAACTGTTTGAGTTTTTACCTGAGGATAAGGCAGTGGATAATAAAAACAGTTTTTCACTTTTTACACAGCGTTTTTTAAGAATAACCTGAGAAAATAATAAATGAGTGTTTTTTGAAGACGTTATACACAAATTATTAACACTTGTTGATTTTTTCGATGATCTGTTCAATTGATGTTTTCAATTTACGATTATCACGCAAATCTATATTTATTTTTTTATGAGCATGCATTACTGTTGTATGGTCACGTCCGCCAAACTCTTCACCTATTTTTGGAAGTGAAGAATCTGTTAATTCACGCGAAAGATACATGGCTATTTGACGAGGGAGAGCTACATTCTGCGTTCTTTTTTTAGCTTTTAATTCTTCAATTTTAAGTGAAAAATATTTAGCAGTTTCTTGCTGAATTTTTTCGATAGTAATAAATTTTGGTTTATCAGGCTTAGATAGAATAGCCTTAAGTGTTTCTTCTGTTAACGACATATCAATCTTTTTATTAGTCAGAGAAGAATAGGCAATAACACGTATAAAAGCGCCTTCTAGTTCTCGAATGTTTGTGACAATATTATTGGCAATATAGAGTATAACATCGTCATTAATATTTATTTTTTCTGAGAATGATTTTTTTCTTAAGATGGCAATCCTTGTTTCTAAATCGGGAGATTGAATATCTGTAATTAAACCCCATTCAAAACGTGAACGAAGACGATCTTCCAAAGTAGGAATTTCTTTAGGAGGTCTATCGCTGGAAATAATGATTTGTTTATTATTTTCATGTAAGGAATTAAAAGTATGGAAAAATTCCTCCTGCGTTTGTTCTTTTCCAGCTAAAAATTGGATATCGTCTATAAGTAAAACATCAATATTTCTGTATTTATTCCGGAAATTAACAGTCTTATTGTCTCTGATGGAATTGATAAATTCATTAGTAAATTTTTCCGAGGAGAGATAGAGAACTCGATAAGAAGGAGTACTTTCCAGAACATGATGTCCTATGGCATGCATTAGATGAGTTTTACCAAGCCCTACACCGCCATAGATAAAAAGAGGGTTATATGCTCTAGACGGCGCTTCAGAAACAGCCAGAGATGCAGCATGAGCAAAACGATTACTAAGTCCGATTACAAAAGTGTCGAACGTATATTTTGGATTAAGCCAGGAAGAAGCATCAAAAATTCTTTTTTCATTTTTTTGAAGACGGTGTGTAGATACATCCTGCGAGGACGTATTAAAGTTTTCGTCTTCATTGATTCGCGGTGTTGTGAAGTGAATCTGATAATTTTTATTTGATACATCTTTTAATGCTTCACCGATTATGCCGGCATAGCGGCTTTGTAACCAGTCTCGAGTAAAATCATTAGGAACACCGATAACTAAGGTATCATCGGTAAGTGATACAGGACGAGTAGTCTTTAACCAAGCTTCAAAACTAGGCTTGGTCATTTTTTTTTCAATTTTATTGAGGGTGGCCTGCCAAATTACCAGCATTTCCTGTTCCATTAGCGAACCTCCTAAAAACTATATCTAAGACAAGAATAAGGGGGAATCCCCCCTACAACCGCTGTGCAGAAAATATGGATAATCTGTATCACAATAAAAAGAAAAAGCAGGAAAACGTCTTTTTAGGAAGAGAGGTTAATAATTAAATCTCCAACATAATAGGAAGAACTTACTCACATGTTTATATTCAATATTCAAGGGGAAAAACACAGTTATCCACAAAATTCTAAGTTTATCCACAAAAATTGTGAATAAAAAATGAAACGGCTTGGCAAGCACTTTAAGTTAGGATTGACTATAAACTTATACACAAGTTGAACAAACGATTTTTATCCTAAAAAAAGATTGAAAACAAACTTCGATATGTAGAAAAATATGAGAATGAGAACAACACTATCATAACAAAACCTGCTGCATTCTTCAATAGCGATTGTGGACAGAATGATTACAAAGCAAGCAACACATGGGTTTTTCGCGATGAACAGATATTGACATTAAATATTGAAAAAGTTATAATCTGTTTGAAATGGGCAACGAAAGTAAAGGGTAAAGGGTGATTTTTTAAGGCAGGAGGTGTTATGGAATTGAAAAGGACATATCAACCAAAAGTAAGAAAAAGAAAAAGGATTCACGGTTTTCTTAGTCGCATGTCCACAGCGGCAGGGCGGTTAGTGATAAAAAGAAGAAGAGCAAAAGGGCGCAAGAAATTGTCTGCATAGCTTTCAAAAAATTTTGAAAGCGAGATTGATTAAATGAAAAAAGGACGATTGACAAAAAATTGCGAATATCGGCAAGTTTTTGCTAGAGGTGTATCTGTAGCAACTCGTGGGATTGTATTGTATAGAATAGAAAATGGTCAGGCTGAAAATCGGGCCGGATTTGTGGTCAGCAAAAAAAACGGCAATGCCGTGATACGCAATCGTATTAAAAGGTTATTTAAAGAAGCATACCGTTATTATGCAGGTGAGTTGACCAAGGGTTATGACCTGGTCTTTATTGCCAGAGCACCGTCAGCAACATTTGATTTTATACAGGCCACCACCGAGATTGAACGTATTTTAAAAAGGGGCGGCCTTTTTAAAGTTAATCCTGGAAAAAAAGAGGCTGAAAAAAAAAGGTGATATAGTGAGATACTGCCTGATCTTTATTGTTTGCCTTTATAGAAAGTATATTTCGCCGTTAAAAAAAACAAGTTGTCGTTTTTATCCGACCTGTTCCCAATATGCCTTGGATGCCCTGGAGCGTTACGGAGCGATTAGCGGAACATGGAGGGGACTCAAAAGAATATGTCGTTGCCATCCGTTCCATCCCGGCGGTTACGACCCGGTAGAATGACTTGATTTAGAGGGGGATCACTGATGATAACCGCCATAGGAGATATTTTAAATCAGATTTTGTTAACTTTTGATCGTTTTACTGGGAATTATGCTTTAGCAATTGTTTTGCTTACACTTCTTGTAAGGCTGGTTACGTGGCCATTAACGAGCAAGCAGTTGTCTTCTGCAAAAGCAGTGCAAGAACTGCAGCCAGAGATCAAAAAGTTGCAAGAAAAATATAAGAACAATAAGGAAAAATTGAATGCAGAAACAATGGAGTTATGGAAGAAGCATAAGGTTAATCCTGTAGCGGGTTGTCTGCCGCTTTTAATTCAGATGCCTATTCTTTGGGCCATGTTTAATGTTTTGAGGGAGCCTCCGCCGGAAGTACAGAATTTTATCTTGTTAGGCGTTGATATGCGACTTTCCGTTAACGATTTGCTGGCCGCGGGGTTGGCTTTCTCATTAGCTGCGCTTGGTTATTATTTTCTTGTTCTTTTCTCTGGTATAACTACATTTGTTCAGCAGAAAATGATGATGACCGACAAGTCCCAGCAGGCTCTGTTGATTTTTCTGCCGATAATGCTTTTATATTTTAGTCTTCAGTTTCCCGCCGGTCTGGTTCTTTATTGGGTAGTTAATAACGTACTATCCATTGTGCATCATCTCCTAATTAACAGACAACCAGCGAAGGGAGCGGTAACTGAAAAATGAGAGTGATGGAAGCAGCGGGGAAGACGGTTGAAGAAGCAACCCAAAAGGCATTAGTGGCATTAAATCTTCCACTGAAAGATGTATTGGTGGAAGTTATAGCGGAGGCAAGTAGTGGTCTTTTTGGGTTGTTTGGCTCTAAATTTGCCAAGGTGCGTGTTTCTGAAATAGTAAATCCGGAGAAATATATAAGTGATTTTTTGACAGGAATTATGCAATATATGAACATAAGCGGTGACGTGGACACGAAAAAAGAAGAAGATATTTTAAAAATGAATGTACGCGGCAGCAAAATGGGGATACTGATTGGTAAGCGCGGACAGACGCTTAATGCGTTGCAATATCTCCTTAATGTGGCGTATCATCGTCGTTTTCCCGGAGACGATTGCCGAGTAGTGCTGGATGTGGAAGATTATCGCTTAAAGCGTGAGGAAGCGTTGCGAACTTTGGCTTTGAATCTGGCTAAAAAGGCGACGCGACACAGCCAGGAAGTGGTACTCGAGCCTATGACGGCTCAGGAAAGGCGTATAATTCATACTGCCTTGCAGGATAACGAAGCCGTATCCACCTTTAGCCAGGGAGAAGAACCATTTCGTAAAGTAGTGATAGCGCCTAAAAAATAAAAAAGACGCTTTGCTTTTTTGCATGCGACGCGTCTTTTTCATCCACTAGGGGCTGCCGCCTCGCAGGCGGCATGACGGTCCTTTTGCACACCGCAAGAATAAGGGGGAATCCCCCAAAACATCCCCCTTGCAGAGGATCGTAGCTTTTTTGAATGAGATGATTTCCTATGCAATAAAATATACAAACCGCGGCCTGAGGCAGCGGTTTTTTTGAGAGGTGGAGGTTTGTATGTTAGAAGAGACCATTGTTGCTGTTGCCACTCCTCCTGGAGAAGGCGGTATCGGTATCGTCCGGATCAGCGGCTCTACAGCTTACTTCATCGGGCTGTCTCTTTTTCGCTTTAGCCGGCAGGTGGTTAAACCTAAATCACATCGGCTCTATTATGGCCATGTAGTTAATCCTGCTGACGGGTGCGCAGTTGATGAGGCGCTAATTGCTTTTATGCGAGCACCGCATACTTATACACGGGAGGATGTGGTAGAAATTAACTGCCACGGTGGAATTATGCCGCTCGCTAAGACTTTGGAATTGGTTTTAGCCGCAGGAGCACATCTGGCACAGCCTGGCGAATTTACAAAGCGGGCTTTTCTCAATGGCCGGATTGATTTGGCGCAGGCAGAAGCCGTTATTCAGATTATCCGAGCCAAAACAGAGCAAGCTATGGAGCTGAGTTTGGCACAGCTGCAGGGCCGCCTTTCAAAACAAGTTAAAGTAGTCCGTCAGCCGCTTTTAAAGCTGCTGTCCCATCTGGAGGCAGCGATGGACTTTCCGGAACATCATGATGTTGAGGATTTGACTCTGGCGGAACTACGCGGCGCGACAACAAGAGCTTTGGCAGAAATAGAAACATTATTACAGACGGCTGATCAAGGCCGGATTATGCGGGAAGGAGTCCGCACCGCCATCATCGGTAGACCGAATGTGGGCAAAAGCTCACTTTTAAATGCATTACTGCGGGAACAACGTGCTATCGTAACTGCCGTTCCTGGCACTACCCGTGATATTTTGGAGGAAAGCATCAATTTAGGCGGAGTGGCGTTGACTATGGTGGATACCGCAGGTATTAGAGAAACCGCGGATGAGGCAGAAAAAATCGGGGTGGAACGTGCAAAAAGGGCATTAAGGAATGCAGATTTGATTTTATATGTGCTTGATTTGTCTGCGGAAGTTAACACGGAAGATAGAGAAATTTTAAAATCAATACAAGAGAAACCCTGTATTCTTATCGGAAACAAAATAGATTTGATAACCGATGGCCTTGCTTCTGCGAGTGAAATTGCTAGCGAGCTGCCGCCGCTTCCCTTCGTGCCGATGTCGCTCTTAGAAGGGCAGGGGTTGGAGCTGTTGGAGCAGACCATTATTTCGCTGATTTTTCAGGGGTCTGTGAAGGTTCCTCAGTCTGCCATGGTGACAACTGCGCGGCATAAGGATGCGCTTAAGCGAACCAGCCTAGCACTAGAGGAACTATTGGCGGCCTTGGCGGCAGGATGCGCCCCAGATTTGCTCGCTATCGACTTGTATGCCGCCGTGGAAGCTCTGGGGGAAATTACCGGAGAGACGGTGGCTGCCGACTTAGCTGAAGAAATATTTCGTAATTTTTGTATCGGTAAATAATTTAGTCTGGAGTGAATGTTGATGATTTATTTGGGTGGAGAATATGACATTATTGTCATTGGAGCAGGCCATGCCGGCTGTGAAGCAGCTTTAGCTGCGGCCCGAATGGGTTGCAATACATTGCTTTTGACTATCAATTTGGATGCCGTAGCTCTTATGCCATGCAACCCAGCTATTGGCGGGCCTGCCAAGGGACACTTGGTTCGAGAAGTAGACGCTTTGGGCGGCCAAATGGGTAGAACGATCGATCAAACGAAAATTCAGATACGCATGCTAAATACTGCTAAAGGACCTGCGGTCTATGCGCTGCGGGCACAAGCCGATAAGTGGCTCTATCAGCAAACTATGCGCCTAGTATTGGAGGAAACAGCCAATTTACACTTGCAGCAAGCAATGGTCGAGAGCATACAAGTAAGAGGAGGTCGGGTTTGCGGTGTAGTTACACAAAATGGCGCTTCCTACCAGGCTGGGGCAGTGGTTTTGACGGCAGGCACTTATTTGCGTGGCAGCATAATTCTAGGGAATTTGCAGTATTCCGGAGGGCCAAACGGTCAGCAGGCGAGCAACAAATTATCTGCTAATCTGCAGCAGTTGGGGCTGGAGTTGTTGCGGTTTAAAACAGGGACACCACCGCGCGTTCACAGAGATACTATTGATTTTTCCCGGACAAGTATTCAGCCAGGCGATGAGGAGGCGCTCTTTTTTTCTTTTACAGAAACAGTTGCAAAAACAGAGCAGCTCCCTTGTTGGCTGACTCATACTACGGCAGAGACACACGCTATAATCAAGCAAAATCTCCACCGTTCTCCGCTTTATGGCGGTGAGATCAAAGGTATCGGGCCTCGCTATTGTCCTTCAATCGAAGATAAGGTGGTTCGCTTTAGCCAGCGTTCTTCACATCAGGTTTTTCTAGAACCTGAAGGACGGAATACCGCCGAATATTATGTCCAGGGCATGTCCACTAGCCTTCCCGAAGATGTCCAGCTAAAGATGCTACGTACAATCCCGGGGTTAGAACGGGTGAAGATGATGAGACCAGGCTATGCAATTGAATATGATTGCCTCAATCCATTACAGCTTAGTCCTACCCTTGAAGTAAAGGAAGTGGACGGACTCTTTAGCGCAGGGCAGATTAACGGTTCTTCTGGCTATGAGGAGGCGGCTGCGCAGGGAATTGTGGCCGGCATCAATGCTGCTTTGCTTGTTTCTGGCAGGGAACCATTGATGCTCGACCGCTCGGAGGCATATATCGGCGTATTGATAGATGACCTGGTGACAAAGGGAACACTGGAACCATATCGGATCATGACTTCAAGAGCTGAATACCGCTTGCTTTTGCGGCAGGACAATGCAGATTTGCGGCTTACTCCTTTGGGTTACAGCGTTGGCCTGATTTCACCGGAGCGCTACCTTAAATTTGAGCAAAAATATCAAGCGGTAGAGCGGGAAAAAAAGCGGTTAACTAAAGTTAATATCTCCGGTAATCACCAGATAAACACTATTTTAGCCTCCTTGGATAGTAGCCCGTTGAGTGGCTCTGTATGGGCAAGTCAGCTTTTAAAGCGGCCGGAAATAACTTATGAAAAACTACTGTTGTTGTTACAAGAAACTTGCCAATTGTCTCGGGAAGTAGCGGAGCAAGTGGAGATCCAGCTAAAATATGAAGGGTATATAGTAAAACAGCAACAACAGATTGACAGATACAGGAAGATGGAAAATAAACTGTTACCTAACGATGGATCCTATAGCAAACTGGAGGCTCTTTCCCGTGAAGCCGCAGAAAAGTTGTTTAAAATAAGGCCGCGCTCCTTAGGCCAAGCAAGCCGCATCTCAGGCGTATCCCCGGCAGATATTGCCGTATTGCTTGTCTGGCTTGAGCAGCGGCGCCGTAAAGAAGAGATGAAGCATGGGGAATAAGCTGGCTGAATATTTTTCCGTCAGAGGTATTGCTTTGCCTGTTGCAGCAGTCCCTGTCTTTGATCGCTACTATGAACTTTTAATTAGCGCCAATGAAAAGATCAATTTGACAGGCATAACTGAGCTGCAGGAAGTTTTTATTAAGCATTTTTTTGATTCCTTAGAGCTGCTAGCTTGGCGAAAGAAGTTGACCGGACTTCTCCTTGATGTAGGTAGTGGCGCTGGATTTCCTGGATTGCCGTTGAAAATTGTCTGTCCGGAAATTTCTTTGACGCTTCTGGATTCATCCCTTAAACGGGTGGCTTTTTTACAGGAAGTCGCTCGAGAGCTAGGTCTTCGGCAGGTAACAGCTTTACACGGGCGGGCCGAAGATTTCGGTCGCAATCAAGCTTACCGTGAGCGATTTCCGTTGGTTGTTTCCCGGGCTGTAGCAAGACTAAGCGTATTGTGTGAGCTTTGCTTACCCTTTGTGGAGCCAGGCGGATACTTTGTCGCCTACAAAGGTCCAGACGGCGACGCGGAGTTGGCTGCGGCAGAGGCAGCTCTAATAGAGCTAGGTGGTCGGGAGGAGCCTGCTTGGCGCTATGCTCTCCCCCTAAACATGGGTCAGCGTCAGCTGATCCTGATCAAAAAAGAAAGGACGACTCCGGCCAAATATCCGCGCAAGGCTGGGATTCCTGAGAAAAGACCTCTTTGAAAGTGAACTCGTTTCAGCAAAGCTGAAACGAGTTCACTTTTCGACAACGTTTGCCGTCAGCTAACAAAAAAATCTCTTTGTGGCAGGAGACGGTAGCAAGTGCGCGAATACTTTAGTGTATTGCACAGAAACGGGGTGGAAAAATGGCTCGTGTTATTGCGGTGACAAATCAAAAAGGAGGCGTTGGCAAGACGACCACCTCCGTCAACCTAAGCGCCTGTTTGGCTGCGGAGGATAAATCGGTCCTCCTTTTAGATATTGACCCGCAGGGAAATGCTACAAGCGGAATCGGGCTGGAGAAAAAAAATATCAAGATGTGCATTTATGATGCGCTGATCAATGACATTCCTCTCAAAAAAGTTATTTTGAAGCCACCGCTAGAGAGGGTGGAGGTGGTGCCAGCTACAATTCAACTGGCAGGAGCTGAAATTGAACTGGTTCCTACTATGTCGCGCGAGGCGCGGCTGCGTCGGGTTTTAGAGGAGATGAGGAGGAATTATGATTATGTGATCATTGACTGCCCGCCTTCGCTTGGGCTGTTAACTATTAACGCGCTCACTGCGGCAGACAGCGTTTTAGTGCCCATCCAGTGTGAGTATTATGCACTAGAGGGCCTTGGTCAATTAACAAACACGGTTAAGCTGGTGCAAAAACATTTAAACAGTCAGTTAGATTACGAGGGTGTTTTGCTTACTATGTATGACGCACGGACTAATTTGGCAGCCCAGGTGGCAGAGGAAGTACATAAATATTTTGGCAGCAAAGTATTTAAAGCGGTTATTCCGCGCAATGTGCGACTTAGTGAGGCCCCGAGCCATGGGCAACCAATCATTACATATGACGAGCGCTCCAAAGGAGCGGAAATGTATATCCAGTTGGCAAAGGAAGTGATCGCTAATGGTCAGGAAACGGCTGGGTAAAGGGTTGCAGGCACTAATTCCTGAAATTGAGGACGTACCTATTGCGGAAGCGCTGGAGCTTCCGATAGAGCAAATCCAACTTAATCCGTTTCAGCCACGCAAAATGTTTAACGAAGAAAAGTTGGCGGAGCTGGCTAGGTCGGTTGAGCAGCACGGAATTTTGCAGCCGCTTATAGTCCGTCCTGCGAACCAGGGCTTTGAATTGGTGGCCGGGGAGAGACGATTGCGAGCAGCAGGAATTGCCGGGTTGGAACAAGTGCCTGTGGTGGTAAAATTGCTCTCGGATCGCGAAATGATGGAGATAGCCTTGATCGAAAACCTGCAGCGGGAAGATTTGAATCCCCTGGAGGAGGCTGAAGCATACAAGAGGCTGCTGGATGAGTATGGTTACACCCAAGAGCAGTTGGCCGAGCGGATTGGGAAAAGCCGTTCAGCGGTGGCAAATATCTTGCGGCTACTTGCTCTGCACCCTGAAGTTCGGCGCGAGGTGGTGGACGGTCGTCTTAGCGAGGGACATGCCCGGGCGATTCTCGCTCTCTCCTTGGAAAAACAGGCTGATACAGCCAGAAAAGTAATTGAACTGGGGCTGTCCGTCCGGGAAACAGAACGGCTGACGAGCCAGTTGCCGAAAGCAAGAAGCGAGCTGGAGAAAAAGCCAGACAAAGATAGCTATCTTG
>BBPF01006284.1_pt4 | contig 18275 bp, 15 predicted proteins | sample 1343921 | NCBI WGS metagenome assembly BBPF01 (sample SAMD00019090, study PRJDB2971) | groundwater metagenome | isolation source: The Cedars highly-alkaline
ACCGGCAAAGAAGCCACATCGAGTAGCAACTGCGACTTGACTTTCTCTACGTGCAGACTAACTACATAAGGAGATAACATTACTTCCGAAGATACCTTGATAAAATTTATGTCTTTTGCTAAAACAACGAATCGCGCCTCTGGATACCACTTGCTCACGTACTCGTTTACCCCAGTGAGTTTGCTAACCAAATCCAACTCGGTGGAAGAAAAAGCATCCTGTAAGAGAATGATTCTATCTATATACACAGACCTTGCCGCTGTTTCCTCGGCGAACACAGACACATTAGCGTAAACAGATACCTCCATGTTGTCAAAATTTCTAGTGACAACCTCACTTACCTTTTCCGCTGATTTGCCACCTATTATCACTAAATGCACTTAGTTCACCTCCACTATTCGCCGAACAAGTCGACATCTTCACTTTTTGGAGCGCTCTTTGCTTTGGTTTTGGTCTTTTTCAAACCCCTCTCGGCTTGTAAGACACGCTTAGCCTCCAACGCCTCTTCCGAAGTTTTACTTAACACAGTACGCTCACCATTGCATTCCACCCAGATTGGTTTTATAAACTCGGTCACCGACCCCGAGAACAAGGACTCACACGCTTTGGCTACAGAAAAATTCTCTACATTCATTACAGACTTTACAAGCTCACTTATCTCATCCCGATTTAGTACCCGATGCCTGAGATAATTGGCATTACTGAAGTGCGAAATAACAACCTGCAACTCGTCCCAAAATATGTCTTCCCTACCATAGAAATAGAAACAGTAGACATCATATGACGCGAACGATTTACTCATGGTATACCCAATATTATCATACATACGCATCAAGACTCTTCTAAGGTCAGTATTTCTAACTACAGAAGCACTCTTAAACAACGCATCCATTCTAGTATCATCACCGAGTGACCCCATATAGTCTATATGCACACACTCGATACCACGTTTTGCCATTTGCTGATACGCATCGGCGATGGCTTCATAATGCCGATACTCTGAATTTGCAGGTCTCCCAACGATTACATCTTTATCAAACATAATGAATACGCCTTTGAACCCACCGTCGAAATAAGAGAAGTACGGATACTTATCACTTATATCGTATATACGCCAGAATGTATTATGACTAAACTTGAAGTCATTTTCCTTCAATTCAGCCCTCTTTTTCTTGAAATAAACCTCCCGCATAATAATGAACCTAATAATAAAAGAAAATACCACAAAAGATAACACAGGATACCCAAACACCCAAAACCCCGATGCACCTATGATTACTAAAATGGATGTTAACAACCATAACCCTACTATCATTAAAGCCCAAAAAATTTTACCTGTACCTAATAATCTCCCTTTACTAGAGGAATCAAATGTTATCGGTATTTTTATGATTGTCTCACCTTGTTTTGGTCTCACACTTTATCCCCCTATTGCACACTGTAGCACACCCACAAACTTATAACCAAAACACGCTGATGAACGACACACTTATCTTTATCACTACTGTGAATATATAAATAAATGCTATAAAATATAGCACTTTACTTAGCTATATGTTATTTTGACGCCTAAATCATATACATTTGGCGGCATAATACTACCTACACATTAAATCCTCTCGATGCTTACGACTACCCCGTTGGACACAGTAATTATTAAAATCGCAGACTGTGGAGCTACTCCCGAATGCTCCAAAGTTAAATCCACCTTAAAATGGTGTACTAAACTGTCTCTGAAATCAGACTTCACCGAATGAATAATAAGATTAGGTCTAGTTGAGAGTACACCAGTGAACCTATCGCCTGGAAATATTGCACTACGCAAATCTTGCGACAGATTTGAGAACACTTTATTTCGGACTTCTGTATACGAGGACTGATTATGGATGGTTAGAATGCCAAGAACATTGATTGCTACTTGTTTGTTACTGTCCTTAGCTAATAAACGCGTGTCCATAGTATCGCGTATTCTTCTCACCTCGACACGATTGGCAAAATCGACTACCCCTATTACCAAAACCACAACACAAACAACTCCAACCACCACTTTAGTAATCAAGTTTAACATCTACACACCTACCCCCTATCCATAGCAGAGATAACTTGTATATTTTATCATTACGTTGCCGAAACACGAACAATTGCTCGACCACACCAGCATCAGAGATGAAATAAAACACATCTGTACCATCACTAATATCAACCGTAGTTATATTGTATGTGGTCTCTAGAATATCAGTATGCACCTCAAGCACAAGCGCTAAAATATCTTCCTGACGCACCCCTGCTCCTAAGAACTCCGTCAAATCAGCTGACAACACGCCTGACACTACACTTTCCAAAATTGTACTCTCCAGACGCTCTGCCACAGCTACGTTTAGCAGATACGTGTCTTTCAAGAAGGCCACCCTCCGATTGTGCTCCCGTACACCTTGCCTGACTGCCACCGTATTGACACACCCGACCTGCAATGCCGCCAGACTTATGAGTGAAATAACTAACAATACTTTTCGCACACTACCCCACCTCGAATCCGGCCACTCGCCCATTTTTTATTCTAATACGCACACGCTCTGGCCTCCCATCAAGAATAGACACCAACAAGACATCTATGAAACCAGTGCTCTCTGTCAAGTTTACTAAATGCCCAGTATACCTGTAGACATGCCTAGGATTCCTCAACATCATTTCATACGACTCCGGTACTGTGCCCCTCGCTATCTCTAAGAACCGTCCATTAAACAAAACATAAGCTATACCAGATGCTCGAAACTCCAACTTACTAGCCTTTATTTTCCTGACCCCGTTTATGCTCACCACCAACGGCGAAAACATTGGCTCCTCTGCACCAATACCACCAACATTAACTATTTTAGGTATATCATCGACAACTGGAGGTGACCCTACTTCCACCCTGTCCTCTAAACTTAATTCCATCGCGTAAAGCGCGTCTAGGTCTACATAGACATCCTCCAACTGACGCAAAGCCAAGTCAAAGTTTTCTAACCCCGCCCTCAAGCTACTAGACAAAAACCCACCATGCTTCTCATGTAACACATCCACAGTATTAATGCCCCTATAAAAACCAAACAGAGTCTCAGCAGTAGCTATAGCCGCATCAACCAGGCCAGACCTATTCTGCGCCCTTCTATAGTTCAAAAACAACAATAACAACACAAAGACTACTAATACTACAACAGCAGCCGTGATATATCTAGAATTTCGCATCACATCCACCACCTTTATCTTGTTACTAACCCAACTACACTATGCAGTGTTGTTGCAAACGCGCTTCTGTCCCACCAAGTCATCGTTTGCGTCACATTAGACGAAGTGTACACCCTATACTTAGTCCTGCCATCTACCACTCTTTTATCCGTCACAACGAAAAAGTGATTAACCCCATCCGCCCAAGGTGGCCCACCCATTACCACCGCTAACCCGCCTTGCGCTAGAGTAGCATCTATTCTGTCCCATACTAAGTTGAAATTATGCACCGTTGGCTGCACACCCTGGTCATTACTCATCCGCACATTCTCATAAGTGAGCCCTAATTTTTCAAATACACTTCCAATCCGCGAAAGCACTACACCACCATTTATTAACGCACCATTCACATACATTACGCTCGCTATTTCTGGTGGATTTATCAGCCTACCTGTTAGTGCAGATGCTACATAAGCATAGGAATATAACATGCACCCATCACGGTCAAATGTGCTACCCCTTGCTCCCCAAAGGACTCTTCCAAAAGACTCCGTCCCACCACCCTGCCGAAAGAACGGGACACCCCACTTATCTGACTCCCACCTTACTCTGCCTATCGTCTGAGCGCTCATGTACCTTGCAGTGCCCCAGAACGGTTGCAGCGCCAAAGCCCTATCCCGCAATGGACTAGCTGACCTCGCCAGATAATCTTCTACAGATAACCCAGCCCAAATGCCTTGCCCTACACCTGGTGTAACCCTAAACCCGCCGCCTGTTAGCCTGCTGGTTATTCTGTTTATAATCCTACTCCCTTGCAAATACGAGTTTAACCCGTAGTGAAAATTGAGCACCCTAGCTACCATACCATGCCCTATACTCGTGTCATCCGTGGCCCGTGCAAAAGTTCTAGCTAAAGCCCACGCATTCCGCATCTCTGGCATAGTACCATATCTAGAATACAAAAATGCCCACAAAGGCTTTTCCAATCTCACACCATTCAATGTTAAATACGCGGAAGTAGTCGACCTCGGTAACAAAGAAGCGTTAGGAAAATGGTCTATCCTCTGCATCGGAGTGCTACCAAGTATAAGCTGCCTCACAGTGCTTTCACTAAAGTTATTCGCCACTATACCCCAACGCGAAAACGATCGCAACTCATCGTTTTCCGACGTCGCAGCGAACACGGCACACACGAATGCCATATAACTCTCCCACTCGCTTGAATTCGCACCATGATACTGCGCCGTTGCTAAATGCCAAATTAAAAAATCCATCAGGTAATCCCTGTTTGCCATAATACCAAACGAGTCCATCAACCTATCCGCTATTTCAAAGGTACTAGCTCTAGTTATAGTCTGCTCATCTATTTTGAACCTCAAATGTCGTAAACTCATAGCAGACGCCCATGGGATAAATAAGACATCCGTGGTCGGGTGCAAACTCACCCTATCCGGAACGAACCGCGCACGTAAATCAGCAACAAAACTCGGAGGAAAATAATCCGACAGAACACGTGTACTCCTCAAACCAAAAACACCAGCGTGCCCCGTTGCTGTGACCCCAGTTTTATCTGTAAGAGTTGTTAAGATATTCTTATAATCAGCACCCCGTATGAAGAATTCACCGCCAGACTCTGTGCTCGCTAACCCCACAGCAAACCTTAACGCTATGCGGTTATCTCCACCGTATGTCAAGCTTGTATTTTCCAAATGCCTATTATACAACATTATTAACCTGTACCAGTTCTTTTCTCTGTTGGTCAACAACAAACCCCTCAGGGCTAATTCAGATTCCGACCACTGTACTACAGCCGGACTGGCTTCCACCACTAAGTTATGCGGAATCACAAACCCGTCTACTACTCTGTCTACAGTATCCCTTAAAAATGTACCCACCATTATAACAGACACTATGACAACAACAATACACAAGATAAGCAATAACGAAAACAGCAATTTGAGAAAGACTGGTACTAACTCAAGAAATGTTACTACCACTACTTTAATGCGCAGTAAAAACAACCTAGTCCTGCTGGCAGCCAGTGCCAACTTGTTTGCTATCAACAACGTATTTACAGTTACTGCGCTCAAAGAATCCTTAGAACTTACATTGGCTCGTTTCTTGGCGTTCTCCAATTTGGCTCGAGTGCCTTTTAACACTGCAATATTAATTAACTCCAAAAGCACTAACACACGTATAAACAGACTAACCACTACTTCACCCCTTTGCGAATGCAGGATGTACGTATACATCCTGCATTCGACTAATTAGCCTATTTAGTATCGTTTTTTGAACTGGACGCGAGTTTATTTGTAATGTCTGACTTGGTTTCTCCAACTTTAGTTTCTATTACCTTAGGTGGTTTTGGAGTGACTTCTGCTTTAGTATCCGCTGAACCTCTGCCGTCTGTTTCCACTGCTGTAGGCGAGTTAACAACCGACTTAGTTTTGCCACCAGCGCCACCATCACCAACTGCTTTAGGTTTCGATACTAAAGCCTCTACGTCTTTCTCCAAAGCTGTATCCTTTACCGGCATCGCTGTATCTGATTGCCCATTTGACGTTTTGACTTCAGTACGTGCACTTTCATCCGCAGTGTTTCCTGTAGCAGACCCACTCTGCTTAGCATCAACATCTGATGCACCCCGCCCAGTACCACCCGTTTTTCGCAGAGCTGCACCACTGCTACTCCACATGTCCTGTGCCTTTGAACCCGCAGCACCCAATACTCTAGAGAACGTCTGCCTTCCTGCGTTGTTTAACACAGTTGCCGCACCTGTTACAATCCCTATTGTGCTGAACACAGTGGACAAACCATATGTCTTGAACCCGTCTATTAATAGTTTCACAACATGCCATAGGGATATCACATAAACTAAACCTATGACCGAGAGCAACAATAAGGTTATTGTCGGGTCGTTGGTAACTAAAGATGTACCCCTACCACCAACATACCCCGTTAGTCCTTCGCCCACAAACAAGGACACCGTGAATGCGAAAGCCACATTTAGTAACGCGAACAAGAATACTGGTGTCAACAAACTTTTTACCAACATCTTCGACAGTTTTTCTGGTGGATTTACAACACACGATATACAAATTAGAATCCCTAGGAACAACAAGAGTAACAACACCAATAACTTCATGGACGGGATTAGTATTACTGCTATAATACTTTTTACAAGTAGGAGTATCCCCGTGAATATAGACGTTCTGTCTAGAATACGAACATACAAGTCTTTATCAGCCATTAGTGGCTCTCCAGTAGCGTTCAACAAAGTCATCCGCAAAAATGCGTCATAGTTAAAGTTTTTCAACTCAAAACCCTGCGGATACAACATCACACTATCACCAATAATGCGATTGCGAGAAAATTCTCTGTTAAAGTTGAAGGTTGCTATCATGGCCGCAGCTGTAAGAAGAACCTCATCCGCAAAATTACGATAATTTATTAGGTACAACATGTCAGTTCTGGTTGTTTCCAACACCCGCTGTATACGGAATTCTATATCAGATAAGTCACTCACCTGATACCCCTTTGCCCGCATATCTGCTTCAGACCAAATCATCGAACGACCAACCTCATCATAGTAACCTGGATTCAACGCATCCCCAACTGAAACCCGTCTATTGGCCACACGAATACGTTGATTGTGCACACCTAAGTCGTACAGCCCCGCGACCCAAGGTGAGTACATAGTCCAGACACGTCGCATATTATCCTTCCTAACCCTCTCAGCGTGGAATCGCTCTACATGCGCCGCATCTGAGCCCACGGCTCTTCCAAAATCAAAACCAAGCACACTAGTGCCGTGCCTGTCAGTCCACTCATGCACATAGTCATTGCTTTGATGAAGAATAGGCACTACATAAGTAAATAACCCCTCAAGGTCTAGGAAATCCCTTGTTTTACCAGTCACCCTAGAGTTGCTTATCTCCATTACCCTGAACAAGCTTGGATTCAACAGCGCTCCTTTGAAATCCATATGCTGAGATACATAGTTGTATCTCAACACATTATAGAAATAGTAAAATGGACTCTCTGTGTACAACAAGAACATATCAGCAGACTTATCTGTTAAATTAGACGGAAAACCAACGGCAGAATCCCCACCAGAAATACCCCTAAATATGCTCCTTAGTACGGCATCATTATTCAAATGCCACAACCGATATGACCTATTACCAACCCCAATCGACCTTACTATATCAATCAAGGCCAACTGCTCTTCCGAATACACGACTTTGTTGAACCTTTTATTCATTGACGCGAAACGCGTACTGCTCCCACCCAACATCGCGGCATTCAACTTTACTATTTCGTTAGTTATCCTAGTTGCATCAAACTCAATGTTACCCATATTATCAAATGCAGACTTCGCAGTATTTGCTAGAGCATTATACGGCCTGTACAAATGCGCCGCGAAAGGGTCGTTGAACACAAACTCTTCTTGGTTTACAAAACTACTGAACAACCACCTAAACACTGCAGTGTTTGTTGCTAGACCAGAATTTCCTTGTGCTGTGTTTACTAGACTGTCGAACACACTACTTTTTCTCGGTGACGGCCACTTTACACGCACCCCTGCGTCATTAGTATACGCAATTACCGCATTGCTCATGTTTTGGGCTATAAGCATATCCATCCGGTCCGCACCAACTAAGGCAGTTTGTAATGTCCTGTAACTCTGCTCATGCTGTGCCAACGCCCAAAAATTAAACCTATGTGAAAAGATAGCATCATTAATACTATTGGTTATCCTTACGGTGTTATTTATTAACGTAGGTGGTAATAATAACGCGACACACATGAACACGAACACGACAAGTGCTTCTTGCCAAGTCCTCAAATTCGCAATAACCATCAACACTAATACGGCCGTTATTACTAACAACAGAAAGACATACAAGTACATATAATTCTGTAATAAACCAGCAGTAAACGGTAATTCATGTAATGACGGTGTATTTATATACCCCATAACTGCGGCATACGCAGTTGTACCATCTACAGTTACATTGGTTACATTTGCCGACCAAGAACCAATTAACGCTCTATGAGTCGATATCACCCAACTATCCTGTGTCGACTTTACTAACCTGTCCCTAAACTGGTTTGGTCCATCATCGAGTAAATCGTATATCCTTCTTACAATACTTCTCTGCATCTCTTGTTCTGATCTCTGCTCATTGCCCCTTATGCCTTGTTGTGTCTCGGAAGAACCAAAATTTATACCCCTTGGGGCCTCTAGCGCTAGAGTAGGTAGGAATGACCTAGGCCGTATGCTACCAGTAGTTAAGTCCACCATCTGCACCATGTAGCTCCAGTAAATGCCCGCCCAATTATTTACGTTATTCGCCAAAGACGTGGAGCCTGTAACTGCACGCCCACCGCGCGTCAGCGGAGGAATAACTGTTCCTGACGCTGTACCACTCAACTGCGTTGCTACAAACCTGTTTATACCAAATAATCTGTACACATTGAAGTTTAGGAAACGGTCTACAGCCCCCGCACTCACCAATGGGATCGTATCCCGGTCCGCCTCAGCCCCAAAAAATGCGCGCGCTACTTGTGAATCCCCCGCAGTAAGCCCAAAAGCTAGATTTTGCCTCCCTGGATCAACCCAAATTTGCCACCAAGCACGGCGGCGCACCTCTACTTGCGACGCCGTTGGCCTAGGCAAAACCCCTAGAGCTAACCAATATCTAGCTGCACTTATAAACTGGAAGATTTCCGTGCTCAGAAGTCTCACTGTGAATTCATTATCTAGAAACGCCCTCAGCGTCTCTCTCGCCCCATCCGTCAGCCCGACCCCACGGTGATTCGCAAGCCCCCGTAAAAACTCACCCCTATCCCCTGACATTACATAGTTAGCAAAAAACGTACTAAACGGTGACACAGCGAAAGAATCCGTGTGTAACTCTGTCTGCGCGTTATTTGTAAACAGCCGCTGGCTTACAAACGCATCCATCGGACCGGTCCACTCAGCACCATGAGTATAGCTTGCTTGCCCACCATGAACTCCCGAAGTATTAAAGTAAAACATTTCATCCGCTAACATATCTAAACTCAAGAACGCACTATCGTTTAAATAACCCGCAAGATAGCTTTTACTTCTGGTATTGAACACGGTATCCGGAAGTGTCCTAAATAGCCCCGTAACTCTCTCAACCACGGCATCGTTATCCAAAGCAACAGATAGCATAATACCGGTGTTTTCCTTAACGATACTTCGTGGGGTTGGAGATTGCATGAACTCTATAAACTGCGACCTAGATAAAGCCCCACTGCCTATATTATCCGAACCACCAACAAAATTTGCAGGCGAGGTAATCCCGAATATGTTTAAAAAATTATTCATTTCTCTATTCCCAGTTGTAGTATCCATTCTAATAAAATTTCTCATAAAATAATAAGGCGTAGCCACGGGCACACCCATACCGGTAAAAAACCGATTGTTTATTACCGGTATTGCCCCCATGACAAAGGCATTAGTGACTGGGAATTTACTGCCATCATCATTAAAAACATACGGATTTAAACACGCTGGCAGTATTAAAATGAAATCTGACGCGACAGAACCCCTTACGCCTCCGTGAGCTAACGGTATTATTGGGTCCCCCCATATGTTTCCAAACCCATCTATAAAGAGTGCCCCAAAACCCCTCAAGCCGTTCGTTTCGTGAAGTATCAACTCCGGGGAAAACCCATATAACACTTTGACTACCGCACGCATTACTGGAGTATTAAAATCCATTTTACTACCATGCTTTAAGTAAACATCTTTTGTACCCCTATTCAATAACTGCAATAGCCCTAACCCAGTTAGACGTGTACGCCTTGCCTCATCTGTATACAAATTAAAAGTACTCCCAGATAACCCCGCTATCACTGAGTTCATGATTTTTGTTGTTATTCCTTGTATTTCCCGATAGTTACCCTCACTACCAAAAAACTTATTGCTTATTTTCTTCGCCATCTCATCACTGGCTATATCACTTACAGTCGTCTGCCCTGGTATGAAAAAGTTTGACATGAAAACAGAAAATACTCGTATTTCATCCTGACTCACATTTCTAACATCTAATCTGGTTCTGTCCTCTCTGAAAAAAGTAACCATAGACGTTGTCATCCTAGTTGCTGAAGGTGTATTCGCAGACACTTGATGTAGTGCTGGCACATATGCAAGTAACAACACACCAACAAGCACTATTGCCAACGCCTTTTTAACCCCTACTGAGCGCAAATAACTCAAGTTAGACACCTCCAAACAAATTGGTTAAGAACATGAAAATTGATAACAGAAACCTAAGAAGAACCGCTGGATGCATAAACAGTACACCTACCAAACAACCAAACAATGTCAGCCTTAGTACTCCTATTTTGGTTATGTACTTGTACGCTGCACCATCACGCTGTATATAGTCTATTTCCCCGAACGAAGTGATTGGATAAAGCTTACCAAATGTCATCATGTTCAATATGGATAGGTTGGCTACAATATTGAATATATCTATGAAATAAGCGAACAAGAGAGATACAGAGTATATAACAAGCAGAACACCAATGGCAAATGAGGATAACCTTATTGCTCGTGCGAAAAAACTCTCCCTACCCCTAGATAGTTCATCTCTTATTTCCTGTATGCGCAACCACTGCCCGAAAGTTAACTCGCCACCTACGACATCAAATACCCCCAACAGCCGATTCAACAATTCTAAAGCGTTGATGGTTGTTAAAGACTGCGCTTGAGGTGTTCTCAACCAATGGATTAAAGATACATCACCTACAAAAGTGTTATTTCGATATATAACCAACCGCGGAACACCACTTAAATCTGACTCAAACCCAAAGAAAAATCTAAAACTAGGGACAGGATTTCCAGACAACAAAGCATGGTATTTTATATCCCATGGAGTAACAGTGCTTCCAACATCAAAAGCAAACTCTTTTGCATAAACCCCGCCAGTCCCGCCTACTGGTGCGGAAATATCCATCATATTTGTATTGCGCCTATCAAAATGTAATGCACCACTATAATTATTGCTAAAATTCACGACCCTACCAGTGAAAAACAAACCCCTTGGGGACGCCTCTTTAGAGGTATCTACTATAACTTCCCTGTACTCAAGTAAGATGACTGCCCCAACTGTATTGCCATTAACAACGTGCTTGTGCAACACTAAATCATTACCGTCTATACCTAAATCATATATTGACCCCGTCTTCTGATACACCCCATCGACTAACTTGTACACATCTTTTGTGTGTAACGATATTCTTACCCCATCTATTAACGAGAATCCACCATCTAATAAGGCATAGGTTCTGCCACCTAGATTGGTAAAAATGGATGGCGCTAATACCCTCATGCGGTAATCCGCCACTTGCCGTGACCTGCGATTTGCATAAATTGCAGTTTCTGCCGCTTGTGCAGCCGTCATGCGGGTAATATTTCTTAACTGCAAACTACCATCAGTTATCCCCCTTAGAAAGAGTCGGTAATCCGGATGCAGTATTACTTGTACCGCGCCACTAACTAAATCCGTCACCCCTAGTTGGATTGTAGGTAGCTTTACTGCTTCCCAATCTGCATCCACCCTAGGGAACGCACCTTTCTCCAACCTACCAAATAAAGGACTGATGAAGTAATCTAAAGAGTACACTACACGATTGCTCCCTACCCCACCTAACACAAAACCACCGGCAGGATCTGCTACAAGCAAACCACCTTCACCTTGGTGTCCAACTGGTAATTGTTCATTTGAATACGCCGTGTACACACTGTAACTATTGGCCATACTTCCTGCTAAAATGCCACGAAGGATGGCATTTCTAATAGCATTTAAGTTTGTTACGGCAAAACGGATAAGTGGCTCATTTATATTGCGCCGTTCCTCACTAGCGCCGACCAACACACGCTGTGTGCCTGGCGGAATTATTATATTATACGAAACTTGCCCAACTCGGAGTGTAATTCTTGCAGCGGATTCTCGGACACGCAACTCGTCCACAGTTATATCCCTATCCATTATGCCCCAATCTAACTGCTCAGCGACTACTCCACTCTGTATTACCAACCACGGATTATCCGCAGTGTGTTGCGCCGCTTCCATAAGACGGACTATTTCTGCGAACTTACCAGCAACCAACGAGTTAGTAGCAATAACCCTCCCAGTACGACTCTCCGTTAATGAATTATACCCCGTGAAGGAGAACATACTGACTGGAGGTACTTGCCCCTGCGCCAGCGGAATACCAACTGCTACAAACAATAAGACCAAAACTACCGCTATTTTTCGCCGCATACACAACCTCCTAACTCTATAATGTAAGTAAATATGCCCAAACTAATACACGAATACGCAATTTGCACCAACACAAAGCAAAATTTAAGCTCCCCCACTCCAACGAGTAGAGGAGCTTAAGCTTCAACATTTACCCGACTATGCCGCTGGCTAAACCCATTATCCAAGCGATAAGCCCGCCCAACTCACCAGCTACCAAGTACAACAAACAAACTGAAAGAATTACGTAGGTCATTGCCCTGCGACTAAAATATGTGATATACGCATTTTTATACCCGCCAGACGAATCCAGAGATGATTCTGTATCCCTTACTGTTTTTAATGCATCATACGATACACCTGGTGGTTTGAAAGACGGTTTTCCGTCTTTACCGCCATACTCGCGTGCAAAAGGTAAACCAATATAAGCTAGGTCTAAGATTGTCGACGCTATCAGTAACAAAACAATCATAATCGCACCGATACCAAAAGCTAACCGAACTACCTGCAGGAATGGATAGACCCAACGAAAAGCTGTAAACAAGTCAGCATTTACCCCATCGAACACAAGCGGCACCAACAAGGCTGAAATGTCTTTGTCAAAACTACTCAACTGCGAAAAAATATTCTGCTGAGTTTGGTCACTCACCGTCGAAGCGCGCAAAGCATTTACTAAGGTACTCACGGCATTTCTTCGAGTTGCATTAGACGCTAGTCTGAAAGCATCCTTGTTAAAAGTTATAGTCCTATCCGAGAAAGTTAACAACGGCATAACACTACCTTCAACCCCTCGTGGATGGAGCAAAAACGTATCCGTTAGTTCCAACCCACGAAACAATTCTTGCACAGCTTCTCTCTCTGTGTTGGGTATAGTTATGGTTACCAACGCAAAAGCAGGTGCACTGAAAATAACCATCATCAAAAGTAGCGCAATGCACGATGCTACAAGCTTAAATTTTGCCGGCACATAAACCCCTCCTTTGTAGCTCACAGTTTGCCAATCCAGAAATACGGAAACACCATATGCACTAAAAATAAAATAATCCCTGACATTAAGAAGAAGTAAACTATACTCTCCCACAACCCACCAGTTGAAAATGCGGGGTGCTTAAACACAAAACGAATTTTTGTACCTGGAATGAGATGAATCCCACCAGTCGTAAATGCATCTAATAACAAGTGACTAAGTATGCCAACTACACCTCCGACTGTCACCAACCGGATATAAATCCAACCAACACTTCCAGCGTACCCATAATACACATTACCAAGGAACACCAGCGCTAATATTAAAGCACACATACCACCAGTAACCAGAACACTATGCGTCTGCCAACTTCTATGCCGCGGACTTGTTAGATGCAACAACCTGTGTACCAAAAGATTAAATGGTGTTTGCTCTTTGACACTATCAATTTGGTGGTCTAAGTCACTGAACGTTCCACCCCATGATGCGGCAGGGTACATCATAGCTAACTGCACAAGTGGATTCACACCATCCAACAACCAGCCTTGATTCTTCATCACTTCAAAAGCTACCAACATACCCAAAACAGCACCCGCTTTATGCGTCTTGTAAAGCACCTAATCACCGCGCATGCTGCAGATTGCTACACAACTCTGTTACAACAGATAGCTTTTCTTTGAACGCTGGGGACACTCTTCCCCTAACCAATATGTCCCCAGAACTAACATCTTTGAGTAATTTAATTGACATAATGTTATCGATTACAATATTCTCACCATTCAACCCCGACTCCACAAGACTATTTAGGTACTCTTTTATCACACGCTCAACAGTGACCCTTGGGATATTGAGCTTTTCCGCTATAAGGAATACCCTGTTGCCTAAGTTTCTTTTTACCCGCAAACCCACAATTCGCACCTCCACTAGAATACAATTTCTCTGTGTGAGAAAACAAACTTGTTTTTATCGACCTGCTCAACCGTGTACACAGTCAAGAAAGTTGCTGAGAGGATGTTCAAAAACTCACCTAGAACATCCTCATCAACCTCTAACAAAACACACTCATTCTTTTCTAGATACTTAACTAACTTACTCCGTAACTCAAGTGTTAGTTTACTCTCTAACTGCCTAGAATGCAGCGCCGTCTTGTTTCTTTTCTGCTGCATACGTTTCTTTAACACGTCTACAGACATCAATTTCATACTGCCACCACTAAATGCTTATCCCAGTAATCCAACCTAGTATCGTTTTTCCAATCATTATACCTAAATCCGTAAAGGCAGTCGAGGTAAACAGTATAACACACACACCAAACGCAGTTAGGAAGAAGGCTCGCTTTTTAATATACGATAATATAACACTTTTAGAACCACTAGTCTGTTGTGCCGGTGCCCCAAAGACACTACCACCTGGTGCACTAATGCCCGAATCTTGAACAGCAGACACCGCTTCGTCTGACACCCAACGACTTAGGAAGGCCACAGCGCCAATACCAGAGTCCACACTACGCAGTGCACCAGCACCTTGGAAACCACCAGCACCTGGGAAACCGCCAGCACCTTGGAAACCGCCAACACCTGGGAAACCACCAGATGACCTACCACCAGATGAGCTGCCAGCTGTTAGTAATGACCTCAAAGGAGGAAAAGCAATATACGCGAGGTCTATGGTCGTGATTAAGAACAAAGATAGTGAGGTTAACCCCAAGATTACGGCCATCAGAGCGTTAACTATGCGAACTACTGGCTCTAGCAGTCTTGTAGCAGTCGCAATGTCTGTGTCGCGCACCCCAGCCTGCCCGAACAAATTACCTACAGCATCTGCATTACCACGTCTTGGTGGCACTACAGGCGGTACTACAGTCTCCACCACAGGTGGGACTACCACAGGTGGGACGACAGGCGTCTCCACCACTGGAGGCACTACAGGCGTCTCCACCACAGGCGGAACCGCAGCCGGAGGTGGTGTAGTCGTCCCACCAATACCACCAAGACCACCAGCAGCGAATGATGTCTGCGCCATAAGTGCAATTACCAACATTAACAATGCAAAAGAAAACCAAACCCGTTTTACCCTAGTTGTAAACATTACGCGTACCCCCTTTTAGATACTTACAAATATATGACCAAATAACCGCAGCCATACCCCAATAAGGTTACTACTATACTATAACATAATAATAGTATATCCATCAAAATAACCTGTTATGCCGATAAAACAGCATAGTTATTTTTGAGGTGCCCGTAATATTTCTAGGTCGTTTTGTACACCTTGACCCCACCAAACAGTTTGGCTATATCATCTGCACTTACTTCTTTAGACCGGTCGAGTACCATCTGTTCTTTTTCGACATCCGACAAGGTGACGCTTTTTATGAAATTCTCGGTGCCAACATTCTTTTCTGCCGCCACCGATACAACGCCAGCGTCTACTAAGTACCCAAGATTGGATGTGTTTGTGTCTACAACCGATTTACCAGCTAAGCCTGTGTACCCCAAGAGCAGGATTTTTGCTTCTACGTCTACGCTTGTGCGCATATTTAGTAGTAAATCTAGTAACCTAGCTAACGCCACAGGGTTAAAGGTCTTGAACAGTTTCTTATACTGTAATATTTCAGACTTATCCAAGGCGTCTACTAATATGCCGTGGTTGACGTATATACCCCTCAGCGTGAAGGTCAGTAAATTTTCAACAAAAACCTTCAAATCCATAGATTCTTTTACTTTTCCGATGAACACTACATAGTTGCACAAGTCAATCTGCTTATCCGTCAGTATTTCAAAAAAGTCGAAAAAATACTTGTCCTCAACAATGCTCAGCACCTCTACAACTGCATCGTGGGTTACAGCACCTTTCTCTTTTATGACTTGCTCTAGCAAAATAAGTGCTTTTCGTGGCACGAAATCGCCTTTTACACATATTAAAGATAAGGCCCTACCATCGTACTTGACCCCTTCTTTTACACACACCTTAGAAAGCAAAGAACCCAACTCATCTCTAGAAGGCTTAGTTACTTTATAAGAATACTGACACCTACTTATAATGGTCGGCAATATTTTTTCCGGATCTGTCGTGCAAAGAACTATCAACACCTTATCTGGTGGTTCTTCTGCTATTTTCAGCAACCTATTCTGCGCCGCATTGGTAGCTTGATGAAACTCATCTAGTATATACACTCGCCAACTTCCATCATAGGTCGGCACAGCAGCTTCCTCTAGAATTTCGTCAATATCTTGTCTTTTATTGCTATCCGCAATATCTATTTCTCGCACATTCATTAAACCACCAGAGTCACCATTTTCTATATACTCTATAAGCCGTTTACAACTATCGCATACCCCACAGGCACCAGAAAAACTGTCCCTATCTTCACACAAATACTCCGATGCAACCAAACGAGCCATCGTTGTCTTGCCACAACCGGCATGCCCTTGAAACAACAAGACTTGTGGTCTATCCCCAGTCCGCAACATGGCCATGACACTCTTCTTAACCCTGTCATTACCGATATACTGCGATATATTAGATGGCCGATACTTTCTGTGAAAAGGTAAATACCCCTTGCTCATGCCGTCAACTCCTATAGTAGTATTGTCAAAACAACCGCAGTGTTACCTAAATTAGGTAGACCACTACTATAGTATATAATATCAACTAACACATGCTTATTAGTCAAAGCAAAGAGCAGATGCATTACACATCTGCTCTTTTATATAAACTAAGGATATACTCCTTAGATTACACAACCCAAACAATTAGAGGGAGTTTCCTCCCTCTAATTGTTTGTATACCTTATGCTAATCTTAGTTGCGTAGGCGTTCTAGTTGATGTTGAGAATCTTACGAAGCGCAACTGCAACGAGAAGTGAATTGGGTAGACTCTTCGACTCTCCAGCAACCCTAACTGGCTTGTTGGACTTGAGCAAAGCACCGAACTTGGCAGCATACTCTGGCTTGATTGCCCAAGCACCAGTTGGGAGTTTGAAATCCATGGCAACCATGGTCTCCTTAGCAGAACCAGCCTTGACGAATTCGATGGTCGGCGTAGGCAACTTGGCCTCTCCTCTGAAGAACTTAGGCATCTTAGCTACAAGTGCTACACCACGGGGATCATCACCAAGCGCAAGCATACCAGCATACTCATCACGAAGGATTAGGAACATAAACTCGATATAAGTGAGTTCGAAAGGCTGCTTAGCAGCAATATGCCTAACACCGATATCTTTTGGCTCTACACCAGTCGCAGTAGTTCTAGTAATATCAATTTCAGGGACGGAGATGTCTTCGTCAGAAATTAGAGCTACACCATAAGGAGTGAAACTGTCAAACACCTGCTCGCCACCTGCGACGCGAGTACTCTTGCGTGACTGCAATCCGAGAAGATACTGGAAGTGCAATGTACCACTCTTAGAACCAAGAAGTGCCTTGCGAGCTTCGTCCATAGACGCTAGTTCTGCAACACCGAGAGTGGCCAACTTCTCCATTTTAACCTTGTGCGCAATCTGCTCATCAGTTGGCTGAACCTTTTCAGCTGTGATAACAGTGGTGTCCTTGTTAGTCAATGCCATTGTTAATTCCTCCTCTTTTTTGTTTTGTGAATAACTTTGTTACTCACAAGTATTATAATCCAGATGAATTCCAAGGTGCAAATTTAATTTTGTCACCATCCGAATTTTAATAGTTTGAAACACCAGACCAAAAACCATTGTACCTTAGCACAGACCCTACAGACCCTACAGACAGACCCACCAGACCTACAGACCCTACAGACAGACCCACCAGACCTACAGACCCTACAGACCCTACAGACCCTAC
>BBPF01000966.1_pt1 | contig 18216 bp, 20 predicted proteins | sample 1343921 | NCBI WGS metagenome assembly BBPF01 (sample SAMD00019090, study PRJDB2971) | groundwater metagenome | isolation source: The Cedars highly-alkaline
TTGGCGTTTCAATAGAAGATTTAATAAAATAGGCAGTATGAAAACCAATCATAAAATCATAATTGGCGATTCCCGAAATATGGCGGAACTACAAGACAAGTCCGTTCAACTTGTTATTACTTCGCCGCCATATTGGCAATTAAAAGATTACGGAGCTTCCGATCAAATTGGTTTCAATGATAGTTATGAGGATTATATCAACAATCTTAATTTAGTTTGGAAAGAATGCCTTAGAGTATTAAATGACGGTTGCCGTCTTTGTATAAATATCGGCGACCAATTTGCTCGCGCAGTAATTTATGGCAGATATAAAGTTATTCCTATAAGGACCGAGATCATCAAATATTGTGAGTCCATAGGTTTTGACTATATGGGCGCAATAATCTGGCAAAAGGTTACAACCTGTAAGACTACGGGCGGTGCTACCGTAATGGGTTCCTATCCCTACCCGAGAGGGGGAATAATTAAAATTGATTATGAATTTATTTTAGTATTTAAAAAATTAGGGAAAGATGTAAAACCTCCTAAAGAAATAAAAGAAAAATCTAAACTTTCTAACGAGGAATGGAATGAGTATTTCAATGGACATTGGAATTTTGCAGGGGAAAAACAAAATGGTCACATCGCTATGTTTCCATTAGAACTGCCAAGGCGTCTAATTAAAATGTTCAGTTTTTATGGAGACACTGTTTTAGATCCATTTTTAGGAAGCGGCACTACTTCAAAAGCGGCCTTAGAATTAGGGAGGAATTCTGTTGGCTACGAAATAAATAAAGAGTTTGTAGAAACAATTAAAAGTAAAATAGGTATTCATAATGAACCCGCATTATTTAAGAAAGACTTTGACCACGAAGTTGTATTTCAGAAAAAGAATGGTAAAAAAGAAGAGAAGCCACATACTTTCTTAAATAATAACCACTTAGAAAGATTGACAGATCCAAAAAAATTCAAGTTTGGAACGGTTGTGGATACCAATGGTAGGAATAAGAGAGAAGATTATTATTCAGTCAGAGCTATCTTGGACAGTACTACTTTGTTGTTAAGTAATAATTTGAAAGTAAGACTAATTGGAGTTAAAAGAAAAGCAGCAACGGAACGTAAAGCTATTGAGTATCTAAATAATATAACCAAAGCGAAAAAGGTTTTTATGAAGTTCGACGATGTTAAATACGACGACAACAAGAATCTTTTATGTTATCTTTATTTAGAGAATAAAACCTGCATTAATTCCCACCTCGTTAAAACACAGCTAGTCGATGTTGATGAATTAAATGAATATAGGTATAGAAATAGGTTTGTTAAATATTCCAAGGAAGGAGTACTTAGATGAAATTAAAAATATCTAATGAAGAATTGCGTAAATTTTTAGATATCGACTCTCCGGATTTTCCCAAATACACAACTTCTATTCTTAATTTGGCAAATCAATTTGCGCAGGGCACAAGGCCAAAAGTTGTTGGTCAACTTAGTGATCTTATTCAAGAATTTTCTGGAAGAAGCTTACCGGAATGGGAAGAATGGTATGTTAAGAAAAATCCAGATGCAATTGTAAATGCAACAGAAAAGGTAGTTAAAATGATAGGAAGTTTCAAAGGGGCCATGGATGAGATTGATAAAGATTTGGTAGAGCGATGGGTTCGAGACCTCGTGATAGTAAAAACATTTATTGGACTAAGGTTTCAAGAAGCTATCTTAAAGAAAGTTGCTGAGAAAAAGGGATGTAAGTTTAGAATTGCTAATCCCCAGGAGGAATCTAAGGGCATAGATGGATTTTTAGATGAAACTCCGATTTCGATTAAACCTGCAACATATAAAGCAAAATTAGGACTACAGGAGAGTATAAAAACCAAAATTATATTTTACGAAAAGAAAAAGAACGGAATCGAAATTACTTTTGAAGATATTTAATTTCAAATTGCACCTTTTAAAACTTTTTGCGACGCCAAAAAAAAGAATTATTTAGAGAATTTTTGCGAGATCGAGAAAGAGTTGCACTTCCTTATTGAACTGAGGAAATTAATAAGGCGTCTTGCCTTTCGGGCAATCCGCACGCCAATTCCCTAATTGTCGTTAAAAAGCAGAGGAAAAGAAAAACCCACACCCACCTGAAACAGGCTTTTGCTTATTTCCCCCTTGAAGATTTCGCTTGACATATATCAGTTTTAGTGATAACATTATCACCAAAAGTGATAATGGAGGTTGAAATGCAAGATAAAATAATAAAGCTATTCTATGATGACGTATATGCACAGTTTACAATAAACGAGTTAGCCACAAAAACAAACATTTCTTACAGCTATGTATATAGACAAATTGAAGAATTGAAGGATAAAAAGATTATAGTTGTTGACCAACGCTCAAACCGTAAATATTGTAGGCCTAACTATGAAAATCCAGAAGTAAAAACAAGCTTTGTTAAGATATCAAATCAAATAGCCGAAGATTTTCTGAAGAAAAGAGACAAGGTTTTCTTTGTTGCTGAAAAACTTCTTTCGGTGTTGCCTAAAAAGACAGATTTTAACTTACTGTCTGTCGTTCTATTTGGCTCTTTGGCTAAGGGGACCGATTTCAAGAAAAGCGATATAGACCTTTTCATCCTTGTTCCTTCAAAAAAGAAATATGATGAAATTATTGATATGGAATGTGTCGCCTTGTCAAAAGGTTTTGGTATCGAGATAAATCCTATAGTTTCTGAGCCAACAAATCTATTAACAATGTTAAAAGATAAAGAGCATAATGTAGCCAAGGAAATCTTAAAAAATAAAATAATATTGTTTGGTGCGGAGAAATTCTGGGAACTGATATTGGAGGTAATAAAATGAGTGATTTGAAGAAAGAAATGCTAAAAATAAAAGTAAAAGGTTATTTTGATAATGGCGATTTAAGAATAGACCCTACGATTACAGCATTAGTAAAATATCATGTTGATAAGGCAAGGCATAATATTGAGACAGGTTCTTTGCTTATGGAGGTTTCAAAAGATAAGGAGAGCAAGAAAAGATTAAAAGTAAGCGCCGATTATATTGGATATGATTGGACTATAAGTTGCGGATATTATGCAATGTTTCATGCGGCTACAGCTGCATTGGCCGCAATAGAGATAAAAGCCCAGAGCCATGAAAGTCTTATTGAGGGATTAGAGTATCATTTTGTTTTTAAAGAAAAGGCTATAGAGTCGGAAGACATCGAGAAAATTAAGTCTGCAAAAAGACTCGATGATAAATATGTTAACAGAATGTGGGCCACAAAATCCAAAAGAAATACAGCACAATATAAGGCCGATGCAGTTATTGCTCAAAAAGATGCTGAAAAAATTTATAGAAACGCAATAGATTTTGTCGATACGATAGAGAGCTTAATAAAGGAACTAAGATAGGGCACCACTATTAAAAATGAATGAAAAACTGAGAATTGCAATTTATGTAAGAGTTAGCACAGAAGACCAAGCTAAAGGAAGGAAATGTTTTATCGACTCAAATGATACCTTTCGAGGAAGTGAAGACATACAGGCATGAATAAACAGGAATTATTGGAATTTTTAAAAGAGAAGACGCGTGTTGTAAACATTAAATTTCCGTGTGAAATTGATTTCAATGGGAAAGATCATACCATTACAATTTTTATGAGCAATGGCGTAGCTAACAATATGCAGGAGGATTGTGCTGCTTTTGAGTCGTGGGCTGTCATTCTTAGGCGTTGGCTTAAAGAGTTCGACAAGATTATACTAAAATGGGATTATACTAAAAAAGAAGATTTACATTACAAAAGATTCTTATACCGTGTTTCTAAATTTAAGCAGCTATTTAATGGGTGGTTTGATGTTGATGAAAATAATAGACAGTTATTAGATGAGGTTGTTGATTTTTCGAAAGAGAAGTGTGTTTTAAACGCGCCAAGCAGAGTGCGTGAGGAAGCAGTGCGCCTGCATAAAAAGGCAACAAAGGAAAATGTTCTTGAAAGACAGTTCATCAGTGAAGCAAAAGCATTGCTTTCAAAAGTGGCAGGATTAGATATTGCAAAAATAGATCGTCAGCTTCCCGTTGGAGTTTTTCATAGAGAAATAAAGGCTAAAAATGAAGTTTTTCCAAGAAGAAAATCTGCAGTTGATATATGGGGAATCAGCAAGGATCATAAAACCCTCAACATTTTTGAACTGAAAGACAGCAAAAATATGAAAGTCGGTGTAATTTCAGAGATTTTCTTTTACGTGCTGCTTATGGAAGAGATACAGAAAGGTACACTTAAGTTCGGAAAAACAAGCAAAAGCAGACTAAAGCCGGAAAACGAAATTCCTATAACAAATAAGATTAAAGCCTATATCTTAGCTCCCCGCCTACACCCTCTTATTGATAAAGAAATACTTCAAATGTTTAACCGTGCATTTCATAATAAGGGCCGAAGGATAGAATTCGGCTTTTTGAAATTTGGTGAGAAATTAGGAAGAATTAATTATATAGAAAAATGCAACTAATTATTCATCGCGGAACTCAAGAAATCGGGGGTAGTTGTGTTGAGCTAAGCGCAGCCAATTCAAGAATCTTGATTGATTTTGGGATGCCTTTGGTTAATAAGAACAAAGAAAGATTTGATCCGGATATTTTAAAAGGTAAATCAGTCGAAGAGCTCAAAGAACTTTCAATTCTGCCGAAGATTAAAGGCTTATACAAAAATGAGAATAAATCAATAGATGCTATTTTGATATCGCATTCTCATATGGATCACTATGGGCTTTTAAGTTATGTTCATGCGGATATACCAATTTATCTGAGCGAGGGAGCTAAAGAATTAGTTGATATAACAAATCTATTCTTGCATAAAGAGGTTAAGAGTTTTAACGCTAAACTTATAAAGAATAAAGAAACTCTTGTCATCGGAGATTTTAAAATTACTCCTTACCTTGTAGATCATTCGGCTTTTGATGCATTAGCTTTTTTAATCGAAGCTGATGGTAGCCGTTTGTTTTATTCCGGTGACTTCAGGGGGCATGGAAGAAAAAGTGTCTTATTTAAACAAATGATTGAAAATCCTCCAAAAGATATAGATTGCCTCTTGATGGAAGGTTCTATGCTTGGCAGAAGTGACCGTCTTTACAATAATGAAGAAGAAATAGAGAAACGTATTGTAGAGATTTTAAAAGAAAGTAGAACTGCTACTTTTCTTTTTGCTTCATCTCAGAATATTGACAGGCTTGTTTCAGCGTATAGAGCGTGTCTCAAAACGGATTCGATATTTGTTATTGATTTATATACTGCTTATATCTTGGATAAGCTTAATAAAATATCGAAAGGAATTCCACGCTTTGACCGGAAGAACATCAGGGTTAAATTTATGAAATATCATGCAGATGTGTTAGCAAAGAACAACCTAAAAAGTTTATTATACTTATATAATGAACGAAAAATTGATATGGATGAGTTAAATGAGAAAAGAGACAAGATTTTAATGCTGGCAAGAGATAATTCTGTTTTTCCGCTTATCTTAAAGAATATAAATGCTGTTAAAGGCGCAAAGATTATTTATTCAATGTGGGATGGGTATTTAACTGAAGAATTTAGATTTTTTTGCAATGAACAGGGTTTACTATTAGAGTCAGTCCATACAAGCGGTCATGCTGAATTAGAAGATTTAAAGAAGTTTGCTAATGCTTTGAATCCTAAAAAATTAATTCCTATCCATACTTTTGATACAGAAAAATATCCAGAATTGTTTAAAAATGTTCAAATTCTGGAAGACGGAGAGGCTATAGAATTGTGAAAGTTGCTATTTTTGCTGTTCAGTATAAAGTTAAATTTAATGAATACCCTACAACTCTTAATAAAGAATTTCAAGAGAGTTTTAGGAATGAATTTTTTAATGAGCTTATTATTCAAGCACGTTCTGAGAAGGTTAATCTTGCATTGCTTCCGGATGGATTTTTTCGGAGTGATTATCCTGACAGGATTGTTAAGTTTTTAAAAAGAAATTCTCCAAAAATAAATGTTCTAGTGGGGCGCGATAATACATCCGGTTCTAAATTGGAAGTTTTGTTAGTCAGTCCAAGCGGCAGGATTCGCAAAAAAATAGTTGAGGTTTACGACCAATACAAAAGGGCGAGGAAAAATAAAAGTAAGAAAAAAGCTATTCTTCAAGGCATAAGGGACAGGCGGTTCCAAATTAATAATAAGATGTATACTGTGTATTCTTGTGGTGATGTTCTTGTGTCTGAGATACGCAAAGCTTCACCACTTACTTATTGTAAAGCAGCTTTTGTCTTAGCTCATTATACGGCTCGAAGATTTTCGTCATCAATGCGTAAGGTTGGAATACCAATATTCCTTTCGCATCATCTCAAAAATCCATGGAGTTCATAAAACTATGCTTACAATGGGAAGTATAAAAAAGATGACCCTATCCCTTTGAAGAAAATTCGTGGTGAATTTCAGGGATTAAAATGGATTGCTAGAATTTATTCAGTATAAGATCCAGCATTGGTTTGACCCACCTGAAACAGGCTTTTGCTTATTTTCCTCTGTCAATTCAGATAAAAATATATTTGACATATCAGGGCGCAATATGTATAATGTAAATTGTTCAATGAAGTCTCAAAAAGTGAGAATATAGCGAAAGGAAAACAATGAAAAAAATATCTGCAAAATATAAGAGCCTCTCTAAAGACGAACTTTATTTAATATCCCGAATTGAGTACGAGAAAAAGAGACTTATAACAACGGAATATGTTAGAAATATCTTTGGTGTTGCAAAAAAAGCCGCGAATATATTAAATAGACTTACCCAAAAGGAGCGTTTTATTCAAATTGAAAAAGGTAAATATATCCTTGTCCCCATAAAGGCTCCTAATCAACAGTGGATGCCTAATGAATTTATTGTTGCCGCTTTGTGGATGGGAGATAGGTCTTATTACATAGGATACTTCACTATGTATAATTACTGGGGTTTTACCGAGCAGATCCCTCGGACTATTTTTGTTTTAAATACTGAGAAATCATCAAAGAAGGATATTAGCGGGATACGGTATGAAGCCGTAAAAATTAAACCAGAAAAATATTATGGCGTACAAAAGATTAAAGTAGAAGACCAAGAGGTTTTTATAAGTGATAAAGAAAGGACCCTTGTGGACTTTGCCTATAATCCATTAGGTTCCATGCGTAATTTTGAGGTCGCGTTACAAGATAACATTAAAAACATAGATGTTGAAAAATTCGTTAAATATTTAATTAAATTTCCTGTTATCGCGGTAAGGAAGAGAGTAGGATTTTTCTTAGAGGAATATGGGTGCTCTAAAGATACACTACAACCGCTACATAAAGCAATAGGAGAAAAAAGAGTGCTTGTGCCCCTTGATCCTTTCAGGCAATCTCGAAAAGGCAAAATTAATAAGGAGTGGAAGATCATTGTTAATAGATAGAGAAAAGCTCAAAGATATTATCCCAGTTATAGCTGGTAAGATGAAGTTTAGGCCAGCTATTGTGGAAAAAGACTATTACCTTACGGTTATATTGAACAAAATTGAAGAATTGCTCACAGATAAGATTGTGTTTAAAGGTGGCACTTTGCTTAATAAAGCGCATTTAAACTATCATCGTTTAAGCGAGGATTTAGATTTTACATATAATGCTCAATTTTCATCACGTGCCCAAAGATCAAAAGCAATAACTCCTATACGAGAAAAAATGCCTTCATTTTTAAAAGCTCTGGGTTTAACAAGTGATAAACTGGAGGGAGAAGGTTTTGATAATTCAAGGCAATACATATTCAAAGTTAAATATCATTCTGTATTAATGAATAAGGATGATATGATTAAAATCGAAATATCCCTTCGCCAGCATCCTATTGAAAAACCTGTTAATATCGAGATAAAACATTTTTATCAAGATCCATTTACAGGTGAAGACTTATTTCCATCAGGAAAGGTTTTGTCATTGTCATGGAAAGAAGCGGTTGCCGAGAAACTCAAAGCTGCCATATCCAGAAGAGATGTAGCGATAAGGGATTATTACGACCTTTGGTATATTTCAGAATTTGGTTTTGATTTTTATGATAAGAATTTCTCACCATTTTTAAGAAGAAACTTGATGCTGAAGGATATTCAGGCGATTATAGATATAACTTTGGTTTAAATGAAGAATCGGTTAATTTGCTTCAACGTCAGGTAGGAACAGATTTAATACCCGTTATCCGCTTAGGGAAAAAATTTGATCTCGGTAAGGTATTTGTACGATTCAATAAAATTTTAAAATGAATGATGCTTTGATAAAAATGAAAATTGCTATTTATATTCGCGTTAGTACTAAAGCAGCCAAGGAAGGATATTCGCTTGAGGTCCAACGGGAATATCTTGAGGATTTTGCCAAGCGGAAGAGGTTAGGATAAAAAATTAATGTGGAAGCGGAAGGAAAATTTGATAAATGAAGCGAGTAAATCAGCTTTCTAACCAGAGTTCGGAGTGCCGACTAAAAGTCTACATCCGTACTTTCGGCTGTCAGATGAACGAGTATGATTCGGAGATTATGGCGGGTATTTTAACCGACGATGGATATGGTCTTGTAGATGATACTTCAAAGGCTGATGTGGTTCTCCTTAATACTTGTAGCGTCCGAGAGCACGCTGAAGATAAGGTGTGGAGTGAGCTGGGGCGATTATCAAAGATTAGAGAGAATAAGCCATTAACTATCGGGGTGTGCGGGTGTATGGCTCAGAAAGAAGGGGCAAAAATTATTCGCCGCTTTCCTTCTGTGAGTCTGGTTTGCGGGACACATAACTTTCATCAAATAGGGGAACTCCTAAATGAGGTGAAAACAGCAAACCCCGTTAGAGGTAAGACTTCTAACAGGGTAAAGGGAATTGTTAATATTGGAGAAAGTGAGAAACTGCCATTTTTTAGACTTCCAGTCAGGAAAGATGGAAGAGTTAGCACATCGCTGGCGATTATGAGAGGATGTAGTAAATTCTGCTCATATTGCGTGGTTCCGTATCTGAGAGGAAAGGAGAAGAGTAGGGGACCTGAGGAAATTATTGATGAAATAGTCCATCTGACAGAACAGGGTTTTAAGGAATTTTTGCTTCTCGGGCAGGATATTACCTCATATAAATATAAATCCAAAATGAGCAATGAATGGAAAGATATTGACCTCTCGTATTTACTCAAGGAGGTTAACAGCATTGATGGAGTGGAACGCATCCGCTTTATTACTTCTCATCCATCAGGGGTAACCTCACGCCTGCTAAAGGCAGTTTCTGACCTGCCGAAGGTCTGCGAGCATCTTCATCTTCCATTGCAGTCCGGCTCTGATAGAATCCTTAAGCTGATGAACAGGGGATACACGAGAGATTTTTATTTAAACCTTGCTTCAAAGGCAAGAGAAATCATTCCGGAGTTATCAATAACGACAGACCTTATTGTCGGCTTTCCCGGGGAAAGTGAGGCGGAGTTTGAAGACACACTTGATGTAATGAGGAAGGTTGGGTTTGACAACGCATTTATGTATAAGTATTCTATTCGCCCTGGAACTAAAGCGGCAGGAATGAAGAATGAAGTTCCTGAAAATATAAAGAAGGAGCGGCTTAGGAGGCTGCAGGAGATTCAGAGAGAAATGAGCCTTAAGAGAAATGAAAACTTCCTTGGCAGGAGAGTTGAGGTGCTGGTTGATGGAACAAAGAAGAAAGCTCCTTCCAAATTATTAGGCAGGACAAGGACAAATAAAGTTGTTACTTTCAAGGGAGAAAAAGGTATAATCGGAAAATTAGTGGATGTTACTATTACGGGGGCCTGTCAATGGACATTGCAGGGAAAGATAAATTAAAACTGATTATGACCACTTGTCCTCAGGACAAAGCAGAAGGGATTACAAATCTATTGCTTGAAGAAAAGCTCGTCGCCTGCGTGAACAGGATTGGCCCGGTGAAAAGTAAGTATTTCTGGAAGGGGGAAATCCGGACAGATGATGAGTGCATACTTTTTTTGAAAACAACGGATGAGTTTGTCTGCCGAACACTTAAAAAATTAGAAGAAATCCATCCTTATGAAGTTTCGGAGATAGTGCTGTTGAAAGTAGAAGATGTTAATTCAAGCTATCTTAAATGGGTAACGGAAGCGGTGCGGGAGGAGTGAGCAATGATTCTTGCTGTTTGTGGCGCTACAGCGGTCGGAAAGGCAGGGGCCGCTTCAAGATTAGCTCATAAGATAGGAGGAGAGATTATCTCCGTTGACTCAAGGAAAGTCTTTAAGTATATGGATATTGGAACGGCAAAGCCAACGAAGGCGGAGCAGGAAAAAGCGCCTTACCACCTCATTGACATTATTTTTCCTGATGAGAAATACAGCGCCGGACAGTTTTGCCGGGATGCACGAAGAGCGATCAGGGAAATAGAAAAAAAAGGGAAAGTTCCGATATTAGTTGGGGGTTGCGGACTTTACTTGAGAGCGTTTACAAATGGACTTGATACTGACTGTGGAGATGACCCGAAGACAAGGAAAGAATTGGAAGAAGAAGTGAAGCAGCTTGGGTCGGCACGTCTTCACAAGCGTCTGCAATCTCTTGACCCGCACGCTGCCGCAAAAATCCATTCCAATGATGTTGTAAGAATAATCAGAGCCATTGAGGTTTATAAGGTCACTGGAAAACCGTTTTCATCTTTTCAATCTGCTGAAAAAAACAGTGAACTAAATCTTGTTGTAATCGGGTTGATGAGAACCACCCGGAATCTTTATGAGAGGATTGAAGATAGAGTTGAGAGAATGTTTACTCTTGGTCTTGTTGCTGAAACGGAGGGCTTGCTAAATAAAGGATACGAAGAATGTCTCCCATCTATGCAGGGGCTTGGATATAAAGAAGTCTGCGGTTATCTCAAGGATAATTATGGCTTAGGAGAGGCAAAAAGGCTCACAAAACGCAATACCAGAAGGTATGCTAAAAGACAGCTTACCTGGTTTCGCAAGGAAAGCCGTATTCGCTGGATTGACGCTGATAAAGATAACAGCGAAGAACTAATTCTACAGCGGATAGCAAGTGGCATGTTAACCACAAGGAGATAATTATTAAAACAATGCTTTCTACACAGGGGAAGGAAAAGGCTGCGCTTGTCTTGATTAAGCCGGGACCCCGCCGCTGGGGATTAGAGAATGCCATTGCTGAATTAAAGCTACTTACAGAGACCCTTGGAGTTAAGGTTTGCTTTGTCAGCACTTTAAGGCAGTCAAAGCCCCACCCTGCAACTTTCATCGGTCAAGGGCAGGCAGAGGAAATGGAAAGGGCAATTAGCGAAGCAGGATGTAACCTGGTGATTTTTGACAGCGAGCTCAAACCTGTTCAACAGCGTAACCTGGAAAGAATTATTAATGCAAGAATAATTGATAGAACCCAGCTTATACTTGACATTTTCTCACAGAGAGCGCGGTCACAAGAAGGCAAGCTGCAGGTAGAGTTAGCACAACTGAAGCATCTTCTTTCCCGACTTACAGGGAAGGGGGTTGGGCTTTCACAAGTTAGCGGAATATTGGGCGGAAGAGGGCATGGTGAGCCTCAACTGGAAATTGACCGCAGGGCAATTCGACGCCGCCTCAGGAAAATTGAAGAGCAGATAGAAAAAGTAAAAAAGCATAGAACGTTGCTGCGGAAGGGAAGAAAAAGTCATTCTTTTCAAGTCGCCCTGCTTGTTGGATATACGAACTCCGGGAAGTCAACTCTTCTGAACACACTGGGTCATTCTGATATAACAGTTGAGGATAGACTTTTCTCAACGCTTGACCCAACGACAAGGAAGGTATTTTTTTCTTCTAACAGGGAAATTCTTATGACAGACACGGTCGGCTTTATCAGACAGCTTCCGCATGACCTTATTGCCGCTTTTAAGGCAACCCTTGAAGAGGTTGTTGAAGCAGATATCCTCATCAATGTTTTAGATGCAAGCCACCCTATGCGAGAAGAGCAGAATAAGGTTGTCCTGAACGTTCTCAATGAAATTGGAGCAGGAGAAACCACGGTTATCACTGCTCTTAATAAAATAGACCTCATCCCGGATGCTGTAGAGAGACGGCAAATTCAGAATGAATTTCCTGATGGCATTCCAATTTCTGCCCTGAAGAAAACAGGGCTGGATGAATTGATGAACAAAGTGGAAGCTGCCATAGAATGTATCCCAAAATAAGAGTATCTCTCATTCTAATTGAAGATGGAAAGCTGTATCTTGTTAAACATCGTAAGGAAGGGCACAGTTACTGGGTTCTTCCAGGCGGTACGGTAGAATATGGAGAGACATTAGGCGAGGCGGCAATAAGGGAGATAGAAGAAGAGATAAATCTCAGGATAGAATTAGGAAAACTTGCCTTTATCGGGGATGCTATTCCTCCAGATGGGCATCGCCATATAATTGACCTTTATTTCACTGGAAAAATATTGGGCGGTGAGCTAAAATTAGGAAGTGAGGAAATCCTTGAAGATGTAGGAAAGATTGACCTTAATTCTCTTCCAGAAATAGACTTTCGTCCTGACATAGGAGAGGATATTAAAAAAGCTCATCAAAATCAGTTTTGTGGAGAAGCAAGATACTTAGGAAATACGTGGGAAAAGCCGACAATTCTGGATTCTCGACTATAGATTATTAACCGGGGAGGTGAAAATAAGATGACAGAGGAAAGGAATGAGGAGGAGATTGGAAGAGCTACTCACTACTTTGATAAGGCAGGGGTTGCAGTTATTGAACTGACCGCTCCACTCAAGGTTGGAGACAAAATTCATATCAAGGGACATACAACGGATTTTGAGCAGGATGTCTCTTCCATACAGATAGAGCATAACTCTATCTCTGAAGGAAAGAAAGGAGACGCCGTCGGTATTAAAGTTAGTGAGAGAGTGCGGGAACACGACATTGTTTTCAAAAAATAAAGTCTCTTGAGGAAGCATGCTAATATGAATTCAAAATGGGATTGTCTCCCTGACGTGGGTAGAGAGTCTCTTGAGAGAATTGTCGCCGGCCTTTTGACTTCAAAGAATAAAACAATAGCTGTTGTCGAGTCCTGTACCGGGGGCATTGTCTCCAGCAAGTTGACGGATGTGCCTGGAAGCTCATGTTATTTCCGTGAGGGAATTATTGCCTATAGTAATGAAGCGAAGATTAGACTTTTAGGAGTTCCCCCGGAAATGATTAAAAGGTTTGGTGCCGTCAGCTCTCAAGTAGCAGAGTTGATGGCAGATGGAGTAAGGAAATCAAGCTCTGCTGACATCGGCATTGCTATAACCGGGATTGCGGGTCCGGAAGGAGGAACGACAGAAAAACCTGTTGGGCTTGTTTATCTGGGGCTTGCTGATGGCAACAGAGTCATCTGCGAAGAATATCACTTCACAGGAGAACGAAGCGCAATAAAATTGCGTGCCTCTGAGGCAGCGCTAAAGCTGGTAAGAAGAACCCTTACGTGCTGAAGAGTTATAACTCATATCTTGTTGCTATCTTTTGCTTACCTGTTGTATAATCTAATGAACAGCGAAGATAAGAATAGGGTGTTTATTGCCATAGACATAGATGAGGAGGTGCAACAGAGGCTGGCTGACATTCAAGGAAAGTTACAAAAGTGTGACGCTGACGTTCGATGGGTAGTGCCTGAAAATATTCATCTTACCTTAAGATTTTTAGGTTATGTTTCTCACCTGAAGTGTATCTTTAAAGCAACTGAAGACTCTGTCTGTGATATTGAACCGTTTAAACTTTTTCTCTCAAAGATAGGCGTCTTTCCCGACTTGAAGAGGCCGCGGGTAATCTGGGCAGGAATAAAAGAAAGCAAAATACTTTCCGTTATCAGTCAGAATCTTAGCGGTCTTCTCAAACAGTGTGGATTTCCGGAAGACAAGAGAGATTATCATCCTCATCTAACACTTGGAAGAGTGCGGTCGTCAAAGAATAAGGAAGGATTGGTAAGAGCAATTGAGATAAATGAAAATTGGGATGGAGGCTTACTGATGGCTAAAAAGATAAAGGTAATGAAAAGTATTCTCAAGTCGGAGGGAGCGCAACATTCATCGCTTCATATAGTAGAAATTGGCAAAAAAGGGGCTAATAAAAGATAGGAGAATTAAGATGACAGAAGAGACAAAAGCTAATAAGGAAAGCGCACTTAACCTGGCATTTTCTCAGATTGAAAAGCAGTTTGGCAAAGGCTCAATTATGAGGCTTGGGCAGAGTAAAGTGGCGGTAGGGGTAGAAAGAATATCTACAGGGGCGCTTAGTCTTGACATTGCTCTCGGGATTGGCGGCGTTCCCCGGGGAAGAGTGATAGAAATATTTGGCCCTGAATCATCGGGAAAAACAACATTGGCGCTTCATGTTGTGGCAGAGGCGCAGGCGCAGGGCGGAACCGCAGCATTTATTGATGTTGAGCATGCCCTTGATCCGGATTATTCTCGAAAATTAGGAGTGAACATAGACACTCTTATTATCTCTCAACCTGACTGGGGAGAACAGGCGATGGAAATAGTGGAAACGCTTGTGCGGTCAAATGCCGTTGATGTGATAGTTATTGATTCAGTAGCTGCTCTTGTTCCCCGCTCTGAGATTGAAGGAGAAATGGGAGATAGTCATATGGGTCTTCAGGCGCGTTTGATGTCTCAGGTGCTGCGCAAACTCACCGCCGCCATCAGCAAATCAAAAACATCGGTCATATTTGTTAATCAGATAAGAGAAAAAATCGGTGTAATGTTTGGCAATCCGGAGACTACTCCAGGTGGAAGAGCACTCAAGTTTTATGCTTCAGTGCGGCTTGATATTCGCAGAAAAGAGCCAATTAAGGATGGGGTGAGGGAGATTGGCAATCGAGTGCGAGTAAAGGTTGCCAAAAATAAACTTGCTGCCCCATTCCATGAAGCAAGGCTTAATATCATTTACGGCGAGGGAATCTCAAAGGAGGGGAGCATTCTTGATGCTGCCGTAGAGCATGGCGTTGTTGAAAAAGCAGGTTCCTGGCTCATCTACAACAAGGAAAAAATTGGACAGGGGCAGGAAAAAGCAACAACTTATTTGAAAGAGCATCCAGAGCTTGCCGTAGAAATTACTAATAAGACAAAAAAAGCCGCCGGGCTGTCAGTCACAGAATAGGGGGTTTAAAATGAAAAAAGAGAGGGGAGTATCGGCAATTTGGTTAATGCCTGTGCTTCTTTTAGGAATAATTGCTGGCATTGGCCTTAATTACTTTTCAAAAGAGACAGAACTCATTCAGGCAGGTCTACCACGACAGCTGGAAAGGACGGAAAGTCTCTTTGCGAAGATTGCCGAAGAGGTAAAGCCGTCTGTTGTCCAGATTGTTACTACGCGGAGAGTCGCTGACCCATTTGGAGAGATAGAACATTTCTTTAAGCCTTTTGAGGAGATGTTTCCCGAGTTCTTTGAGCCATTCAAGCGGCATTGGAAAAGAGAACCAAGGGCACCTCAGCGTCAGGTCTCCGGATTGGGTTCAGGTTTCATTGTGGACAAAGATGGTTATATTATTACTAACTATCATGTAATTAAAGATGTTGATGAGATAATGGTAAGGCTATACAGGGACAACAAAGAAATCCCGGCTACGGTAGTAGGTACCGACCCTCTTACTGATCTGGCAATGATTAAAATTGATGTTCCGGAAGACCTGCCGGTGGTACGCTTTGGCGATTCCGAGAAGATAAGGGTAGGAGAATGGGCAATTGCTGTGGGTAGTCCCTTTGGTCTTGAGCATACAGTAACGGCAGGGATTATTAGCGGAAAGGGGCGCGTTGGATTTGAAATGGTGCATTTTGAAAACTTTATTCAGACTGATGCCCCTATTCACCCGGGAAGTAGTGGAGGCCCACTCTTAAACAGCGATGGCGAAGTAATTGGAGTGAATACATTTATTATGACCCGTGGCATGGGCATGCCAATGGTATTTGGCTTTGCTATTCCCAGTAATATGGTAAAAGATATTTATAGTCAACTTTTGGAGGAAGGGATAGTCAGAAGAGGTTGGCTTGGAATAGTCGTTCAGCCACTGACAGAGGATAAAGGAGTTTTGATTAGTAAGGTTATTCCAGGAGGACCGGCAGCAAAAGCAGGGCTTAAAGCGAAAGATATAATCACAGAATTTGAAGGAAAAGAGATTCTTACCACTCATGATTTGCAGCGCAAGGTTGCCAGAACCGGAGTGGAGAAAAGAGCGACAGTGGGAATTATCAGAGGCGGCAATGAAAAAGAAGTCATTGTTAGATTAGGCGAGATGCCAACCATAGAAGAACTGGCGATGATAGAAAAAAGAATAATTGAGAGAGGCCCGGCTTTAAGGTAGAGGGCGAAATAGGAATTGACAGCGATTACCTCTGAGGAAGAAAGAAAAGCAAAGGAGTGTGCGCTTCGTTTTCTTACCTATCGTCAACGAAGCTGCAAGGAGCTATCTGATAGACTAAAACTAAAAGGATATAAAAATGCAGTTATTAAGGTGGTGGTGCAGCATCTAAAAGAGCTAAATCTTATTGATGACAGGGCATTTGCCCGCTTATGGGCGCAAGCACGCACTTACCGCAAACCGATAGGAAAAAAACTTCTTTCTCAAGAGCTATGGCAAAAAGGAATTGCAACTGAGATTATTACTGAGGTATGTGAGAGTATTTTTGCAGAAAGAAGTGAAGAAAACCTCGCTCTTACTCTGGCGCATAATAGATTGAAGAGCTATAGAAACCTTGACTCTTTAACCTGTAATCGCCGCCTTTACTCCTATCTAAGAAGAAGAGGATTTTCCATAGAAGTTATATCTCAGGCGATAGAAAAACTCACGAAGTGAGAGAGTAGAGAGAAGTGAGATGACTAAACAGATAAAAGTTGGTAATGTAAAGATTGGCGGGGGTGCGGATGTATCCATCCAGTCTATGGTGAAGTCTCCCATAGAGGACAGAGAGAGGGTTATAGATGAGATTAGGGAGCTTGAGCGGGAGGGTTGTGATATTGTAAGGATTGCCCTTCCTACACGAAAGTCGGCGGAGCTCATAAAGGAGATAAAGAGAGAGATAAAACTGCCACTCGTTGCTGATGTGCACTTTGACTACAAGATAGCACTTTTTGCAATAGAGCAGGGAATGGATATGATAAGGATAAATCCGGGGAATATAGGTGGGAAGGATAGGCTGGAAGCTGTTGTAAGTCTTGCAAAAGAACATACTGTTCCTATAAGGGTTGGGGTGAATTCGGGCTCCATAGAAAAGGAGATAGAGAAAAGATATGGTCAGACCCCGATGGCACTTACAGAGAGTGTGAGAAGGAATGTCCATCTTCTGGAGGAGATGGATTTTACAGATATAGTAATATCTGCCAAGTCTTCTAATACCTTATTTACAATTGAGACCTACCGACTGATAGCCAGGGAGTTTTCATACCCTCTCCATATTGGGGTTACAGAGGCGGGTCTTCCTTTTGAAGGAACGATAAAATCGGCGATAGGTATCGGTTCACTGCTTGCAGATGGAATAGGAGATACGATAAGGGTCTCACTTACTGCACCATCTGTGGACGAGGTAAGGGTTGCAAAGGAGATATTATTTGCAGTTGGGATGAGAAAAAAGGATTTTGAGATAATATCCTGCCCTACCTGTGGAAGGTGCAGCATTGATGTGATGAAACTTACCAGTATACTCAGGGATAGGTTAAACCGATTACCGATTACCCCCGCCTGCCAAAGCGAAGCGGCGGGCAGGGATTACCGATCACCTATCAAGATAGCTGTAATGGGGTGTCTTGTAAATGGTCCTGGCGAGGCGAGGGATGCAGACTTTGGGATAACAGGTGCTAAAGGAAAAGGGATAATATTTAAAGGGGGTGAGGTTATAAGGACAGTGTCAGAAGACAGGCTTCTGGATACCTTGTTAGATGAGATAAGGAAAAAGAGAAACGGAGGCGGTTAAGGGTCTGACCGAGGTTTTTGAAAGGTTTGGGAGGCATCTACATCGGGGCCTTCCCGCCAGTGGGTCAGGAGTGAAGGAATGGAGACATTGTGAAGTCGGTAAAGATTCGCATAAATGCAGCCAGTAAAGATTTAACTTTTTCATCTTACAGGAAATTAGAAGACGACGGCAGTAACTTTACTAAATGGTTTTCTTATGAGTTTTTTTGTTATCCTGCTGGAAAAAATGAAAGTGGTGGGAGGAAAACAAAACAGAGTAAGGCATATACCGGCACTTGATGCTTAGGAACTTCAAAGTTGAGATTGCTTCGCCTTCGGCTCGCAATGAC
>BBPF01003205.1_pt1 | contig 18168 bp, 12 predicted proteins | sample 1343921 | NCBI WGS metagenome assembly BBPF01 (sample SAMD00019090, study PRJDB2971) | groundwater metagenome | isolation source: The Cedars highly-alkaline
TGTTTATAACTTTTTCACCAAGCCCTAATTAATCGCCCAACAAAAATTTATTTTGAGATTTAAACATTCTGTTATAAGAATAGCCTTTAATTAATTGACTATTATGAAAAAAAAACAAATCACATAATCGTGAATTTATTTTTTATAGTCAAACTTACAAAATAATATAATGTAAACACACTACAAAGTTTTTTGAAGCCCAGGTTTATCTAAGGATTTTTTTAAAAGGTCATAGCCCTTGGTGGGCATGTGTGTAAAAACCTCCATGATTTTACTGCTGGAATGCTCTGGCAACTCTTATATATATCGCCGATAAGTGTTCTTTATAAAAGATTGACGGCAAGTGAATGAAGCAAAGTGTTTTCAAAAACTTTTTTTTGAATTAATTTAACTTCTGCTTTCACTTCTATCTGTTTTAGTGAATTAAACTTATTTTTTATGGAAACCCGATTTAAGTTTTAATCCCTAACTGTATGACTAAGTGGGAGCTAATACAAATGTTGAAATTTGTCTCAGCCGTCCCAAGGGTTGTCCCATAACAAAAAAACCCCATTGAAAATCAAGGGGTTTTAATGTGGTAGAGGTCGGTGGCGGATTCGAACCGCCGTACCCGGTTTTGCAGACCGATGCCTAGCCACTCGGCCAACCGACCCTGTATTGAAGCGCAAAGTTATAAAATTAATGCAAGTAATAAAAAATCAGGTTTTATTTTCTGAAAATATTACCAGACATAATAGGGTAAGTCTATTATTATAAAGATTTCTAATGATTTCATGCTTTTTCGCGGCAATTACATTGGCAAAGCACCAGCAATTTATATTATGCAGTTAATTAAAACCGGAGCTGCCTCATTGTCAGATTTTAGTTTTAGAGCCTTGGCCAATTTTACCGGGTAAGAGTAATGCTCACTTTTCCGATATCCCCTCCAATCGGAGGGTTCATTTTTGAGATTTTTACGCTCGCCCTTTGAATTCCTTTGAAATGATTGTAAAGTGCATCAAGAATGCGGGAAGCAACATGCTCAAGTAAATGTGAGCTGATTTTCATTTGTTCTTTCACAAGTTTATATGCGTCCTGATAATTCAGTGTGTCGTCTATTGAATCAGATTTAGAGGCAGGTTCAAGGTCTGTTTGTATGGAAAGATTTACCAAAAACCTTGTACCAATTACTCTTTCCTCGGGGTAACAGCCGTGGTGAGCAAAAAATTCCATGTTCTCGATCTCAATTAAACCCATATTTTTCTTTTTACCAGGCAAAATTAATTAATTGAGCTTATTTTCGTATCATTATTTCAAAAGTATAGTGCATTCTGAAGTTAACATTTAAACGATTCGATATATTTTTGCATAAAAACTTTTTTAACACAAAGCGATGGAACTGAGCAAGCCCGAAAATTACCTTAACGGAACAGAAGAATTAAAAACTTCTTTAAACTTTATTGAGCAGATTATTGAAGATGATTTAAAACTAAATAAGCACAATGGAAGAGTTCATACCAGGTTTCCACCTGAACCTAACGGGTATTTACATATTGGTCATGCCAAATCAATTTGCCTGAATTTCGGTCTTGCACTTAGGTATAATGGGAAAGTCAACCTGCGCTTTGATGATACCAATCCGCTCACTGAAGAGGTTGAATATGTTGATGCTATTAAAGAAGATGTAAAGTGGCTGGGCTTCGACTGGGAAGACAGGGAATATTATGCTTCCGATTATTTTGATCAATTGTTCGGCTTTGCAGTAACACTCATAAAAAAGGGTCTGGCTTATGTTTGCGACCTGAGCGCCGAAGAAATAAGCGCAACCAGGGGAACTCCAACACGTGCGGGTATAGAAAGTCCTTTTCGGAACAGAACAGTTGAAGAGAACCTTGATCTTTTTTACAGAATGCGCAAAGGGGAATTTCCCGACGGAAAAAAAATTCTAAGGGCTAAAATCGATATGGCTTCGCCTAATATGCACATGCGCGATCCTGTTTTATACCGAATTATTCATGCACCTCATCACCGAACCGGAAATAAATGGCCCATTTATCCTACATACGATTATGCCCATGGACAATCCGATTCCTTAGAAAAAATAACTCATTCCATCTGCACACTTGAATTTGAAGTGCATCGCCCTTTGTATGACTGGTTTATACAGAAACTCGATATTTTCCCTAGCAGACAAATAGAATTTGCGCGCCTCAATCTTAGTTACACGGTAATGAGCAAACGTAAATTACTTGAATTGGTTAAACAAAATCTGGTAAACGGTTGGGATGATCCCAGGTTGCCTACCATTTGTGGTTTGCGCAGGAGAGGATATACTCCGGAGTCAATTAGAATTTTTGCCGAAAGGATTGGGGTTGCAAAACGCGACAATGTAATTGATGTTGCCTTCCTGGAGCATTGTGTCAGGGAGGATTTGAATAAAAGAGCCAACAGGATTATGGCAGTACTTAATCCGCTTAAGCTGGTTATTACCAACTATCCCGAAAATATAACAGAGGAATTGGAAGCCATAAATAACCCCGAAGATGAATCAGCGGGAAAAAGAATGTTGCCATTTTCAAAGGAAATATTTATTGAAAGGGAAGATTTTATTGAAGATCCACCAAAAAAATATTTCCGGCTTTCGCCCGGCATTGAAGTAAGGCTTAAATACGCTTATATTATAAAATGCGAGCAGGTAGTGAAAGACGAAAATGGTAATATTATCGAACTAAGGTGTACTTACGATAAGGATACAAGAAGCGGTATGCCTGGAAGTAATAGAAAAGTGAAGGGAACAATCCATTGGGTTTCAGCTCAACACGCAAAAGAGGCCGAAATAAGATTATTTGACAGATTGTTCGTAAAGGAACACCCTGAAGAAACTATAGAAGGTGAAAATTTCATGGTTAACCTGAATCAAGGCTCACTGAAAATTATTACCGGGCTTGTAGAACCTTCAGCCGCCAATCCATCTCCATTGTTAAAATATCAGTTTGAGCGACTGGGTTATTTCTGCGCCGATTATGATTGTAAACCTGGCAGACCGGTTTTCAATCGTACGGTTACACTTAAGGACAGTTGGGAAAAGATTGAAAAAAAGAACCAATGATTTGAAATTATCACAAATCATTATTTCCGGCGATAGTTTTAACCGCCATTTTAATTCTTTTAATCGTTTCCTCTTTGCCTATTAATTCAATAATATGAAATAAACCGGGACCCTTGCTTTCGCCCACAAGGCAAAGACGTAAAACATTCATTATTTGCCCCATGTTCATCTGCTGTTCATACATGAATAATTTTGCTTGTTCCTCAAGCGTTTGAGCTGTAATATATTCTGCTTTTTCCATAAATTCACAGAATTTAGTCAGCAAGGCAGGAGTATCCTTGTTCCAATGTTTATTTATCACCTCCTGATTGTATTTTTCGGGTTGAATAAAGAAAAAGAAAGTTTGATCCCAGAATTCACTCACCAAACTAACCCTGTCTTTTACCAGTGAGACTATTTTTTCAAGTTTTTCCGTTGTAATAATGATGTTTTTTTCCTCCAGAAAGGGTTTAAACCATAGCGCCAGATCCTTACCAGATTTTTGCTGAAGGTAATGATGGTTGAACCATTTGGCCTTTTCCGGATCAAAACGCGATCCTGATTTTCCGACCCTTTCAAGAGAAAATGTTTCAATAAGTTCATCCATTGAGAATATTTCCTGTTCGCTACCCGGGTTCCAGCCGAGCAATGCCAATATATTCACAAAAGCCTCAGGAAAATAACCTGTTTCTCGGTAACCTGATGAAATTTCGCCTGAAAAGGGGTCCTTCCATTGCAACGGAAAAACAGGGAAGCCCAGTTTGTCACCATCTCTTTTGCTAAGTTTTCCTTGTCCGCTTGGTTTAAGCAGCAGGGGCAAATGCGAAAAATAAGGCATGGAATCTGTCCAACCAAAACTTCGATACAATAAAACATGCAGTGGCAGTGATGGGAGCCATTCCTCGCCCCGAATAACATGCGTAATTTCCATAAGATAGTCATCTACTACATTTGCAAGGTGATAAGTTGGCATACCTTCGGCTTTAAACAATACCTTATCATCAAGGGTGGATGTGTTCACCCTCATTTTGCCGCGTATTAAATCATGAAACTGAAGCTGTTCATTTTCAGGCATTTTGAATCGTACTACATATGGAACTCCCAAACGGATATTTTCCTCAACTAATTTGGCAGGAAGAGCAAGCGAATTTTTCAGCGAATTTCTGATTGAAGAATCATATTGAAAAACTTCGCCTTTTGTCTCTTTTTCTTTTCTCAGGGCATCCAGTTCTTCCGGCGAGTCAAATGCATAATAAGCATTTCCTGATTGAAGAAGTTTAAAGGCGTATTCCTTGTAAATTTCTTTCCTTTCAGATTGCCGGTATGGTTCATGCGGGCCACCAACTGATACTCCCTCGTCTATTTGTATGCCACACCATTTAAGAGATTCAATAATATATTGCTCTGCACCTGGCACGTATCGGCCATGGTCGGTATCTTCAATTCTTAATATAGAAACTCCATTATGTTTTCTGGCAAAAAGGTAATTAAACAGGGCTGTGCGAATACCGCCCATGTGTAAAGGACCGGTGGGGCTGGGGGCAAAACGTACCCTTACCTGTTTATGTGTCATTTTTTTAGAAGTTTGGGTTTAGAATTAAATAAGTCCTTTTTTGTGTTTTTCTCCAATAACTTTAAGCATGTCCTCGGTCATAGCAGCCAGGTTATATTCTGGTTGCCAACCCCATTCCTTCCGGGCAGCGCTATCATCAATTGAGTTGGGCCAGGAGTCAGCAATTTTCTGCCTGAAATCGGGTTTGTAGGTAATTGTAAATTCAGGTATATGTTTTTTGATTGAGTCGGCCAGTTCTCCGGCCGAAAAACTCATTGACCCAACATTAAAATCTGCATGATGAATCAATTTTGAGAAATCAGCCTGCATCAGGTCAATGGTTGCTTTCAGGCAGTCGGGCATATACATCATGGGTAATCTGGTGTTTTCTGCCAGGAAACATTCGTAGGACTTGTTTTTAATTGCTTCATAAAAAATTTCAACGGCATAATCGGTAGTTCCACCTCCGGGAAGAGTGTCATTACTGATAATTCCCGGGTAACGCAAACCTCTAATGTCCATACCGAATTTTGCAACATAATATTCTGCGAGTAATTCGCCGGTAACTTTTGTTATACCGTACATTGTGCTGGGCTTAAGAATTGTTTCCTGTGGGGTGTTTTCCCGTGGAGTGCTTATTCCAAATACTGCTATGGAACTTGGAATCATAACCTGGGTTAATTTTTTTTCGCGGGCGATTTCCAAAATATTGAGCAAGCCTGTGATATTAACATGCCATGCCAGCTTGGGGTTTTTTTCTCCGGTAGCAGAAAGAATTGCGGCTAAATGTACAATAGCATCTATTTTATATTTTTCAATTATTGAAGCAGATTCCTTAGCATCAAGTACATCCAGCTGTTCAAATGGTCCCCCGGATGTTAAATTTTCCTTTACATCGGGACAAATATCGGATGCAACTACATTATTGCCCCCATAAATATTTCTTAATGCCAGAGTAAGCTCTGAACCAATTTGTCCGCATGAACCGGTTACTAATATTTTTTTTATCATAACAATTTATTTTTAGTTAGAAAAGGAAATTAGTTCCAAATAACCCGAAAAATACTAAAATTTTGCACTAATGACCGGCAAAAAATCTTCTCTTTGTTAAAGCGCTCAAGCTACACGTACTTTTACTTTTTTCTGCAACAAATTTTATAAAAATCCGGAACCCCGTTTCGTATAAACATTCAGTATTTTGTAACATCAATTCATCTGATTTTATTAAAAGAAATTCCCTGTGACAGAATTAATTCCTTGGCAGGGAAGGGCAGTTAATTAACATTGATTTTATTGTAACAATTTGATTTTATTAAAATTTAACTTTACATTATAATTGCTGATAATTAAGGCAGCTTAACGATCAAAAAAAATCGATGTAAGGGATATCAGGCATTCTTAATATTTACAATTATTAGATTCACTAAAGTTTTTTAATTAGTTTCCAAAATAATTTGTGTTCTCAAAACTAACTGTTTAATATCAAACTAAGGCTGCAAAATATCATTTTTCTGTTAAAATCAAACAAAGATGTTTTTTATCACTGACTCAATTGAGTTGAAATCTTTATTTTTGTGAGTCAGGAAAATAAAAAAAATAATTTATGTACGGTAAAATAAAAGAAGATTTACAAAAGCAATTGGAATTAATCAAAAATGAGGGCTTATACAAAACTGAGAGGATTATTACTTCCCCACAGGGTGTTGAGATAGAAACAAACGGAAAAAAAGTTTTAAATTTTTGTGCTAACAATTATCTTGGATTATCTTCTGACCCAAGGGTTATGGCGGCAGCGAATTATACTTTTTTTAAATATGGTTATGGAATGTCCTCCGTTAGGTTTATTTGTGGTACCCAAAAAGTTCATAAAGACCTGGAGAATAAACTCAGTTCGTTTTTAGGCACGGATGATACAATTTTGTTTTCCTCTGCATTTGATGCCAATGGAGGTGTTTTTGAGCCGCTGCTTGGTGAACAAGATGCAATAATCTCCGATGAACTTAATCACGCCTCAGTTATTGATGGTGTGAGGCTTTGCAAGGCAAAGCGTTTCAGGTATAAGAATAATGATATGGAAGATTTGGAGGAGGTTTTGCAGGATGCTCGTGAGGCAAGATACAAATTGATAGTTACTGACGGCGTATTTTCTATGGATGGTATAATTGCCCAGGTAGATAAAATTTGCGATTTGGCCGAAAAATATGATGCACTTGTTATGATTGATGATTCGCATGCCACTGGTTTTGTTGGTAAGACCGGCCGTGGTACTCATGAATACTGTAATGCCATGGACCGGGTTGATATTATTTCAACAACTTTTGGGAAAGCCTTGGGAGGCGCCTCGGGTGGTTGTATATCAGGCAGGAAGGAAATTATAGAGATACTCCGTCAAAGAGCTCGGCCTTACCTGTTCTCCAACTCCCTTGCTCCCTCAATTGCAGGAGCAACTTTAGAGGTCCTAAATCTCCTTTCCGAAACTGTTGAATTGAGAGATAAACTATACGAAAATACACAATTTTTCAGGCAAGGAATGACAGAGGCCGGCTTCCACATTGTGCCCGGGGTTCATTCAATCGTGCCTGTTTTATTCGGACATTTGCCAAACGATGCCAAGCTTTCGCAGCAGTTTGCCAATGAATTGCTTGCTGAAGGAATTTATGTAATAGGATTTTATTTTCCCGTTGTTCCAAGGGGAAAATCCAGGATACGTGTTCAGTTAAGCGCTGCTCATTCAAAAGAGCAAATACAGTTTGCTATTGAAAAATTTATTACAGTACGGGAAAAACTTAGAGCTTTTTGATTTACGGAATCGGAACAGATATTATTGAAGTCCAACGCGTAAGGATAGCAATGGAATCGGATCCCGGATTCCAGACACAAGTTTTTAGCCCGGCTGAAATAGAGTACTGCCAGTCAAAAGCATATAAATTCAGACATTTTGCAGCAAGATTTTGTGCAAAGGAAGCTTTTTTAAAAGCACTGGGAACAGGCATTTTTTCAAAAATAAAACTATCAGATATCGAAATTTTTAATGATAAAGCTGGAAGACCTTTTATAAGGTTAAATTATGCTGCAAAAGATATCATTAAAGATTTGGCCATCTTAAAAATTCATGTATCTTTATCTCATCTGAAAGATATTGCCAATGCGGTTGTTATTATTGAAACAGAAAATCAATGATTAACACAATTGCCGGCGAATAAGAAAATCAGATATGAGCCAGCCGGAATTAAAAATTATTTAATAATTTTTTGCTTGTTGTAATTAAGGCAGGCTCAAATTACCAGATTTAGGAGTTGATGGAGGATAGAAATTTGCAAAAATTCTTCATCCAAGGGCTGGATTTGTGATGGTAATACTTATTTGGTATTTCTGCCCTTTTGCAATGTGTCGGTCAATAGCAGAAGATTGATGAGCGACTGCAATTCGGCAACAAAAGAACTGTCAGAGACGCAATTAATTAATTTAATTAAAAGCTGTGAATATGTCGCATATAGGGTCTTACGAAGAGAGAGTTAGAAATTTCAATTGGGAAATTGCCGAGAAGGAATTGGGATACAAAGCCGGAAATGTTATAAATATTGGCTGGTATTGTACCGACAGGATTTGTGCAATGGGGAAAGCCGGCAAAACTGCCATTATTTGGGAAGGATTAGGCGGGGTTGAAAAACTGTTTACCTACAATGATTTACGTATTAGTTCCAACACCATTGGGCATTTTTTAAGAAATATAGGTGTTGCGCCCGAGGATAGGGTATGCCTATTTATGGATAAAATTCCGGAACTATATCTTGGATTTATTGGCGTTTTGAAAATAGGAGCAATCGCACAGCCCTTATTTTCGGCATTTGGAGATGAATCGCTTTTTATACGTTTGGAAAACGCCCAGACAAGAGCTGTCATCACCCAAAAAAAACATGCTCCCAAGGTCAGAAAGATAATTGATAAAATGCCATTCCTGGAATTCATAATTATAGTTGATCATGACCCTAAAAAGCCGCTTGGCCCAAAAGAATATACACTTGAACTTGAGAAAATTCCGAAGGTAGATGAATTTGATATTTTCCCCACAACAGCCGAATCTCCTTCGGTTTTGCACTACACCTCCGGTACCACAGGACAACCTAAAGGTGTGAAACACGTTCACTACTCCCTGATTTCGCAATATCTTACAAGCAAATGGGTTCTTGATCTTCAGGACGATGACATTTACTGGTGTACAGCCGATCCCGGATGGGTAACCGGAACTTCATACGGAATAATTGGCGCTCTAAGTAATGGCGTAACAATGTGCGTGCTTGATGGAGGTTTTTCGGCCGATGCATGGTACCGTTTTATAGAAAAACATCATGTAAGCATGTGGTATTCGGCACCTACTGCTATTCGCTCATTAATGAAGGCAGGGGAGGAGGTGATAAAAAAATATAATCTTTCGAGTTTACGACATCTGGCATCAGTAGGCGAACCTTTAAACTCAGAGGCTGTGTTGTGGTCCCAAAAAATATTTGGAAAACCATTTTTGGATACATACTGGCAAACTGAAACCGGTTCTATAATGATTTCGAATTATCCGGGAATGAAGATAAAGCCCGGATCAATGGGAAAACCTTTTCCCGGGATTGTTGCATGTGTTGTTCACCCCGAAACTTTTGAACCTATTACTGAACCCGGGCAGGTAGGATTGCTAGCCATCAGGCCCGGCTGGCCGGCTATGATGAGAACTTACTGGAATAATGAAGAAACCTACAGAAAAAAATTTAAAAACGGCTGGTATCTGCCAGGAGATCGTTCCAGTATCGACGGAGAAGGATATTTTTGGTTTGTGGGACGTGATGATGATGTTATAAATACAGGAGGACATCTGGTAAGTCCGTTCGAAGTTGAGTCGGCCTTGCTTGAACACCCTGCGGTTGCCGAATCGGCAGTAGTAGCAAAACCCGATTTTGTTAATATGGAAGTTGTAAAAGCTTTTGTTACGCTCAATCCCGGGAATAATCCCAGCAAGGAACTCGATCTTGAAATTATGAATTTTGTAAGGAAAAAATTATCCCCCTTGGCTATGCCGCAAGAAATTGAGTTTATGGCTTCATTGCCCAAAACCCGTAGTGGCAAGATAATGCGACGCATTTTAAAAGCAAAGGAATGGGGAGAGGAAATAGGCGATACTTCAACTCTAGAAGATGATTGATAGAGTATTAGAAAAAAAATCTATCGATAAAACAATTACCCGATTATTAACAACAAAACTAAAAGGAGCAATGAGCTATGGAAGACATTAAGGACATGAAAGAAATTGTAAGAGACTACGTAGTTATGGAATATGTGGAGGACGATACTGAAATCAAGTTTGACACCCCATTGATATCGGGGGGAATTGTTGATTCATTCTCCATGGTTTCATTAAAACGGTTTCTTGAAAATAAATACAATATTTCCATCCCCGATGAAAAAGCCACACCGGAAGCATTCGACAGTGTAAACAAGATTGTTGATCTTGTAAAAGGATTTTTAAAATAGGAGGCAATATGGCATATTCTGTTAAAACAAAGGAAATGTATGCCTCGGTAATAGAAGGCATAAAAGCAGCAGGGCTATTTAAGCAGGAGCGTTTTATTCATTCTGCGCAGGCAGCCGATATAGAAGTGGAATTTCCTACTGGGTCGGCTCTAAAAAAGGCAATTAATATTTGTTCAAATAATTACCTTGGCATGTCCAGCCATCCTGAGGTTATCCAGGCTGCACATGCAGGACTCGATTCACATGGCTACGGAATGTCATCTGTAAGATTCATTTGTGGGACACAAGACATTCACAGACGGCTTGAGAATATGGTAACAGAATTTTTGGGCACCGAAGACACAGTACTGTTTCCTTCATGTATGGATGCAAATGCCGGTGTTTTTGAGGCCATTCTTACCAAAGACGACGTGATGATTTCCGACAGGCTGGTTCATGCGTCCATTATCGACGGAATTCGTCTTAGCAGCGCCATGCACGATACGTTCAAGCATTCCGACATGGAACATCTTGAATGCAAACTTCAGTTACATAATGATCGAAGGCTAAAAGTTGTGATAACCGATGGTGTTTTTTCAATGGACGGTGATACAGCCAAACTTGATGAAATGGTAAAACTGTGTGAAAACTACGATGCTTTGCTGTTTGTTGACGATTCTCATGCCAGCGGATTCATTGGCAAAACCGGAAGAGGAACCCATGAAAAATATGGAATGGTAGGTAAAATAGATATTATTACAACCACTTTCGGGAAAGGATTAGGAGGTGCTTCGGGAGGGTGCGTTTCGGGGCGAAAGGAACTGGTTGAACTATGCCGGCAGAGAGCCAGACCTTATCTTTTTTCCAATACCATTGCTCCGCCAATAGTTGCGGGTGTTATTAAAGTACTTGAAATTCTTTCTGCATCTACTGCCCGAAGGGATAAGCTGGAAAAAAACACCGAATTTTGGCGTGCTGGTTTATGCGACTTGGGATTTATTGTTAAAGAAGGCGATACCCCCATTGTTCCGGTTATGCTGTTTAATGCAAAGCTTTCTCAGGATTTTTCACGCGATTTATTTCATGAGGGAGGAGTATATGCAGTTGGCTTTTTCTTCCCTGTAGTACCGCAAAGTTTAGCAAGAATTCGAACCCAGATTTCTGCCGGACATGAAATGCATCATCTCGAGAAAGCCTTGGAGGCATTTAAAAAGGTGGGCAAAAAGTACAATATTCTGGGAAAATCAAAACAGGAAATAATCGAAATGTATGGGATGTAGATAGTTAAAATAGAGAAAGGGCAATAAAAAAGATTTGAAACCTCTGGTATTAATCATTGGGGCTGTCTTAAAACCCAAATTCAGTTATTTTTGAATTTTTGACAGTATTTTTATGAACTATTCGATATCTGGCATAAGATATACCGGAATTTTGAGACAGCCTCAATGACTTAATCAAAGAATAAGAATTCCTGTTTCCCAAAGATTAACTACAATACTTTTTGATGTTGGAGCCTTTTTGGTTAACCGCATTTTGAAATCCCACAACTCTGGCAGGTAAGACAACCTTCCTGATAAATAAGGGCAGAGGAGCCGCAATTGACGCATGTTGCGCCCTTCTTGGCTTTTGTCCCGTCGGGAATATAGCGTTTAAGGGCGCGCTCCACCCCGTTTTTCCAATTATTGATAGAATCGCTGTCTAACCTTAATGAAGAAACCAATGTTACAACATTTGGAATAGGCATGCCGTGACGGATAACACCTGAAATAAGTTTTGCATAATTCCAGTATTCCTGATCAAACATTCTGGAAAGTGCTTCAAATGTAGCTCTGTATCCATGTCTATCGATATATTGAAAATCGTATCTTTTTGATCCGTTTTCCAAAATGTTTTTAATTACGAAACCTCTGGAGACCGATTTCGGAATAGCCAGTACATCTTCATCTTCCTTTCCGGTGAATATTTCATACGGTATGCCATCGAGTAGCCCTACAAAAGCTACCCATTGTTCGTCATTGTTCATAAAACGCACTACATCGGCCTCAAGGACTTTAGGCCTTTTTTTGCTTCTTCTTTCGGCTTCATCATTATTTTCTTTTTTAGTTGATACCAAAACTCCCGATCGTGATCCATCCCTGTAAACGGTGACACCCTTGCATCCGTTTTCCCATGCGGTTACGTATAACTTTCCTACAAGTTCTTCCGATGCATCTGCCGGAAGATTTATTGTAACACTTATGGAATGGTCAACCCATTTTTGTATTTCGCCCTGCATTCGTACCTTGCTCAACCAGTCAACATCGTTGGAAGTAGCTTTGTAATATGGAGAAATTTTTACCAACTCGTTGATCTGTTCTTCATTGAAAGTTTGGACTTTTTTTATATCATAACCGTTTACCTCCAGCCAGGTAATAAACTTATGGTGGAATACATTGTATTCCTCCCATGAATCACCAATTTCATCGATAAATGACACTTTTATATTCGTATCGTTTGGGTTTACCTTTCTGCGTCTTTTATATACAGGTAAAAAAACTGGCTCAATTCCCGACGTGGTTTGAGTCATAATACTTGTAGACCCCGTAGGAGCAATTGTTAATAGCGCAATATTTCTTCTTCCAAAGCGCACCATATCGCGGTACAAATTCTCATTCTCGTTTTTAAGTCTTTGAATAAACGGGTTGTTTTTTTCGCGCTGTGCATCATAAATGCTGAAAGCACCTCTTTCGCGAGCCATATTTACCGAAGACCGATAGCTTTCCAGAGCAAGTGTTTTGTGTATTTCAATTGAGAAATCTACAGCATTATTGGTTCCATAAATTAATCCCAGTGCGGCCAGCATGTCTCCTTCGGCAGTTATGCCAATACCCGTACGGCGTCCTTCTTCAGCTTTTATGCGTATATTTTGCCATAATTTTCGTTCTACCCTTTTTACCTCATCGTCTTCAGGGTCATTAGCGATTTTTTCAAGTATGGCATTAATTTTTTCCAGTTCCAAATCGATTATGTCGTCCATTATTCTTTGGGCAGCACCAACATGGCGTTTAAACAATTCAAAATTAAAACGGGCATCTGCCGTAAATGGATGCTCAACGTAACTGTAAAGGTTTATGGCTAAAAGCCTGCAACTGTCGTAGGCACAAAGGGGTATTTCTCCGCAAGGATTAGTTGAAATTGTTTTATAACCTATATCGGCATAGCAGTCAGGCACCGATTCCCGTTCAATTGTATCCCAGAAGAGTATTCCCGGTTCGGCAGATTTCCATGCGTTATGAACAATTTTTTTCCATAAATCTGCGGCTTGTATTTCTTTGGTATAGGTTGGACTATCTGAATTGATTGGGTATTGCTGAATGTATGGTTTATTTTCGGTGACCGCTTTCATGAAATCATCATGAATTTTCACCGAAACATTTGCTCCAGTAATTTTCCCGGGGGTGAGTTTCGCATCAATAAATCTTTCAGCGTCAGGATGCTTTATGGAAATTGTGAGCATAAGGGCTCCACGGCGGCCATCCTGAGCAACTTCCCGAGTTGAGTTGGAATATCTCTCCATAAATGGCACCACCCCGGTTGAGGTAAGGGCACTGTTGAGTACCGGGCTTCCTCCCGGCCTTATATGCGATAGATCATGGCCAACTCCTCCTCGTCTTTTCATTAATTGTACCTGCTCCTGATCTATTTTCATTATTCCGCCGTACGAATCTGCAACAGAATCATTCCCTATTACAAAACAATTTGAAAGTGATGCTATCTGGAAATTATTTCCTATACCGGTCATGGGGCCTCCCTGTGGTATAATGTAACGGAAATCCCTGAGCAGATTAAAAATTTTATCCTCCGATAAAGGATTTGGATAGTTTTTTTCAATGCGTGAAATTTCTACTGCTAATCTTTTGTGCATATCATCAGGGCTTAATTCAAATAAATTTCCCTGCGAATCTTTCAAGGCATATTTCGTAACCCACACTCTGGCAGCAAGTTCATCGCCTTTAAAATATTTTAATGTCTGACTAAATGCTTCTTCATAGGTATAGGTTATAGGCGTGGGTATTACCTGCTTTTTTTCTTCAATTTTTACAGCAAGTGATTTTTCCTGAAGCGCCTTATCGTTCTGTTGCATGATTAATATTTATTAAACCGTTTATTTTATGAGTTTTATAGATGAAGATTAACATCTGAGGTTGGTTATCAAATTTAGAAATTAACAAGCCTATTTTCAAAAATACAGGCATGGAGTTTTCAACAAACCATTAACAAATTACATTTTGTTTATTATTAATTTTCGAAATAATTACTTTGCCGGAGAATAAATATGGCATACTAAGGATTTGATAATTTGCAAAAAATATCCACCAACTTAATGTTTTTCGGGATAAAAGTCGATTAACATTGTATAAATGTGCATACTTATTAATGTATAAATATTAATTTGTACAATCTAAGTAAAACCAAGCTACGAATACGCCGAGAATAGTACCTGAAAAGGATTATTCTCATAAAAGGGAAAAAAAAAGAGGCCTCTAAAAAAGGCCTCCTTTAAATTATAATTCCGGTTAATTGAAAATGTAACGAATTCCAAATTGAATTCTGTAAACATCGGAAATACTTCCAGTCGGGCGGAATGTTTCGGTCATAAGGTCGGTACCAATATTACGTAATCTGTAGCGGGCCCTGCCGTCTGTAGAAGCACCTCTGGCAATTAGTGGAGAAGAAGATACCATTGTTTGTCCAACTCCCCAGTCGCTGTTTAACAGGTTGCCAACATTTCTTACATCAAATCGTAATTGTATTGTATTTCTGTTACCGCCTATACCGGTAAAGAATTCCTGAACAAGGCTGAAGTCGGCACGGGAAACTATTGGTAAAAGAACGCCACCTCTTTCAGCATATTTGCCACGGTTTTCTCTCAGGTATTTATCTTGTTGAATATAGGCTGCCCATGCAGCTTCCTGTTCAGCAATTGTAAATGTTCTTGCAACTCCAGCGATTGTAACTGAGTACTGTTCAAAGTTCATTTCGCCTACGTTGAGCGGAATATATATGAGGTCGTTGCTTGTACCGCCATCTCCGTTTATGTCACCGCTGAAAACATAGCTTGCGTTCCCCATATTTGCAGCCTCCCAGAATAAACCTATCTGGGTTGCTCCAAAATTGAAGTACTCCATGCGATATGAAAGGGCAGCGATAAATCTGTGACCACTGTGGCCTGCAGAATATCCTAAACCGGGATTATTCGGATCGCCTGCATGCGGATTGCCATTCCAGGAGCCAAATGCTATAGAACCCGGGTTAACTGTGTTTTTTGCAACTCCATAGTTGTAAGCAATTTTTGCAAATAATCCGTTTCTGAATGGTTTTTCGAGAGAAGCGCTTAAGCTGTATGAATAACCAACACTTTGGTTCCTCAACATAATGGAACTGGTAATATTATTATTAATTCTGCTTGGATGTGGATCAGCACTTGGGATCCATCTTGGCCTGTCATCGGCTCCGGTAAATATTGAGTTGGGAATATCCAGATTTGAGTTAATATAATAAGTTCCGTTTACATCGCGATTGTATATTCCCTCAAATGTGGCAACGAGGCCCCAGGGCAGTCTTTGATCAATGGCAAAATTAGTTCTCCAAACCTGAGGAAATTTGTAATCGGGATCGGTGATAGCTAATTCGTATGAAGGAGCAGGCTGCACAGTGGTAATAACCGGCTTGTAATGGTGCGGATTGGGATTGAATGGAAATGCCGTAGTGTTATCGGTGGAAATAAACCCGGTTAATACACCATTGTTACCTATTTGGTTAGAAATCCAAACAAAAGGAGGACGTCCGGTAAAGATCCCTGTTCCACCACGTAATTGAGTAGAACGATCGCCTGTGGGATCCCAGTTAAAACCGAAACGGGGCGACCACAGAATTCTTGGATCGGGTAATTTGTCTGTTGCATGTCGGATAACATTCAGATTTTCGTCCCTGAAAAGGAAGCCCTCAACCTGTGAGTTTTTGAAACCGGTATCTCCAAAGAACGGAACGTCAAGTCGCAACCCGAATGTTAAATTCAAACCTTCCATTACGCGCCATTCATTTTGTGCATAAACGCCAGTATAAAAGACTTCTAATGGCTGAATTGGTTTGTCTAAACCCGGTTGGTTTGAAAAACGCACCTGAAAACGCCTGAGGGTTACAGGCGATACTGTTCTGGCCGGATTGGCTATAAAGCCGTTAGCATCAGTATAAAAATCGGCAAGTGTATTATAAACATAAACGCTTTGGGACCCTGGGAAAAATATATTTTCTGACTCATATCTTTCGGCACTTAGACCAAAAGTAAGCGTGTGTTTATTTGCAAAAATGGTAAAATTGTTTTGCAATTGAAAAGAACCATAGCGAAGTTCGTTGTTAGGGGTGAAAGGCTCAAAACCGAAGGTTGTATAAACAGATCCACCGTCAAGAATTTCTACCATGGGGAAGAAACTGCCTCTTGAAGTACGGCTTTCATCATGAAAAGTGTAGCCGATAATTAAATTATTCGCCATATTATCGCCAATTCTTGAGTTCAATTCACCAACCACTGAGCGGATGTTTTCCATAATTTGATAATTGGAATTCTGGAAATTTAGTCCAAAAAGGTTTGAACGTCTGGTTCCCATTCCAAGTGAAGCTGACTGTGAAATAAGTATGTCGTCATCAGAATCAAGATGATTGTAACGAAGGCTTAATTTGTTCCTGTCGTTAATGTTATAGTCCAGTTTAATAATAAACCTTACTGCAGGAGTTTCATGAGAATATCCCTGATAAGGCCCGGTTTCATAATTGAAGTTGGTTCTGAGGAAATTGCTTAATGCGTCTAAATCAGAAGCCAGAACTCTTGTGCTCGTTCCTTCAATTGGGTCAGTAGCCAAAGCTCTTGCTGTAAAATTAGTGCCTGGTTCGGTGGTTTGTTCAGTTTCTATTGAAGTAAAGAAGAAAAGCCTGTCTTTAACAATAGGCCCTCCAAAAGACAAACCTATTTCGTTATAACTAAATTCTCCGGGTGTAAAAACAAGATCCCCGGCCTGGGTTCCAACTAATCCTTCGTTGCGTGTGTTAAAGAAAGCAGTACCCGAAAACTGGTTGGTGCCACTACGGGTAACAGTATTTATACCTGCTCCAACAAAATTTGCCTGACGAACATCGAAGGGTGCAATATTTACCGAAATTTGTTCAATTGCATCCATTGAAATAGGGGCAACACCGGTTCTGTCGCCGGGCTGAGCGCCAAGTCCAAAAGAGTTGTTAAAAAAGGAGCCGTCAACAGTAATATTGTTCATTCTGAAATCCTGACCGGCGAATGAGTTACCACTGGCCTGAGGAGTTAAACGGATAAAATCACTAATCCTCCTTGTCATGTTAGGGAGGGCAGAAATAGCTTCGCGATTTATACTGGTAGATGCTCCGGTTCTGTTAGAACTGAAAATGGCATCTCTTTCCCCCATTACCGTCACTTCTTCCAAAAGAGCTACAGCATCCCGGAGTGTAAATTCCAAGTCGGTTGCGCTTGCAAGATCAACAAGTACATTTTGAATAATCTGTGTTTCATATCCAACGAATGAAGCTGTAATTGTATAGGGGCCTCCCACCCTCATTCCAATTATATTAAAGCGGCCATCAACCATGGTTGCCGTGCCATAACGCGTACCCGATGGTTCATGCACTGCTAATATAGAAGCACCGGGAAGACCTACACCAGTATGATCGTTGACAGTACCAACAATTCCTCCGGTTGTAACTCCCTGAGAAAATGATGACAATGTAATGCCTATGAAGGCCAACATCATTACAAATCTTTTAATTGCATTCATAAATTAAAATTTAGGATTAATAATTGTTAGGTTTTTATCGAGGTTTAAAATTGGTACAAAAATATGTATTTGGTCACAAGACTAAATTATATTATTATAAATTTTATGTTAAATTTTTAAGGCAAAAAATTAAATGGGTTAATAGCTATGTTTCACAAGCTTGTTGCGTTAAACAAACCAGCATTGATTTAATTTGATGATTTAAAAGTAGCATT